>Ga0302325_10023386_pt1 | contig 12881 bp, 16 predicted proteins | sample Palsa_T0_2_FD_201948 | JGI IMG/M metagenome (GOLD analysis project Ga0302325, IMG submission 201948) | Peat permafrost microbial communities from Stordalen Mire near Abisko, Sweden - Palsa_T0_2 | ecosystem: Environmental > Terrestrial > Soil > Palsa > Peat permafrost | place: Sweden: Abisko... | reverse complement strand
TGATCAACCATCTCAACCGGCGATAGTACGAGATATCAAGCTCGAACTAGGTTTATTCCAGTCTCGATGACTGCTCCCTGCTGATTTGGCAACATCAATTTTTTCATTCAGTTGCAGCACCCCTTTTTAGCTCAGAGTACCACTCCTGGCAAGTATTTGAGCATTATCTGGTATGAAAGGGATAAGTGTCCAATTGCAATTTCAGTATAACAGCATATGACGAAAGCAGTACCTAGTAGACTCAGTCTTTTTTTGGTCTTTTTTGATGAAGCTGGTTTGCCAAGCAGGAAACTTTTGCCATCTTTGAAAGGTCTCAATGCACCTCGTGCTCCGCCATCCACCACCGGATTCGTTAACGAGAAGATTACAACTTACTAGCTGATGATTTATATACTTTTACACGAATTCGGGAATTGGAGAATAGAGTGGGAGATCATGACTTACAAGATTTAATATACCGAAGTGGGTGTGTACTCTCCGTCCAACCACGATGGTCCCTTCCATTCAACTTGCCAGCTCCATGTTTTCCTACTTCCTCCTTGCCAACAGAATAACACTACCCCACTCATTTTCAACCTCCACGTCTCTCCATTTCTCACCAGCCTTCTTCCACTCGGGCTCAACTTCTAGCATCTTATCAAACATCTCATCCACAAGATCCCCATCCCCACCATGCTTCCTCGCCTTTCTGTCCTTGTTCTCCGCTTGCCAATTATGAAACGCACTAAACGTCCTCGTATAACCCTCCACCTCCCCCAACTTCAATTTGCCCCTCATCAACACCTCACCCTCCCCACTACCACATCCCTCCAACCCCGGCTCATATTCGACCCTCTGAACATCCTCCCACTCTTCTGGCGGTGGTACAATCTCCCTATACTTCTCCCTCAGTATCCCCCGACCAGGCATCTCCCAATACCCCCCCATAGTCTTGTCATAAGGTTCCCCATAACAATACCAATCCAGAACCTTTGACGCCTCAGGGTTATTGGGGAAAACATTATCCTTGTACCCCCAAAACGCCAGCGTTCCCCCACGTCTGACCTTCCTACTCATCACAGGCCAAACCTTCGAGTAGTCAAACCAATGCGCCGCTTGCCCCGCTACAACCATATCCAACGTTCCATCTTGAATGAAATGTAGATCTTCGGCAGAGGCTTCCCGAAAGTCGATGTTGGGATAGTCGTTTTTAGGCGTGGAGGAGATGGCTTGTGTTATCATTGAGTTTGATGGGTCGGTGGCTAGGACACGTGTGAACGAGGAGGAGAGCTCGCGGGAGATGAGGCCATGGCCGCAGCCTAGGTCGAGGAGGAGGGAGGAGGGGCCGCGGTGGTACGAGAGCACGGTTTTGAAGAGTGCGGGTGGGTAGGAGGGCCGGAAGGCGGCGTAGGTTAAAGCGTTGAAGGTGCTTTTCCTGCTACTTGTCAGCTTGTTGTTTTGGGTTTTTAGAGGAGGGTCCTTACGCAAAGGTTGCCATGATGAGCAATTGATGAGGTACTGTGATGCTTGGAGAGTGGGAAGAGGTGCTGCTCTTATCAATGTCTCGTCCGGGTCCACGGCATTGAGATGTCGATCAATCGTCAGCAGAAGTTTGGGTTCTTGCTGAATCGTACCTCAGACCAATTACTTCCTTCTAAATAACTAGGGTGATAGAATTGGGATCGCAAGGCTTAAGAGTGAATTATCAACCCATTATGCCGGCTTACGCTGATGTCGGCGATGTCGGCGGAGGTTTCAGCCTCGGTCTGTCAGCCTTGTCTGGTGACCAAGAGACGCCTTTCGTCGGCTCGCTAGAATAGAGGGCGCATTTTCGGCGCCACCTCCCCTTCTTCCTTCTTACAATTCTCTTCAATTGGTTTTACAAACCATCACGGAATTGCCAGCTCATGGTCTTCTAATCCTGTCGCACACAGGCAATGTCTTCTTATCACTCCGCGCATGTTGCTGAGCTTCGGACCTCAAAGTCGAGGATTTGCAAGAACACGACTAGCGTGCATACAAGGCGAGAGCTTCATCGTTGGGCACAGCGAACCTGGACATCTTCTCTCTCTGTATCGTATTGGCGTTTTGTGGTTCCTGTGTCTTATTCTTTTCTGTTGGCTCTCAGGGCTTCAAATTTCAATATCAAGATGTCAGTTGGCAAATCACGTGATTTGCACCCGCACACCCAGGTGGGTAGACAAGGGTACCCGAGCTCACACACCCACACAGCTCTCGTGGTCCTCTGTAAATTTGCAGCCAAGGCGCTTGTTCGCAACTGACACAATATGTACTGCTCTTTATGTTACCTTGCAGATGAGATCATTCAAGTGTTTACATTTCGATTTGTTCCGTACGATCACCTGTAATCCCTTCTTCTTTGTAGTTCGTCTTGCGTGCAATGAGGCGTTCATATGGCATCTGTAAAGCGTCGAGTTACCCGTGATTCCAAAGCCACTTCGGAACTTCCCTTTTCGTCAAAAGTGACACCAGCTGACGTTCAGCTCTTGCTTTTTTGGAGACTCCTGCCTAGTCAGTCCTATCTCGTGTTGTATGAATTCCCTATATGTCCTGCCTTCAACTTACAATATATCGGATCGGTCATCACCAGAAGCCACCAACTCCGTTTATATTCCACAACATGGCACTCAAGCACCATCAGAAAACAGGCGTTCGGGTGGCATCCGCACTCCTTGTGCTATTTGATATCGAAGAGGCTGCTGCACCTGTGTAAAGAGGACTTCTTCTGTACATCTTCGACCTTCCCATTGCAGCAAGACTGTACCAATATTTCCGTTGGGTCTCTATTTTACTGGGTGGTTGGTGCAAAGCTCCTTCCATCAAGGATATTGTGGAAGGCCGCTCTCCTGGAAGCGTTCAAGTCTTTTTTGACCACCGGAATATGTGGGCTACCTAATTGGGCCTGTTGTGGGAATTGCGCAGAGAGAATTCGTTTCTGTGAGGTTTCTGGTTGATCCGATGGGTATCTCGACTCCGCTTCAGCAACACGTATCTTCTGCTATATGGCTGTTTGTCGGATATATCTGGTCATCAAAGGAGCACGAGTCTGGTGGAATCAGGGCTGTGTTTTTCTTGAGCATATCGGTACTGTCAATGGGCTTTTTCTGCGCTTCAAGTTTTTCCGGGCTCAGGACTGGTTCCCTGGGCTTCTTGGATCAATTTCCGACGCCGACGTTGCAGTCACTATGGAATGAGGCCTTGAAGCTGCTCGATAATCCATGCTTCGGAAGGACCTGCATCATACAGGAGATTTGTTCTCGCAAAACATATCCCTGTGCTGGTTCAGACTGTGGGGAGTAATTGGGAAACTTTCTTTGGTGCCGTTCAGCGACTTAACTCTGCCAGTATGGCGTTCTCGCTGTCTGCAGAGATCGATGGCGAGTCTATTCGGTCAACATCGCTGGCCGTGAAGCTTTCAGAAATCGAACAGATACAAATCTGGCGGACGAAGAGGCAGCAAGGAGAGTAGATTTCGTTTCGAGATGATGCTTTTTATACCAGTTGATATCAAGCCACGGATCTTCGAGACAAAATATTCGGTATCCTTGGACTCTGCGGTAATTCTAGAGGGGTGTTGACTGTCCCAGACTATTCAGCAGATGTGGCGGTCGTTTTTCTCAATGCAACTCCTCGCTTGATAAAAGAGGAGGATATCGCGGGACCTTCCTCTTTAGCTGGTATCGGCTACTTCTCCGACACAACTCCTGAACTCGAGAGTTTCCCTTCTTGGGCTCCTAACTGTTCAAATTTCCAACCTCAGGCCATACCTCGATTACAGTGCTGGTGGAAAGGTTGACCTGAACGTCAATCATCCCAACGAGGCGTCTTTGTTTCTCTCGGCTCTCTTCTGGAGACGATCGTAGAAGCCGCACCACCCATGCATCGCATACACACTCTTCAGGGAGGGAAATGTGACCCCAAACAAGATTTCCGCAACGAAGACTGGTACACGGTACTCGATTCATTACAACATATTATGCAGTCCTCCTACGCGCAGAAACCATATACATACATCACCCCGCGCCAATTAGCATCTGAAGTGTCTCGGCGACTGTTGATAGGAGACCGCACATGGACTCAGATCCACCAGCCCCAGCAGACGTGGCCAAGCAATTTGGAGCGTACCTCGAAATGACAAAGATTTTGCTACATGAAGCACTGAAACCTGCCGATGAATGTTATCAGCACTGCTGGGACGATATATTGTCGCTGCTCGACAAATGCGAGAAATGCAAGCAATATACTATTTTCACGTGCGCACAGCGCCGGGTGTGCGTCAGTGAAGAGGGATTTGTTTTGTTTGGTCCCTGCTTTCTCGAAGATTAGAGATACCGTGGCCGTTATTCATGGTATCATGTATGGTGAAACGCTTGTAGGCAACGAGGATCCTGAGGTCATTGGGGTGACGTGAGCGCAAGGTCTAACCTCAATCCCCTCTCTTCGTCTACCTCTTTTGGTCTTGGTTACGCGCTGCTCATCCCTGAGTTCAACTTGAGTATATATCTCTTTCAATTTGCAGAAAGTTTCATGATTCCAACATGACTCATCTTATCTATCAAATTCACTCTCACAGCCATTGCTATCATCTATCACGCATTATTTGAGCTTTCTACAAACCTACGGGGCTTGCAATTGCACGCAGACTACTCAAATATAATGAGCTTGGTTCTCCAGGTGATTTTTTGTACATTGTCGATGTTCTTCAATTCAATACTAATAGTTTCCAACTTTCGCATAATGCTAGCTAAGTTGTTGCCCAAACTCCCTAAAGAGCTCTCGATACCCTTGAATCTTTTAATCCTCAGACATCTGCCGCCATCCCAAGTCACACTAAACATATTCCGCCGTTACCGTGTCGCACCGTTGTCCTTTACAAACAAGTACATACTTTGTTGAAGCAGAATAGAAAGTCGCTTCAATAGTCCCCGGAATCTTATAATAGTTCCACCCATCTGCACCCCGTAAAACTTTCAAAGATTTAGAGTCCGACATTGAGAATTGGGAAAGATCCGCCTGGAGTTTGACAAGGTCTCGGCCATTACTGTTCTTGTGGATGGGAGCAACGTCGGATTTTTCATCACACCAAAGATCGATGAAGAACCTCCCCATATTAACTGCTGAAGTTCGCACCCTGTGATGGCAGGCAATCTCAACAGGTTTCCCCTCCTCCACTGGTTCGCCTCTTTTTATGAACCAACGAATCTCCATTACTCTATAGCCTCCATCGATGGGACACCAAAACCTAGAATATATCAGCTATCAACCTCCCTTTTCTCAAGACTTGTTTCTCTTACTTCTTAGAATCCTCATGTTTCCCTGCTTCAAATGGGACATGGAGCTCCGCCCCGTAATGCTTTCTTGCCACACGAGATTCGAGACCAACCGCGGTTAATCTCGGGTCAGATCGAGCCAGGCCCATCATAACAGCCCCACGTAGAACAGCGGTCCATGCATTTGGCGGTTGAAGGATCTGAACGGCACTGCTAAGTGAGGTGCGAAGGCGTTCCTTGAGATAATTATTCTGACCAAACCCACCGACAAGAAGTACAGCCCTGATTGGCCTGCTGGTTGCTCGTATCTGATCGTTAACGAGCTCAATGATCTTGTCGACAATCGGATCGAAAATGCTCTTGACCTCTTCTGCCTTCATATTAAATCTTCCCCGCCTAACACCAAGACTCTCGTTGTTGTCGATACCAGGGACTGGAATGGTGTAGCCTAAGTTGCTTGTCGACGTGGAAAATTGTCTCTTTATCTATCATGGGTTAACGCGAATTGTGTTCGTGTTGTATCTTGTTACTTACCACAGTATCAAAACGCTCCATAGCGTCCGCAAGGGTCTCGTCGTCCCAACCCCTCTGTTGACCTAACTTTTCGACCAGGAACTCACCAAATCTTCGATTGAGGAAGGTAGAGCCGCAGAGACCACCACTTCCAGGGGCAGCTTCTCTGACCTTGAGAATAGGATTGAGACTGGTTATCGTGTATGAGATTAAGTCGACTGTGCCTCCTCCTGCATCGCAGAGAATGAAGCTCTCGCCAACCTTCAGGCCATGCGGATCAAGACCCCGCAAGGCATAAATTGCACCAGCTTCCTAGAAAAGTAGATTAGCCTCATCTCTTCTTTAACGCCACTCAATTACTGACAGGCTCAGAGACTAGTAGTATTTCAGAAGAAGACTTGAGACCCGCCTTTTGGCAAGCATCAAGCGTCTTCTGTTTGGCTACCTCGGACCAGATAGCTGGCACAGTGAGGCAGAATTCAATGGGTATCGTGCGAAGAATTGAAGCGCCAAGCTTTTGATCTAGAGTATACATAAGGTGCTCACAAAGCTTTGTCAAATAGTCTGTCGTCAATTGTTCGGGGCTTTTTGTTTGTCCAGAAGCCCTCTGGCTGTTGGAAAGACCGCTATACCTTGACTTAGCAAGGGCAATTCCTACTTAGGTACTGAACTTACAGCTTGAACCACTGGTTGCGGTGTGCGAATGGTGGTATTTGGAAACCCCACTCAGTCCCCTCGGGTGTGTATCGAAGCTCGGTTGGAACTTTTGGGCTACTCATTCCTTCGTGTGTACCTATATGAGCTGGCCATACTTCGACTAGTGACTGAAGATCAGACTATCAACTTTAGTATTGAAGTTCCTTCTGGTACTTTTTTCTCTCAATTCACTCACACGCCGAGTTTCTGCCCAGGCAGCCCCAGAAAATGTTGTTCCGAAATCAATTCCCACCACCAGTTTTCGATCAGTGATAGTGAGATTGCTCATTGAATCCATTTTGGAATTGTTCTGCTTCAGCATACACAAGAACAGGTTCTTGATTCAGTGCTGAACAGCTATTGTATGTCGATTGGCTACAGCCTTACAAGGAATCGAGTTTGGACGGGGAAACATAATATGCATTTGGGGAAAGCATGTTATCTCCAGTTTAGACAGCAGTGCTTAGTCTAGCGCTACGCCACAGGCCAAAGGAGGTGGGGGAGGGGGTGTTAATAGAACGCCAATTCAAGGGTTATCGAGGGATGGTCGGGCACTCGCAGCCCTCTCTGTTTGAGAGATTTCGAGGGAGCCTCGTTACCGTTAGTAATTGTCAGTCTATACTAGATTCAGCTCCCTTTCATCTCTTCATTGCTATTGGTAAGTCACTGAGCCTCACGAAACTATTGTCTTCTTTATTCCTCGGTTGCCTCGTACTATGCGTTCCGTTGCTGCCAGATGCGTCTGTCCATGCAAACTGGCAGTGACTCAGTGGTTTAAATCAAAAGATTTAGAGCCACTCGAGCCAGCGAAACGATACGAGCCATTGTTGGTGGCGCTACACTGCTGTGAAGCGTTCAGCTGACAGATGCAGTGAAACGTGGCCGAGTAGGCCGCGGGCATTTACCAGGAATGTCATCCATATGCAAAACTCATCACATTTGCGGCACTGGGGATGTTTCGCCTGTGGGCGCATGTATTGACCAAAGCTCACCGAGATAACTGTTTCTCATTTGCGGGATTTTGGCAAGACGCCTACCAAGAAAATATCCATGGATGGCCTCTCCCGCTCTTGAGCGCAGCCTGATCATCCGTGTTAGATGATCCGATTATGATCGCAAATCTCAACTTAATTTGGATCACAAGCTTGCACTCACTTTCTCTGTATCCCTTCCCTCCAGAATGTCTGGCTTCAGGACCCACAGGTCTATGGTGGGAGCATATCCACAGGATAAAACGGTAGGTCTGAACGAAAGTTCCCTTTTCTGAATAAGCACCAACATACTGACCAATCGATCCAGGAAGCGGAAGGTGATTGTATGGAATGGGAGTCAAATTCTGAGTTCCATAAATCAAGAGCGGAAGTCGGTAGAGTCAAGATTGGTGGCAGTGACGAAGGAAGCAAAAATACTCCAACGAACGAAACTCGCCGTTTTGATGAACAGCATACTGAGAATGCAGAATTTAAAAGAAATCAACAAATAATTTATTGTAATATCAATGAGGTTAATTGAAGGATTTCACAATAGGCAACTGACCTCAAAATAGCTGATCAACCACTGCCGTCTTCTACAGACACTGAACACACAGCAAAAGCTTCACAGCAGAACAAGGTGTTTATTGAACCCCTAATGTATGTTCTACATGGTCTTTTCTTTCGATCATGAGCAGAATTCTAATGATTTACCGCAGTACGAAAGCAAGATTGAAACCCACAGCTGTGGATGATGATTTTTCCAGAGCATTCAAAATTGAGTCTGAACTGCACTCAGCACTTGAGGTGGCGTGCGATAGTGCGAGGAAATTCAAAGATTCACAGCGCGACTGCGATATTCTGCAGCGCCAAGTCCACCGGCTTGAAAAAGAACTCAGAGATGCTCATGACTTCGTTTTCAGTCTCCAGCCGAAAGGAGAGCAAATTACCGAATCGGAAGCTGCGGCAGAGTTCAACTTACTATACAGGATGATAGAAGATTGGGTCGAAACGAATCTGGAGGATGAGATACATGCCAGAAGCATTATCAAACGACGCCGCTTTCAGGCTTCACGTATCAGAAGATTTCTCAAGTTGGTCTCTTTACCTGGAGAGGAGGCTTCTAGGTGCCCTGACACTGACGTGTATAATGTCATCGCGGCGATCATGACGTTTCTCTGCATTGAGATTTTCGACAAGGATTTTTATTGCCCTGTTGAAGAAGGAGCGATGGATACTCTAAACTCAATTTTGATGAGTATGAGGAATCTTGAGCCCAGGAGAGGTGAGTTTCTAAACCAAACAAATTCTCACTACATTATAACACATTAATAAACGTCCTTCAGATTTGTCCACATGGCGCCGCTGGAGGAGTGAGACACTCACTGCACTAGCTGGTCGACCTGAGTTTGCAACTCAGAGAAAACGCCAACTAAATCATCTCGTCATTGAGCTGACGAACATTCTACTTGTGTTTCTACCTCGTTCAGACATGCAAAAACTTGGTCCATCGGTAAAGAGTGGCATAATCGAGCCCGCTTTAACCCTCGCCCATAAGCTCCAACTTTCAGTTGACAAATTCAGTCTTAGCTGGACAGAATTCGCTAGAACAAGACCAGAGATGCGAAGCATTAATCCCAGAGCTTACCACAGCTTCGATTGCGTCAATATTTTGCAGTCGGGCAAAGCCATGAAGCCGCAAGCAGTTGCAGCAGCAGGGACTGTTACATATATGCTTGATTTAACGCCAGCCTTGATATTTGAGGCGGTCAAAGCGAATGCATTTGCGGACCCCAGGGTTCTAAATAGGGCGAGAATTCTAGTGGCGGCTACAAAAGAAGATAATGGCCAACTTGTTTTTCTTCGAAATGATTCCGAGGAACCTACAGTTGTGGCATGGTTATTCGAGAAGGTGCAGAAACTTGACTCAAGTCACGAATAAATATTGAAACTTATTTCCAAAGCATAAATCGGTTAAGTAGCCAAAGTAATTACGATGACTCGTATAACGATGGTCCTGGTGTTTCCAGCTTCTTCATTTGTGCTATGGTAGGTTGTTGGTATGGAACGTGCACGTCTCTTTATGCCTCGAGTTGCCATAGCGCCGAATTTCTTGATAATCATTTAGACAGACCCAGCAAAACTCCACATAACACTTGATACCTTTGAAAGGAAAGGTTAGCATAATGCCATCGAAGGTTCAATATAGATATCGCACATCAACGGCATGGTGATCTGTGATTTAACCAAGCCCTCATGCAGTTCCAGCAAAATTGGTGCCTGCACTGTGTGCCTGTAGGAGTCAGGCACTTCATTACAATGGTATTGTGACCAATTCATACGCGATTGAAAGAATTTGGCTGAAGTAGAAGGGTGTGGAATCATTAATGAACTTACAGGTCATGTGAGAACAGCCCCGATTTTTCTCTATCGGCCACCGACAACCAGGACACGGTTTTGTTGTCGCCTGAACCTTCTGCAAGGATAATCTCTCCTCTTGTTGTCTCAGTTTCATAGCTTCTCTTTTCTGTGACACTTCTAATTCCTCTCTCATTCTTCTCGCTTCTGCCTCTTGTTCTGCCCTCGCTCTTCTCAGCTGTTCTTCGTGAATTTGCCTCTGTCTATCTTGCTCAACTTGTTTTTCTCTTTGATCCATATCCCTCGCTAACGCCTCGTCTTCTTCTTCCTGCAGCCTTTTGGCTCCCCTGGCTGCCTCATCGTCTCGATCTACCGCACTTCGAAACCCATCAGGGTCCTGAAGCATCTCATCGTATTCGTCGCAAGTAAGACGATCGTGCCACGGGACAGAATGTCTGAAGCAAGATCGAAATCCACACTTCAGACAGCGAATTATTGGATGCAATTCCCCACTGGCATGGAGCTGGCCGAAGTCACAGTTTTGACACCAGACAAAATTGGAATCTCCGCCGACTGCACTACGGAAAGATAGGGTGTCATACCTATGATTTACCGATTAGCATCCAGTATTTGGCAGTTCAATTTCTGGGAGAAATACCGTGCAAAGGTATCTGGATCAGCCAATCGCCGGATATCATCATAAATAAGTGTGATTCCACATTCAGGGCACTTGATCTGGTTCCATATCTTGCTATCGAGGTCAATCTTGATGCTCTTTTCAACGCAGCCATAGCAGACGGAGGGGCGATGAAGACAACTGGAGGAAATCCAACGTGGCTGTCTAGTAGTCGAGGAGAAATCTTCGGTGCAAATAATGCAGCTGGTTGGAGGTGGTCCTTCAATTACATTTCGCGGGGCAGACGGTACTGTTTCATTGGTGCTTGATGATCCGAAAGATAACTTTCGGGATGGTGACTGAGAGTAATATGGTTCTCGTATCGTATTTCTGAGCAAGTGAGTATGATGCCTCGACGATTGAAGATTTTATCAACGCACTTGAATGTACTTCCGTCAACCTTTTTTGAGTAAGTTGGCCCCGGTTGACTGGATTTTGACTGTTGGAATGTAAAGCCCCGCGGTTGAGATGCTTCCAAAGGTAAGATTTCTGCCTGCGTTCGCGATCCTTCAACAGCACTACTTGTCTGTTGTCGAAGGGCAAGGGATGAAAATCCGTATTGCGGGCCGCAAAGCGGCACATCAAAGCCTCCATATATCGATGGCAAGGATATAGAGTTCTCTATTTCCGAGTCGTTTGTGTCTCGAGCCTTACCATTGCCTCTAACGCCATGATTCCCGTCCCATTCTTGAAAATTTCCAGGAGGGCCTCCTAGTATTCGAGCAGGCACTTTCGGTGCTGGCGAATTCATTTTGCTTCCCTTACTTAGAGAGGGGGTATAAATCCGATGAAAAATCACCATGAACGCATCACCCGAACATCAGACACCCTGCAGCATACAAGAGATGCAATGAAGATCAGCCGACGGCTGCCTGGTTCGGAAGCCGCATCGGACACAGCCTTATTGCAGTATTGCCAACAGTTGCATAAGGTAGAAGCATGGATCAAGAAAGGAGCTAGATTAAGCGACCTGATCGGTTTCTGCTTTAGGAGGGAACAAATAGGGCCATTACACGTGGTCCGTTTTGTTCAGGTGTCCTGTCAAGGGCTGCGGAAGGAAGACCATTTCCCTGTGACAAGGCGCATTTTCTGAACCGCGGGGCTCCCAAAGCCGCACTAGCAGCGCCACCATGCAGGACTTGTCACATATACAAGGGTTTGCAAGTGTGTATCTTCGCTCCAAGGCCACAGAGATACTGCAACAGGGGCCAGGGTCATGTGACTCTACAACGTGACTCCCTCTTTTATTGCCAATCTAGATTTCCTCTTTGTTTATGAAAACCAAGTGTGGCAAATCAGGGCCCTTTTTTATAGACGATGCAAAAAGCGTTATAAGCAGACTGAAGCAGACTTGAGCCTCAGCGCAGCTGAGTACAAGCAAAGTGAAATGTAGGATTTAGGAAAACAACTATTCCGGTAAGTAAACGAGAGGAAGCCGATAGGAGCCACGGTGCTCGTAATATAAGAGAAATTTATAGCTCTATAGTATCTTCTCCATTTTCTTCAGATTTATTAATGCTTTAGAGACCAGAAACACAATCTTCTCTTTATATAAAACTCTATTCAAAGTTTAGCCGGACTTGAAGTAAATGAGCCCGTTTTTCTGACGCACACGAGCGACTAAAACTAATATTTCCAGGTAAGCACTCACTCCTCTACCGTTTTTTTACTAATTGCTTGAGCCTAAGCAGTTTTGGTATTGCCTTCTTGAATTATAACCTCGTTTACGCGATGAATTATAGCATCACAAGCCTCTCTAAGTACTCACTAGTCTATAATACTCCCAAAACCTCTGGCACTAACTAGCCCACAACACTAATATGCAAATGGACTTCCCAGCGTAAGAAGAAGATGGAAATCGAGATGGAAATGGACGGCAAGATGTGGAAGAGAAAATATGCCATTTAAAGGGTGAGGTTAGCTTGAAAGGCGGTTGCTTTATTAAAGAAAAGCCTGGGTTTTATATACTAATCTGATACCTAGCATTTCTTGCTCCTCGTTTGTTGATTCAGTAGGGACTGGTTTTCTGCTAATAAGGAGAAAACATAGTTTGCAGATTATAAGAAGATTCCAAGGAAGAAATAAAGATAGAATAAGCTGTGTAGACAACCCAAGCAATTTCATTGCGGGGGTGGCGGCGCAAGACTGCGGGGTAATCCGCCCCTCCAGGGACGCTGCCATTAGAACATCAACCATAAGATAAAAGCTATGAAGGATGTGTTTAAGCATGAAAAAGAAGTTCGAGTTTTCCCTAATAGATAAAGATCAATCGCTTGCCTTTGTTGCATATGCTTTACGAGCCTACCAACCATAAGTCTGTGGATTACAGGGCATTTAAGCGAGCTTTTCAGGCCTTGCGAAATCAAAGTCTGCCACTTGACATGGCATTAATTAGAT
>Ga0302325_10023385_pt1 | contig 12881 bp, 11 predicted proteins | sample Palsa_T0_2_FD_201948 | JGI IMG/M metagenome (GOLD analysis project Ga0302325, IMG submission 201948) | Peat permafrost microbial communities from Stordalen Mire near Abisko, Sweden - Palsa_T0_2 | ecosystem: Environmental > Terrestrial > Soil > Palsa > Peat permafrost | place: Sweden: Abisko... | reverse complement strand
ACCAGCGGAAATAGATCGTTGAGGCTGGCATAATCCGGCCCAAGATCGGCGATTCCTTTTTGAATCGGGTCCAGAATGTGTGAAAGGGCCTCGGCCTGCACATCCGGATCAGACTTCGCCCCGGCCAGCATCAGGTATTTTGCATCCGGCAAACCGGTCAGAAAGCTGGCATCGGTGTCTTTGGCTTCGGCGGTAAGTTTGCCCAGCCACGAATCCGGCTGGAAAACGAGCAGACCAGTCGTTGAAATTCCATCCGGTGCGATTTTGATTCCATAGGTAACGGCATCCGTTTGGTCGACATATTCGTGGGCGAGATCAATCAATTCATTGGCAACGACTTTCAGCACCGGGCTGAGTTTCGTCATGTCCCCCCCAGGAAACATCATGCCCATGGGATTGCCGGGGCCTGCTGGACGCTGGGCCTGTTGATCCAAAAAATCCGAGGCCGCTTGCTTGGCCTGATCGAACATCGGTCCGGCCTTGGGTCGCAGGGCCGGCACGTTTACGGCAATCACGATATCCTTGCTGTCCCATTCCTTGGCGGCGGCATCAGGAAGCGTCAAAGCCGTGTCCGGCTTTTTCAGAACCGCATCATGCACCGGGCTGATGACCGCATAATCGCCCCAGTGAGCCACATATGCGGTGTTGGGGTTCTCGATTTCGGTGATGTCTCCATCCGTCTTGGCATCCTTGAAATTGCCAAGAAATGCCTGGTAATCAGTAATGGGCACGATCACCAATCCGGTCTGGTCGGGGGTGGTTTGGTAGGCGGTGGGATCGAGATAGACAATGGCCAGATCACCCGCCCGATTGACGCCATCCTTGACGTGCATCGAATCCAGGAATGCATCCAGCGGATGCGCCGTCATCGGCTGCATCTGATCGATGCCGAGGACCTTGGCCAGATCCGCGATCTTCTGGCTGGTGGCGTCGAGGTTGCTCACCTTGATCACCACCCAGGCATTGGCGGGCACCAGGCTGATGATCTGTGCCCTGGCCGCGCCGGCGGCAAACAAAAACATCGCCACCACCGCCAGGCCCATTTTTCGCGCAAGATTCATAACCGCTCCTCGGGTCGCCCCTTTTCGAGAATTAGATGTTCGCCCCACATTGGGGCGAGGCACATCGTAGCCGTGGGCAAAGTTGCGTCAAATGAGAAAGGAGTGAGAGGTAGGCTCAGGTTACATAAACTCATGCGACCACAAGTGATTCTGCCGGCACAATCGACTTGCCCGGCGCTTCGGCAAGCATGTCCCGAATGAGCTGCCGGTAGCGCGGGGAGTCGTTGGATTTCACGTATCGTCTCATTTCATCGAAAGCGGCGTTGGTTTTGCCCATTCGCCAAAGGCTATGAAACAAACCCAAAGAGGCTTGTTCCGAGTGTGGTGAAATGCTCGCCGCCTTGCGGAAGGCTTGGGCAGCTTTCACATCCTCGCCGGCTTCGGCGTACAAGAAACCGAGATAGCCCCAGAGCTTGGCAGCCTTCGGGAAATCGCTGGCGCTTTGGGACAAATGGTTGATCGCTTCATCGAGTTGCCCCGCGTGATAGGAATCGATAGCGGCTTGCAGCAGTCCATTCAGTTGTTGTTTCTTATTCAAAGCCATTCAAATCCTCCGGTCGCCGGACTGCTCGAAGCGCATTCTTCCAGGCCTGCTCGCTCTTTTCTCGACTGTCGATAATTATACCTGCAGCGTCGGAGTAAGTCGCCTCGTTTTTGTCGCCTGTATTTCGCTTCTTGGCACGCCGATACCGTTCTTGGGCCGCAGTGATACCCTCCAATTGAGCGCGCGTCTGCGATGGGGATGAAAACTTGCGACGCGCGCCGGCGAGCTTTTTCTTTGCGCGTTGTTTCTTTTTATTTTTAGCCACCCAATCCTCATTTCACGATCCGATGTCCAAGAAAGAAGGGCCAGAACTGTCCAGCCAAGCCCCGATCTTAATTCAGAGCTGAGATGCGGTACATCCTGCCGAGTCTGCATCGCCTCACAAACTGCTGGAAATCAAACCTTAACCCCACATTTATCGGCCGCGGCATGATGGCTCAATACCCTTCTCTATTTGGTCGAAACACTTTCGGAACTCTGAATATGTTGACCGATCCGATCAGGGTATAATCATTCCAGCGGAGATTCGGTCAGGCTGTGTCGGATTTAGCTCATGCAGACAGTTGCATTGCCATCCAATCCGGTGCCGGAAGTGACTTGGGACAGCGTCCTGGGCCCGCATGTCTGGGTTTTTTATACCGCTTTCCTCATCGCTTTCATCTTTACTCCCGTCATGCAGTCGATTGCGATGTATTACAACATTGTCGATCAGCCCGATCGGTTGCGGAAATTGCATTCCCAGCCGGTGGCGTATCTGGGCGGAGTGGCGGTTTTCATCGGCTGGGTGGCGGGGCTGGCGATGAGCCAGTTCCATTTGCCGGAAGATGGAATCGGAGTTTCGCATCTGGAAGTGAAACTCTCGATCGTCGCCGGCGGGGGGCTGATTTGCATTCTGGGATTGTGGGACGATCTACGCCGGCTGCGGCCGATCTACAAAATCACCGGCCAGATCGTGGCGGCGTTGATTCTGCTCAGCCAGGGCGTCGGATTGCATTCATTAAGCCCGGTCATTGAGCCGCTGATTCCGCGACTTGCGACCGTGACCGGCGTGCACCTGTCGGTGTCGCATGGCGTGGTTGAAGCGTTCAGCGCGGTGTTCGTCGTCCTCGTCGTGGTGGGATGCTGCAACGCCACTAATTTGCTCGACGGCCTCGACGGATTGTGTGGCGGGGTGACGGCCGTGATCGCGGCGGGATTTCTTTTCCTCGCCGTCCATCTGGCGACGGTTTACACCACCAACGAACTGGATCCCCTCAGCGAACTAAACCCCGTCCGCATTGTCCTCGCGCTGGCGCTGCTTGGCGCGGTTTTAGGATTCGTGCCATTCAACTTCAACCCCGCATCCATCTTCATGGGCGACACCGGCAGCATGTTCCTGGGATACGCCTGCGCCACAATGATCGTTTCCCTGGCAGAAGAAAACGCCAAGTGGCTGCTGGCGGCAATGGTGATGTTCGCGCTGCCGATTCTGGACACGACGCTGGCCTTCGCACGCCGCTGGGTCAATCGCCGCCCGCTCTTCAGCGCGGATCGGCATCATTTCCATCATCAATTGGTCGATCGCGGATATTCTGTCCGCAAAACCGTTCTCATCAGCTACGGCCTGGCCTTCGGCTTCTGCTTCCTCGGCACCCTCATCGCCTACATGCGAACCCGCTACGCCGTCGCGTTTTACCTGGTGACCTTCGGCTCGATCATCGTGGCGGCATACAAAATGGGCATGGTCCACGAAAAACCGCGCGTCGTAAGCCGCATGCCGCTGGGCGTGAGCAACTCCGTGGTGGATGCATCCGTACCGCCGGTGCCTGGCGATGTACTTGATCTCCAACCCCCCGCGACGACGACAGCCAATCAAGCCAAACCCAATCCGCGACCTGATACCGCCGGGCCATCCGATATTGCCGGTGTGATGGGGAAATGAGCCGCGACATCAGCCGATTTAGTAGCCCGATAAAATGTATTGACCCCAAAATGGTGGAAATACCACCCCCTTGCGGTAACGCCGGGACTCCGTTTGTCCGATTTTAACCCTTGGTGCCTTCAAGCATTGACGGCCGCCGCTCGATTTTTATGCTGACTCAGAAGATGCCGGGAGATATGATTCGCTGACCCGTCTCGGTGAACCGGGGGGTGGCCTTTGCTAACGGAAATATTGCCATGGATGTAACAATCATCGGTTGCGGGTATGTCGGTCTGGTTACGGGCACCTGTTTGGCCAGCATCGGTCACACGGTGCGCGGCGTCGAGAAGGACGCCAAGAAACTCAAAACCCTCCTCGACGGGCATTGCCCGATCTTCGAGCCGGGGCTTCAGGAATTGATGCAGGAGAATTACGCCTCCGGGCAACTGCAATTCACCGACAATGTGCGAGCCGCCGTGAAGGATGCGGAGGTGGTCTTCCTGGCAGTGGGCACGCCGTCCAAACCGGATGGCACCGTCGACATGAGCTACCTCGAACAGGCCGGCAAGGAAGTTTGCGATGCACTGGCCGAACAGAACAACGATTACATGGTGACCATCGTCGTCAAATCGACCGTCCCCGCCGGCACCAACCGCAAGCTCTACAATTTTCTCAAGCAACAAACCAAGGCGCATGTGCAGGTGGTCTCAAATCCTGAGTTTCTCAAAGAGGGAACCGCCGTCCAGGACTGCATGAAGCCTGATCGCATCGTCATCGGCGGCGAATCGCCCGAAGCCTTCCGCCAGATGCGTCGGCTCTACGATCCGCTGGTCAAGCCCGAGGAAAATTTCTTCACGATGGGCTGGGAGAGCGCGGAGCTGACCAAATATGCCGCCAACAGCATGCTGGCCGCGCGCATCAGCTTCATGAACGAGATGACCATCCTGTGCGAATTTTACGGCGCGGATATCGAAGACATCCGCAAAGGCATCGGCTCCGACACGCGCATCGGCCCGGCATTCCTAAAAGCCGGCTGCGGCTACGGCGGATCATGCTTCCCCAAGGACGTGGCCGCGATGGAGCACATCTCCCGCGCCGCCGGTCACGAAAGCCTTTTCGTCAATGCCGTCCAGGCCGTCAACAAACATCAGAAGAAGCGTTTCGCCGACAAGATCGAAGCCAAGCTCGGCCGGCCGATCCAGGGCGCAACCATCGCCGTCTGGGGCCTGGCTTTCAAGGCCGACACAGACGACATCCGCGAATCTCCCGCACTCGATGTGATCCGCTATCTGCTCGACAAAGGCGCAAGAGTGAAAGCCACCGATCCCAAGGCGATGGAGAACATGAAGCAGGTTTTCAAGGACGAAGTCGAATGGAGCCCCGATCCCGTCCACTGCTCCGCCGGCGCCGACGCCGTGGCATTGCTTACCGATTGGCCGCAGTTCACGACATTACCCTTCCGCAAAATCGCCGCGACGATGAACACCCCGATCATCTTCGACGGCCGCAACTGCCTCCAGCGGGATGTGATGCGCGAGACCGGCTTCCAATACTACCCCATCGGCCGCCCCGCGGTGGAGAACACCCTGCGGTTGAAGAATCGGGTCTAATCCCCGTGTAGCCGGCGAGCTTGCTCGCCGATCGCGCGGTGGCCAAGCCCGCCGGCTACACAAATGTCCCCATCTCCGGTATTCCTTCCTCCCGTCAACTCTTCGGGAGGCACATCATGGCCGTGATGACCGGACTTTCGGGCAACGAAATGTATTGCCTGCACCTCAAGGGCATGCGGCCCGGCGGGCTTGTCATCGGCAACAGCGTCTTCTCCATGGGCCTCATCGGCTCCGTCGCATCCGGCTTCCGCGGCGTCGTCGGCGGGGAGGTTCCACAGGTCACGCAAATCGTCCACGAAGGCCGAATCGAAGCGTTCAAACGCATGGCCTCCGAAGCCGCCGAAGCCGGCGGACTGGGCATCACCGGCGTCACCAACGAACTCCGCCCCTTCCATGGCCGCACCGAATTCCTCTCCGTCGGTTCCTGCGTCCACCAAGAAACCGGCCCGGAAAATCTCACATTTTCCACCAGCGCCGATGGCCAGGAACTCTATTGCCAGCTCGACGCCGGCTTTCGCCCCGTGCAATTCGTCTTCGGCAATGTCGCCTATTCCGTCGGCCTCGGCGGTGGAATCATTGGCAAATTCAAATCCCTCGCCCGCGGCGAGATCAAGGAATTCAGCGATGTCTTCAATCTGACCCGCCACCTCGCCCTGCAGCGCATCTGCCAGCAGGCAATCCAGTGCGGCGCCAACGCTGTCGTCGGCATCGAAACGCGCACCATGCGATTCATGGGCGTCCACGAAATGATGATGCTCGGCACCGCCAGCCACGACCCGCGGCTCCCGGCCGAGGCCGCGCAAAATCCGGTCACCAGCGATCTGACCAATCAGGAAATGTGGAACATCGTCAACATGGGATATCTCCCGCTCAAACTCGTGCTTGGAACCGCGGTCTATTCCCTGGGAATCGTCGGCGGCTTCACGGCCATGCTCAAAGGATTTGCCCGCGGCGAGATCAGCGAATTGACAACCATGATCTACGATGCCCGTGAACACGCGATTGACCTGATCCGCCGCGAAGCCGCCGCCATCGGCGCTGATGATGTCGTGGGAATCAAAACGCACATTCACGACATCGGAAATCTTCTGGAATTTTTGGCGATCGGAACCGCCGTGAAAAAAGTGGACGGGGTGACCACTCACACTCAGGCCCTTCCCCCGCAGGCGATCATGCCCGACAAGGACACCTGGGTGGATGCGCCACCGCTGATGCCCATCCAAACCGGCCGTCGCGGCGGCATGCCAAGCGTGCCGCCCGGATGAAATTATTGCGCCGGCTGCGTCGTCGCCGCCACTCGATGTGCGTAAAGCGTATCGCTGTCGTACATCGCATTGTTGTCGAGGTTGTCGGCGATCACGCTCTGTAATTTGTCGGATGAACTCACATCCTGCCCTTTGAAGAAATCATCCTTGAGATTTCGCACCGTCAATTGCGAATGGTCGGCCGAGAAGGCGATTCGCATGATGAAAAAATCATCCGAAAGCGACCCATCATCCGTCAGTTGCCGGCAGTTGGCGAACATCGCGTCCTTCACCTGCGTCGTGTATCCCGCCCACAGACTGGTCTTCCCATCATCCCCGGTCCAACTGATGCAATACATTTTGTCATCGAAGTTGCGGATGAGAATATTGGGATGCGCCCCCGGCGCCGGCAGGGCATCAGCCGCGGGAACGATGGCGAAATCCCCGACATTGGCCGGATCAACCGTCCCCGATGACGCCGATCCCAGCGGCGTCTTAGTGTCGTAACACCCCGCCATGAACAAAAGCCCGACCAGCATGATCCCCACCCCCGACCCGATCGCGATTTTCCGAGAGAGCATAAATGCCTCCAAGTAAGTAACCACTAATTATATCGGCCCGCAAACAACAGTCAAGCGAGGGTATGTTAGAATCCCCAAAGCCCACGGATAGCAATCCGTGGGCGTTCGCGAGCACTCGACGGCAAAAGAACCTATGGCCGACCCACCCCTCCAATACGCCACTCCATTACCCAACAGCGCCGACACCGAGCACCTGCGGCTATTAGTCATCTTCCACTACATCTGCGCCGCCCTGGTCGCACTATTCGGTTCGTTCTTCCTGATCCACGTTGTCCTTGGAATCCTGATCGTCAGCGGCGCGATTCCGATGCATGACAACTCCGTCAATGGCACCGCAGCACCGCAATGGATTGGCTACATCTTCATCCTGATCGGCCTCATCCCCGTCTGCATCGGCTGGGGAATCGCGATCCTCCTGTTCCTCTCCGCCCGACACATGTCCGCCCGCCGCCGCCGACTCTTCAGCATCGTCATCGCCTGCATCTCCTGCGGCTTCATGCCCTTCGGCACCATCCTAGGCGTATTCACAATCATCGTCCTGAGCCGGCCATCGGTAAAAATGATGTATGGAGAGTGATCCGCGCCGCCGAAATGATCACCCGATGCACTCACGAAAGCGCCCACCGTTTAGCCGCGACCCGAAGGGGAGCGCGTGAAGGCAGAATTGCCAAATAAATTTCCAAATTTTATCCTTGCATTGTCCGCGACAGTTAGGTATAAGTTAACAAACGTGCCGAGTCCTTGCAAGCGGGCGCGTCGGGAATTCCAAATCGGCGGAACCGGCCATGTTGGCCTTTAACTTCATCCGCCGATCGGAGCCCGCTCTCATTTTTCAGGAGGCCTTATGCCTATCGAATCCGCTCCCGATTCCCCCAATCCCGACCCTCAGTCGGCCCAGTCCGAGGAGCAAATGCAACACAATGCGACAGAATGCGACATTTATCCCCCCCACCCCCTGGAGGCGTGGGTGAATCTGGATCAAATCCAGATTCGCGCGATCGACTTGATCGTGCAGGGAATGGACGACTCGGATGTCGCGCGCCACCTGGGCCTTCATCGGTCCACCCTCTGGCGCTGGAAAACCTTCAACGAGGACTACCGCCGCGCCCTGGCCGAGGCCCGGGCATTCTTCCGGGCCACCGCCACCGACCGTTATCACAAGCTGCTCATGCGCGCCACGGAAAAGTTGGAAGGCTTCCTCGATGCTCCGGAACCCAACTACCAATTCCGCGCCGCCCAGATCGTCCTGTGCATGGCCGGCTCATTCCGCCCCATCCCCCTGGAAAAATGGCCCCCAGGAATTCCCAGCTTCGCCCAGCCGACTTTGCCGGAGAAATGCGGGTAACAAAATACAGTTTCCACCACGGAGACACGGAGTTCACGGAGAGTAATTAAAAAAGAAAATTAGCCACCGATGGGCACCGATTGGCACCGATGAAAACAAATGCTGAATCAAATTATCCATCTTAATCGGTGCTCATCGGTGCCCCATCGGTGGCTAAATTTGATTTGATTTATTTTTACTCCGTGTTCTCCGTGTCTCCGTGGTGGAAATCCGAATTTGGGAAACACGATAGCTGTCGTTTTGCCGCAACCCATAATCTCGCTATCATTTAACCCATGAACCTCGCCCAAACCGATCCGCAAATTGCTGAACTGATCCGCCTGGAGGCCCAGCGCCAGGCGTCCACGCTGGAATTGATTGCCAGTGAGAATCATGTCTCACCCGCCGTGCTAGAGGCGGCCGGCACGATTCTCACCAACAAATATGCCGAGGGATATCCCGGGGCCCGCTACTACGGCGGATGCGGGTATTACGATCAGATCGAAAATCTCGCCATCGACCGGGCGAAAAAACTTTTCGGCTGCCAGTTCGCCAATGTCCAATCCCACAGCGGGGCCAACGCGAACTTGGCCGCTTTCATGGCGATGATGAAGCCCGGCGATCAGTTTATCTCCCTCAATCTCGCCAGCGGCGGGCATTTGAGCCATGGAATGAAACTCAACACCTCGGCGATTTTTTACAAGCCGGATCATTACGAACTCGACCCCACCACCGAGCGGATCGACTTTAATTCCGTCCGGGCCAAGGCGAAGGAACTGAAACCCAAGATGATCCTTTGCGGATACAGCGCCTACCCGCGGACGATCGACTTTGCCGAGTTTCGCAAGATCGCCGATGAAGTCGGCGCGTTGCTGATGGCCGACATTGCGCACATCGCGGGACTGGTCGCCGCCGGCGTGCATCCATCGCCATTCCCGCATGCTCATGTGGTCACCACAACGACACACAAAACCCTGCGCGGCCCGCGCGGGGGAATGATCATGACCAATGACGAAGAGCTCTCCAAGGCCATCAATCGCAGCGTCTTCCCCGGCAGCCAGGGCGGGCCGCTGATGCACATTATCGCCGCCAAGGCGGTGGCGTTTCACGAGGATTTGCAGCCGGCGTTCAAAACGTATTGCCAGCAGATCGTAAAAAACGCCAAGGCATTGGCGGCCGCGCTGATGCAGAAGGGATATCGCCTGACCAGCGGCGGGACGGACAACCATCTGATGCTGGTGGATTTGCGTGCCCGCAATCAAAATCTCACCGGCGCCGATGCGGAGAAAGCCCTCGAAGCCGCCGGCATCATCGCCAACAAGAACGGCATCCCCAACGACCCGCGTCCGCCGAAGGTGACCAGCGGACTTCGCCTGGGCACCCCGGCGCTGACCACCCGCGGGCTCAAGGAAGCGGACATCGCCGTGGTCGCCGATTTCCTGGATCGCGCGGTGATCGGCAAAGATGATCCAAACACGCTGGCGGCCATTCGCCAGGAAGTCGCGGAGTTCTGCAAGAAGTTCCCGTTGCCGCACTAAGGTTCACAACGTGCTCGCGACCGAAAGAAATGCAACCGCCCCGGAAGCGTTTAAGAGGCGCAGTGGACGCCGAGACAGACGCCGAGGAAAGAAAAAAATGCATGTAACCACGGATTGCACGGATGGACACGGATAAGAAGCAAATCTCAGCGCATTGATCCGTGGCCATCCGTGTTATCCGTGGCAAAAATTGAATTTGAATTTCTCGGCGTCTGCCTCGGCGACCTCGGCGCCTCGGCGGTTACATTTAAACGGATGTCAGAAGAATTGCTGAAGAAAACAAGAAACGCCCGGAAATAAACCAAGGATTCTCATGCGCTACATGATGAAGCAAAAACTATTCTCGCTCGGCGCCGATTTCACCATCAAGGACGAGCAGGGAAATGATGTTTATTTCGTCGATGGAAAATTCCTCAGCCTTCGCGATGAACTGACGTTCAAGGATATGGCCGGCAACGAGCTTTGCGTTCTCCGCCGCAAGCTGCTGTCGTGGGGACCGACGTATGAGATTTATCATCAGGGGCAACTGGTCGCGGTGGTGAAGGAATCGCTCTTCACCTTGTTCGGCCACCGTTTCACGGTCGATGACACCGCCGGCCCAGACGATCTGGAGGCACAGGGCAGTTTTTCCGACCACGAATACACCTTCACCCGCGGCGGTAGGGCGGTGGCGAGCGTTTCCAAGGCTTGGTTTAGTATCGCAGACACGTATGGCGTGGGCATCAACGATGGGCAGGATGATGTGCTGATTCTGGCCGCGACGGTGGTGATCGAACGATGTGCGCAGAGTTCAGGGCATCGCAACGGTGGGCTAGGCGGGCTTGGGATGACGCTTAAGATTTGAACGATTTCCATCCAATGGCCCGAGGTAATTGGAGGATTCATCAATTGATCCGTCGTTCCCGTCGATATACAATGTGATAACTTTGTTCTAACCAGAGGCGCATATGACCAAAACCCTTGTGAAGCACGGCAACAGCCTGGCGCTGGTGATTGATAAGCCGATTCTCGATTTGCTAAACATCGACGGCAGCACGCCGCTCAATGTCACTACGGATGGTCGGCTGCTGTTCATCGGCCGCGCCAATGCGAAGGCGCGGAAGAAATTAGACTCCGCATTTAACGATACGGTCGCTAAATACGATTCCATGCTGAAGCGACTTGCCAAGTGAATCATGAAAATCCGATTCATAGAGGTCGAGGACGTTCTGCGCTACCACAGCCGCCTGATCGAACTATACGGCGGTTCCGATGGATTGCGCGACATGGGTCTGTTGCAGTCCGCGCTTGGCATGCCCATGGCGCAGTTCGGCGGTGAATTCCTGCACCCCTCGGTCGCAGAAATGGCGGCGGCATATCTGTTTCATATCGTCGCCAACCACCCCTTTGTTGATGGAAATAAACGAACCGGCGCCGCCGTCGCGCGCATGTTCGTCCTGATCAACAATCACTCGTTCGATCCAGACGAAACGGAATATGGAGATATGGTATTAGCGGTCGCCTCGGGAAAACTGGACAAGGCCGGCGCGACGGTGTTTTTCAAGAAGCATGTGCGCGCCAGTCAGGCTCGCCGGAAGCGACGTCACAGTAGTTGATTTCATCCTCGCAATGCATAACGATTCGCGTTTCCTATGGCCAAAAATATCAAACCTCGTTCCGAAGATTATGCTCAGTGGTATCTGGATGTGGTGAAGGCTGCGCAGATGGCGGACCATTCGCCGGTGCGCGGGTGCATGGTGATTCGGCCGGAGGGGTTTGCGGTGTGGGAGGCGATTCAGCGCGATCTGGATCTGCGATTCCGCGAAACCGGGCATGTCAATGCATATTTCCCGCTGCTGATTCCGGTGAGTTTTCTGATGAAGGAAGCGCAGCACGTGGAGGGATTTGCAATGGAATGCGCGGTGGTGACGCATTCCAAATTGGAAAAAAGCGGCGACGGACTCGTGCCCGGCGGGAAACTCGAAGAGCCGCTGATCGTGCGGCCAACGAGCGAAACCGTGATCGGCCACATGTATTCGCAGTGGATTCAGAGCTACCGCGATCTGCCGGTGCTGATCAATCAGTGGTGCAACGTGATGCGGTGGGAACTGCGCACGCGATTGTTCCTGCGGACGTCGGAATTTCTGTGGCAGGAAGGGCACACCGCCCACGAGACCGAAGCCGAGGCACAGGAAGAAACGCTGCGGATGCTGGATGTGTATGCGGATTTCGCGGAGAAATTTTTGGCGATTCCGGTAATCAAGGGAAAGAAGACCGATGCGGAGAAATTCCCCGGCGCGGAGGTGACATACACCATCGAAGGATTGATGCAGGATGCCAAGGCATTGCAGTGCGGAACGAGCCATTATCTCGGCCAGAATTTCGCCAAGGCGTTTGAGATTAAATTTCTCGGCCGGGATCAAAAAGAACAATTTGTTTACACGACGAGCTGGGGCGTGAGCACGCGGTTGATCGGCGCGCTGATCATGACGCACAGCGATGATGATGGATTGATTCTTCCGCCATATGCCGCCCCGACGGTGGCGGCGATCGTGCCGATTTTCAAAAGCGATGCCGAGCGCGCGGCGGTGGGGGAGTTCGTCGACAAAGTCGTCACGGCACTCTGCGGCGCGGAAGAAGTCGCGGCGGCAGCAAAGCGCCTCTCGCCGGATGGGATCAAGAATTATTTCCTCGACAAAACAACCGGCCAGAAAATCGTCGTCGATTGGCGCGACGCCCGGCCGGGTGACAAACAATATCACTGGGAACAGCGCGGCGTGCCGCTGCGCATGGAAGTCGGCCCGCGCGATGTCGCCGCCGGGGCGATGGTGCTCAAACATCGGCTGGATCGGGCGAAATCGACGATTTCGCTTGCCGAAATTTCCGGCGAATGGATTCGCAAGAAGATGGACGAGATTCATCAGGCAATGTTCGCCAAGGCAAAGGATTTCCGTGAGCGCAATACGCACACCGCCGGAAGTCTGGAAGAACTAAAACAGATTCTTTCCGAAAAAGGCGGATTCGTCCGCGCGTATTTCAATCCGGATCGAGCCACGGAAGCGCGCATCAAAGAGCAGACGAAGGCCACGGTGCGCTGCGT
>Ga0302325_10023384_pt1 | contig 12881 bp, 11 predicted proteins | sample Palsa_T0_2_FD_201948 | JGI IMG/M metagenome (GOLD analysis project Ga0302325, IMG submission 201948) | Peat permafrost microbial communities from Stordalen Mire near Abisko, Sweden - Palsa_T0_2 | ecosystem: Environmental > Terrestrial > Soil > Palsa > Peat permafrost | place: Sweden: Abisko... | reverse complement strand
AGCGTGGCAACAAATGCAAGACTTAAAAGTACCGACCGCATGATCGTGATTCCCCTGATTGGTTACACGATGCGATTGACTAAGTGCGACTCATCCCTCGGGCAAGGCGCGCTGGAGCAGAGCGTGAATCGTCGGTGAATCGATAACGCCGGCGCCGTACAGCGCGGCGTGAGGCGCAAGAAGCCTAGTCCGCACGAATGCGTCGACGATGGCCGGCGGCGCAGTGGCCGCGAGCGCCGACGCCGCGGCCAGCGCCGCCAATTTGCCGACGGTAACCCGTGCCACGGCTTCGCTTTCGAACTCGTTTGCCGGTTCAATTGACCGCACTTTTTCGCCGGTCCATTGGGCGACTTCGCGCCCGAGGCCGGAGACGAGCTCACCGGCCTCGCTCTCGCGCTTAAGCGCGCGCAGAACGTCGAGGCACATGACGTTGCCGGAGCCTTCCCAGATGGCATTGAGCGGCGCCTCGCGATAAAGCCGCGGCAGCATGCTTTCCTCGACGTAACCGTTGCCGCCTAGGCATTCCATGGCCTCGTAAATGAAGCCCGGCGCGGTCTTGCAAATCCAATATTTAGCCGCCGGCGTGATGAGCCGCGCATACGCCGCTTCGCGCGGGTCGGTGGCGGCATAATCGAACGCTCGGGAAAGCCGCATGACGAGGGCGATGGCGCCTTCCACTTCCAGCGCCAGGTCCGCCAACACCGCGCGCATCATCGGCTGGTCGTAGAGGTGCCTTTGAAAGACCGAGCGATAGCGGCAATGATGGATGGCCTGCGTCATCGCCATCCGCATGAAGCCTGCCGACGCCAGCGCGCAGTCGAGTCTCGTCAGTTGCACCATCTGAATGATGGTGCGCACGCCTGCGCCTTCTTCGCCGACGCGCACCGCAAACGCATCGATGAATTCGACTTCGCTCGACGCGTTGGATCGGTTGCCGAGCTTGTCCTTTAACCGCTGTAACCGCAGACCGTTGACCGCGCCGTCGGGGCGAAACCGCGGAACGAAGAAACAGGTGAGTCCGCCTGGCGCCTGCGCCAATACCAGGAAGGAGTCGCACATCGGCGCGGACAGAAACCACTTATGACCGGTAATCGAGTAAGCCTCGCCGACCGGCGTGGCGGTGGTGGAATTGGCGCGCACGTCGGTGCCGCCTTGCTTCTCGGTCATGCCCATGCCGAGCGTCATGCCCGGCTTTTCCCACCACGGCCGGAACGTCGGATCGTAGCTTTTCGACACCACCTTGGGCGCGATTTGCGCCAACAGCGAAGGCGCCGCGACAAGCGCCGCCAGCGCCGCGCGCGTCATGGTGATGGGGCACAAGTGCCCACTTTCGATCTGCGCGGCCATGTAGTAGCGCGCCGAGCGAGCGACTTCGGCCGGCGGCGGCTTGCGGTCGCCGGAAGCCTGCCACGTCGAACCGTGAAGTCCCGCGGCGATGCTCGTTCGCATCAGGTCGTGGTAGGCCGGGTAAAATTCGACAACGTCGCGCCGGAAGCCCTTTGGGTCGAAAGTGTAGAGCTTCGGCGGATTCTCGTTGGCCCGCCGGGCGAGAGAAAACATCTCGGCCGCACCCCACTCGCGGCCGAAGGCCGACAGGTCGGCGATTTCACTGCCGGCGCCATTGGCCTCGACCGCCTCCCGTAGCGGCAGGTCGCTGAGGAATAGATCGACGTTTTCATAAGGCGGTGATTGATTAAAAACGTCGTTGGTATCGAAGCGGGGAACCGTGGTCATGCTGCTGACCCTTGTTCAGTCAGCTCATTTTACCACGATTTCGGTGCATCATCGCCCATCTGTCTTTCGCCGGACTTGCCCGGCCCAGCCAATTGGGCCTATACGACCGTTTTGATGACGAAACCCCAGCCGCTAACGCGCCACATCGTCTCCATCAACGATCTCACCAATAAGGAGATCGAGACCGTTTTCCAGCTGGCAGCGGGGTTTTTGAAAGATCTGGCGGACGAAAACGTCCCCTACCGCATCGGCCGCGGCAGCAACATCGCCTCGAAATACATCCTCGCCAGCCTGTTCTACGAGCCGTCGACACGCACGCGCTTGTCGTTCGAGAGCGCGATGCTCCGTCTCGGCGGCGACAAGATCACCAGCGCCGATCCGGCGGCGAGTTCCGCCGCCAAGGGCGAGAGCCTCGCCGACACCATCCGCGTCACCAGCAACTACGCCGACGTCATTGTCATCCGCCACCCGCGCGACGGGGCCGCGAGGCTTGCCGCCGAATACTCCCAAATACCGGTGATCAACGGCGGCGACGGCGCTCACGAGCACCCGACGCAGACGTTGTGCGATCTGTTTACGCTGCGCTCGAAGCACAAAGGCATCAAGAACATGAAGGTCGCGATCGCAGGCGACCTCAAAGGCAGCCGCACCATTCATTCCTTCGTCTATGCGCTCGCCCGTTTCGGCGCGATCATCGATCCGCTGCCGGCGCCGGGAATGGAGTTGCCGGCGCATGTCGATCGCCGGCTGCGTCACGAATTTCACTGCCGGATAATTTCCAAGACTCCCGACCAAGCCGACGGCTCGATTGACGCGCTCTATGTCACCGCCGATCAGCCGCATCAGCTTTCGCTCTATGCCGAACCGGAGATCGATTATCGGCTTCTGCTGCAACAGAAGATCGATGCGCTCTACGTCACGCGATTCCAGAAAGAGCGATGGGCCGGCAAGGACCGGCCTTATCCGAAAATCGACGCCAAATTTTTGGGCGACGCAAAATACTCGCAGGCAAGCGTCATGCATCCGCTGCCGCGCGTCAACGAGCTTGACGCCGCATTCGATACTGACCGCCGCGCCATTTATTTCCGCCAGGCGGCGTATGGCGTGCCGGTGCGTATGGCGCTAATTTCGCTGCTTCTGCACCTGCATAAGACTAAGTCGCTGCACAAATTCGTCGGCGGCTTCGCCAAGCCCGAACACCCGGTTTATGTGCAGCCGATCGGGACCGGCATTGAGTGCGTAAATCCCAATTGCATCACCCGCGATCCGGCCGAGCGCCAATACGCCGCCAATAAGTTCTATGTCATGGAAGCGGAGGCGGCTCCGCATTGTGCTTTGCGCTGCCTGTATTGCGAGACCGACATCGACTCGGAGGCGGCCGCGCGGTTCGTGGTGGGCGACACGACGCGCAGAACTTTTACGCCGGGGATATCGGCTCTTACGCGAGCGCCGGAAGAAAAGCGCAAACACCTCGTGATCTACGCAAGCGACACCGACGCGGAAACGGCGGGATTTGCCCCGCGCCAGGCGTTGAAGCGTGCGCGCGCCGGCTAGTGTGGCGGTTCAGAAGTCCGCATCACTTTTGCTGCACACGCGTCATGCGGACTTCTGAACCAAAGCCACACTAGATCAATACGTTGCTAGTGTCGCTTTGATTCCGAAGTTCGCAAACTAGAGTGCCGCATAATCATGCGAACTTCGGAATCGGGACACTGAACGCGTCCCGTCCCACTTTCTCAACACGAGCACCTCGGCGTAAGCTAATCCCCGCATCTTTCGATCGCGCCACCGGCATGCGTCGCCGAGCCGCCATCCCGAGATGAGAGGGCGCGGAACTCCATGCCGGCCGAATTGCAATATGCAGTAAGTTTTCTGTTCGGTTATCTGTGCGGCTCGGTGCCATTCGGAATTTTGCTGACGCGATTTCGCGGAGGCCCGGACCTGCGTAGCGTCGGATCCGGCAATATCGGCGCCACCAACGTGCTGCGCACCGGCCGCAAGGGATTGGCGGCCGCAACGCTGATCGGCGACATGCTCAAAGGCACGGTGGCGGTGCTGGTCACCGGTTACGTCCTCGATCAGCGTTTCGCGCCGATAGCGGCAATCGGCGCCTTCCTCGGACATCTCTTTCCGGTCTGGCTTCGCTTTCGCGGCGGCAAAGGCGTGGCGACCTATATCGGTCTTTTGCTAGGCCTCGTCTGGCCCGCGGCCATTGTCTTCGGCGCTATCTGGCTCGCCGTTGCCGCGGTGACCCGCTATTCGTCGCTCGCCGCGCTCATCGCCAGCGCGGCAACGCCCGCGTTCCTATGGTGGCTATCGGGAGCGCGGGTGGCGGCCGTGTTCGCGCTCTTGTCGGTGCTGCTATGGATCACGCACCGCGCTAACATTGCACGGCTTGCACGCGGCACCGAAGGTAAAATCAGCTTTGGCGCAAAAGCCGCGAGCCGCACATAGAGTTGAGAATTACCCCGCCGTGTTCTCGAGAAAATAATTTTCGGCGGCGCCGGGTCACACGTGGGTTATTGCCGGCAGGTGCCGTCAAAATGGCAATAGTGCCCGGTGTGACAGAACTGATATTTGCCGGACGCGCCGGCGTGGCATTCGCAGGTCTTCACACTCACTAACCCCTCCGGGCAATGCGGAAAGCGCTTGTATTGGATAGCCGCGGACGCTTCCTGCGCCGCGGCGCACGCGCAGATACAGGCGATGGCGAAGATGGCTCTTGTCATATTTGCTCCTTGAACGTGCAGCGCTTGAGCGGCCCGTGTTTTGGCGATGCGAACCGCGCGATCGGTCATAGTGCGATGGCTCGATCTTCGCCACTCGAAACCAGCGCTTGTTAACTGCCCCACCTCGGCGGCCCGCGCAAACCTGCCGCCTTGTCCGCCCCGTCGCAACCCCGGCGTTACGCCCTCGCCACTTTGGTTGTAGGCTACGGCGGGAGGCCGAGGGCCGCGGAGCCGGTTTGGGGTGGAAGTGGATCAAAATAATCAGGGCTTTCGCCTCGGCGACGAGCAGCGGCTCGATTGGCTTCGATTGATCCGCAGCCAAAACGTCGGTCCGCGCACGTTTCGCGCCTTGATCAATCATTACGGCGGCGCCCGCTCCGCATTGGCGGCATTACCTTCGCTTGCGCGACGGGGCGGCGCCGACGCGGCAATGAAGATTTGCAGCTTGGCGGAAGCCGAACGCGAAATGGCGGCCGCGAACAAGCTTGGCGTTGATTTCGTCGCGCTTGGCGAAGTGGCTTATCCCGCGCGCCTGCAAATGATCGACGATGCGCCGCCGTTGATAGCCGTGCGCGGTCATGCCGCCGTTCTGACGCAGCCGATGGTCGCGGTCGTCGGCTCGCGCAACGCGTCGGGAGCCGGATTGAAGTTCACGCAACAGATTGCGCGCGAGCTCGGCGAAGCAGGTATCGCGGTAACATCGGGCCTGGCTCGCGGCATCGACGCCGCCGCCCATCATGCCAGTCTCGCCACCGGAACCGTCGCCGTTCTGGCCGGCGGCCACGACCGGATTTATCCGTCCGAACACACCGCGCTACTCGAGGCCCTTCTGCCATCGGGCGCGGCGATATCGGAAATGCCTTTCGGCTAGGAGCCGCGTGCTCGCGATTTTCCGCGGCGCAATCGATTGATTTCCGGCCTTTCGCTGGGCGTCGTCATTGTTGAAGCCGCCAAGCGTTCGGGGTCGCTCATCACCGCACGGTTTGCGCTCGAACAAGGGCGCGAGGTCTTTGCCGTACCCGGTTCACCGCTTGATCCCCGCGCCGAAGGGACAAATGGCCTCATCAAACAAGGCGCGACACCGGTGACCGAGACAGCAGACATTATTTCGGTCTTGCGGCCGATCGTTGAACAGAAGGAGATGCCGGCGCGCGAACCGCAATCGACGTCAGCCGAAGGGGGCGCAGCCGAGACCGTCGAACCGGCGCCCGACGAGCGCGCGCGCATTGTCGGCTTGCTTGGTCCCGCACCAATACAGATCGACGATTTGATACGGCTCTCGAAGAGTTCGCCCGCGGTCGTGCGTATGGTGCTCTTGGAGCTTGAAATCGCCGGGCGCCTCGAGCGGCATGGCGGCGGCCTGGTCTCGCTCTCCTAGTGGAGCGGATTTGACATTCGCCACCCACTAAGCCGCAACCTCGTGAAGCGAATGTCAAATCCAAAGCTCCACTAGCACTTATAGTCGCTAGTGGTCCTTTGATCCTAACATTCGCATGATAGCCTGCCGAAATGGGATGCGAATGTTAGAATCGGACCACTAGCCGCCGAGCGGTTTCGGGCGCTCGCCGCGTTTGCAGATCTGGTCAGCTTCCAGCCGGGCCATATCGAGAATGTATGCCAGCGCTTCGAGTTCGTGAGTCTTCGCAAGCTCCGCCAATTCCTGCGCGAGCGAGGCAATATAATGTGCGGCGTCCGGCGCCTCATTCGGCGTATCGCCGTCGTTACCTGTCATCGGCCGTTCCAGCATGGGGCGGGCGTGGTTGAGTGACGAGCGCTACACACTTTTTTAGATAGTATGTTAACTCTTTGCAACCCCCGAGCGTGGCGCAGGGGCTTGGCATTCGCGCCCGCGCCGCCGCCTTTTGGCAGCCGTTTTCCGGCCTTTTGGTCAACCGTAAGCCCGGTAACGATTTGACAGGCGGGGTGGCATTACCCATGTTCCGGCGGCCGGCAGCCGGCAAAAACATCCAAAGCCGTCAAAAGTACCTTGGAATCAGTAGGATAGGATGAACCTCGTCGTAGTGGAATCGCCTGCCAAGGCGAAAACGATCAACAAGTATCTAGGTCCAGGCTACGAGGTCCTGGCCTCATTCGGGCATGTTCGCGACCTGCCGGCCAAGAATGGCTCGGTCGATCCGGACGCCGATTTCCGCATGATCTGGGAGGTCGACGCCAAGGCGCAAAAGCGGCTCAACGATATCGCCCGGGCGGCCAAGAACGCCGACAGGCTCATTCTGGCAACCGACCCCGATCGCGAAGGCGAAGCCATTTCCTGGCACGTGCTCGAATTCCTCAAGGAAAAGAAAGCGCTGAACGGGCAGCCGATCGACCGCGTCGTCTTCAATGCCGTCACCAAGCAGGCGGTGAACGAGGCGATGGCCCACCCCCGCCGCATCGACCAGGCGCTGGTCGACGCTTATCTCGCCCGCCGTGCGCTCGACTATCTGGTCGGGTTTACGCTGTCGCCCGTCTTATGGCGAAAACTTCCGGGCGCGCGGTCGGCGGGACGGGTCCAGTCCGTGGCGTTGCGTCTGGTTTGCGACCGCGAGCTTGAAATCGAAAAATTCGTTCGCCGCGAATATTGGTCTTTGGTCGCGACATTGGCGACACCGCGCCAGGAGACCTTCGAGGCCCGGCTCGTCGGCGCCGATGGCAAGAAACTTCAGCGCCTCGATATCGGCTCCGGCCCGGAAGCTGAAGCGTTCAAGCAAGCGCTCGATGATGCGTCATTCACCGTCGACTCGGTGGAAGCAAAACCGGTCCGGCGTAACCCGCAACCGCCATTCACCACCTCGACGCTTCAGCAGGAGGCGAGCCGCAAGCTCGGCTTTGCACCGGCCCACACCATGCGCGTCGCGCAACGGCTCTACGAGGGCGCCGACATCGGCGGCGAGACGATTGGCCTGATCACCTATATGCGAACCGACGGCGTGCAGATCGCCGGCGAAGCTATTTCCGCCGTGCGCCGCGTGATCGAAGCAGATCTCGGCGCACGTTACGTGCCAAACGCGCCGCGGCAATACCAAGCCAAGGCCAAGAATGCGCAAGAAGCGCACGAGGCCATCCGGCCGACTGATCCCGCCCGCCGGCCCGCCGAAGCCAAAGGCTTCCTCGATGCCGATCAAGCCAAGCTCTACGAGCTGATCTGGCTGCGCACCGTCGCAAGCCAAATGGAATCGGCCGAGCTCGAGCGCACGACTGTCGACATCACCGCAAAAGTCGCGGCGCGCCTCCTTGAATTGCGGGCGACCGGCAGTGTGGTGAAGTTCGACGGCTTCCTTGCCCTCTATCAGGAAGGCCAGGACGAAGATTCGGACGAGGAAGGCGCGCGCCGCCTGCCGGCAATGAGCGCGGGAGAAAAGCTGGCCAAGCGCGAGATTGCCGCCACGCAGCACTTCACCGAGCCGCCGCCGCGCTATTCCGAAGCCTCGCTGGTCAAACGGCTGGAAGAGCTCGGCATTGGCCGCCCTTCGACCTACGCGTCGATCTTGCAGGTTTTAAAGGACCGCAAATACGTGCGGCTCGACAAGAGACGGCTCTATCCCGAGGACCGCGGCCGGATCGTCGTCGCCTTCCTTGAAAGCTTCTTTGCCAAATACGTCGAATATGATTTTACCGCGGGCCTCGAGGAACAACTCGATCTGATTTCCAACAACGAGGCGGCATGGCGCGACGTCCTGCGCGATTTCTGGCGTGGCTTCATCGGCGCTGTCGATGAAATCAAAGACCTGAAAATCTCGGCCGTGATCGACGCGCTCGATGAGTTGCTCGGGCCTCACCTGTTCCCGCCGCGCGCCGACGGCACCGATCCGCGCAAATGTCCCACTTGCGAGAACGGCCGGCTGACGCTCAAGCTCTCGCGCTTTGGCGCCTTTATCGGCTGCTCGAACTATCCGGAATGCCGCTACATCCGTTCGCTATCGTCGTCTCCGGATGGCGCCGGCGATATCGGCATCAAGAAGCTCGGCGTGGATCCTGTTAGCGGTCTTGAGGTCACTCTGCGCAGCGGCCGTTTTGGCCCTTACGTTCAGCTCGGCGAAGCAAGCGAGGGCGAAAAGCCCAAGCGTGCCGGTCTGCCGAAAGGCACCGTCATCGAAGAGGTCAATCTGGAGCGCGCGCTCGCACTTCTCTCGCTGCCGCGCGACGTCGGCCGCCATCCCGAAGACGGCGAAATGATCCGCGCCGGCATCGGCCGCTTCGGACCCTATGTACAGCACGTCAAGACCTACGCCAGTCTCGAAGAGGGCGACTACGTCTTTCATATTGGTCTCAATCGCGCGGTGACGCTGCTCGCAGAAAAGCGGGCCAAGCCGTCGCGCTTTCGCCGCTTCGGCGCCGACCCCGGTCGCCCTCTGGGCGACCATCCGGACAAAGGCGGTCCGGTGGTGGCTAAGAACGGCCGCTACGGGCCTTATGTCAGCCATGACGGGGTGAATGCCACGTTGCCGCAGGACAAGACGCCCGAGACCGTCACGCTCGCCGAAGCGGTCGCGCTACTCGACGCCAGGTCCGGACGCGGGCCGGCGCCGAACGCGCGCCGGCGCAAGACGCCGCGGCCGTCGCCTGGAACGGCACGGCACATAAAGGCATCCTCGAAAAGACGCGGCGCGGCGACAGCAAAGAAAAGACCTACAGGTACCAAGCCTACACGAAAGTCCCCGCCCGCTGCCGAGTAACGACGGTTGTGGCCGCGGATACGGCCAATGAGCCGCCTATGAAACGCATCTCTTCTCTCCCGTCGCGGGAGGAACTCCTCACCTTTATCCGCGAGCATGCCGGCAAGGTCGGCACCCGCGAGATCGCGCGCGCCTTTGGGGCTAAAAACGCGGACCGCGCGACACTCAAACGTATGCTGCGGGAACTTGCCGACGACGGTCACATTGAACGGCAGCGCAAGCGACTGCATCAGGGCGGCACGCTGCCCCCGGTGGTGGTTGCCGACATTGTCGGCCGCGACAGCGATGGCGAGCTTTTGGCCCGCCCGACCGAATGGGATGAGGCCGCGCATGGCGCCGCGCCGGTCATCCACGTTACAGTGTCGCGTCGTGGAGGCCACGCGGCGCCGGGAGTTGGCGACCGGGCGCTCTTGAGCATCCAGCGGAGTGGCAACGAAGAGGCAACGGCGCGCGTCCTTAAGCTGATCGATCGCGCCAAGCACCGGGCGCTCGGGATTTTTCGTGGCATGCCCGGCGGCGGCGGGCGCCTGGTGCCGATCGAGAAAAAGCAACTCGGCCGTGAACTCACAATCGCGAGCAGCGACACGGCGGGGGCCATCGACGGCGATCTCGTCGCCGTCGAGGTCGCACGGCACGGCCGGTTCGGCTTGCCATCCGCCTCGGTCGTTGAACGGCTCGGATCGCTAAAGAGCGAGCGGGCCGTCAGCCTCATCGCCATTCACGCTCATGGCATTCCGCATAAATTTTCGCCCGCGACGCTTGCGGAAGCAGAAGCATGCGCTCCGGCGACCCTCGACGGCCGCGAGGATTGGCGGAAGATCCCGTTCGTCACCATCGATCCGCCGGACGCCAAAGACCACGATGATGCGGTCCACGCGTCGGCCGATCCGGACCCGCGCAACCACGGCGGCTTTGTCGTCACCGTTGCCATTGCCGATGTCGCCTATTACGTGCGCCCGGGTTCCGCGCTCGACCGCACCGCCGTCGAACGCGGCAACTCGGTTTATTTTCCGGATCGGGTCGTACCGATGCTGCCGGAGCGCATTTCCAACGAACTGTGCTCGCTGCGCGAGCATGAAGACCGTCCAGCGCTTGCGGTACGGATGGTGATCGGCGCCGATGGCCGCAAACGTTCACACACCTTCCACCGCGTGTTGATGCGCTCCGCGGCGCGCCTTCATTACGAACAAGCGCAGCTTGCTGTCACCGGTCGCTCCGACGAAGTGACGGAGCCTCTCGTAGAACCCATTCTTGAACCGCTTTATGCCGCTTACCGAGCCGTGAGTCGTGCGCGTGACGAACGCGGCCCGCTCGATCTCGACTTGCCGGAACGCAAGATCCTGCTCAAATCCGACGGCACGGTCGATCGTATTGTCATGCCGGGGCGCCTTGAATCGCATCGGCTGATAGAAGAGTTCATGATCCTTGCCAACGTGGCGGCAGCGGAAACCTGCGAGCGCGGCCATGTCCCTCTGATCTATCGCGTCCACGACGAGCCCTCGCCGGAGAAGATCGCCGCGTTGCGGGAGTTTCTGGCGACGCTCGATATTTCCATCGCCAAAGGCGGGGCGCTCCGCCCGGATGCGTTCAATCGCATCCTGCAAATGGTGAAGGGGCGTGATACCGAGCGCGTGGTCAACGAAGTGGTGTTGCGCAGTCAGGCGCAGGCGGAATATTCGCCGGAGAATTTCGGACATTTTGGCCTCAATCTGCGCCGGTACGCCCATTTCACCTCGCCAATACGCCGCTACGCCGATTTGATTGTGCACCGGTCAATCATCCGGGCGCTCAAGCTTGGTTCGGACGGCCTTGCACCCGATATGGACGCGCGATCGCTGGCCGAAGTGGCGGCAAATATCTCGGCGACCGAGCGCCGCGCCATGAAAGCCGAGCGTGAAACCGCCGACCGTTTGATCGCACATTTCCTGGCCGACCGCGTCGGGGCGATTTTTGACGCGCACATTTCCGGCGTGACCCGCGCGGGACTGTTCGTCGAGCTCGATGAAACCGGCGCCGATGGTTTAGTTCCGGCGCGCCATATCGGGGCCGAGTATTTCCGTTTCAACGAAGCCATCCACGCCTTTGTCGGCCGTTCCGCGACCTACCGGCTCGGCGATCCGGTGACGGTGGAATTGGTCGAGGCGGCGCCGGTTGCCGGCGCGTTGCGATTCAAGCTCACGGGTAACGCCGGCGCCTCGACCCATCGACGTGAAAGACATAAGCCGTCACCGCCGCCAAAAGCCCCGCAGCGGGTAAAGCGGCGGGGAAAGCGTGGCAAAGCCAGATGATCGACGAACCCTCGACGCCGGCAAGCGACGCCACGGCCGACAGAACCAGCCGCCTGACCGAAGCCGCCCGCGATCAATCCTTCGCCAATGTGAGGCCGAAAGATTCGGCCACCCTGATCCTGATCGACCGCAATCAAGCCGTGCCGAAAGTTCTGTTGGGACGACGGCACGAGAGCCATCGGTTCCTGCCCGGTAAATTCGTCTTCCCAGGCGGGCGCGTCGAACCCACCGACCGCTCGATGCCGGTCGCCGCCCCGCTCAACGAACGCGCTACGGAGCTCCTGATGCGCCGGGCCGGGCGGTCAAGCGCGGCCAAGGCCGCGGCCCTTGCGCTCGCTGCCGTGCGCGAAACCTACGAGGAGACCGGATTGATGCTTGGCGTCAAGACCGACGGAAAAATCTCGACGCCGGCGGCCGCGTGGCAAGCCTTCGCCGATTTCGGCGTGCTTCCGGATTTAAGCCCCATCCATTTTGTCTTCCGGGCAATCACGCCGCCACGGCGGCCGCGACGCTTTGACAGCCGTTTCTTCGCCGCCGACATTTCGGCGGTCGTCCATCGCGCCGAGGGATTTGTCGGGCCCCAGGCGGAGCTCGTCGAACTCGTGTGGTTACCGATTGACGAGGCCCGCAAGCTGGATATTCCCGCCATCACTGCGGTTGCGCTCGAAGAACTGAAGGAACGCATCGCCGCCGGCATGAGCTATGATCACCAGGTGCCGCTCTACCACATGGTGCATAAGCGCTTTATCCGCGAGGTGTTGTGACCGCAGTTGCTCGTCGGCATGAAGCCTTTCTTGACTTTGCCGGCTTCGCGACTAGTGTCCCGAATTCCGAAGTTCGCATAACCAAGCGGCAATCCGATGTGCGAACTTCGGAATCAAAGGGACGCTAGCAAGTTATTGATCTAGTGTGGCTTTGGTTCAGAAGTCTGCATGATAAGGTGCCGGCAAAGTAGTGTGGACTTCTGAACCGCCACACTAGTTTGGCGGCCAACAGGAATAATATCGAGGTTCGATCATGGCCAAAGCCACAACCATCAAGGTTAAGCTCGTGTCCAGCGCCGACACGGGTTTTTATTATGTGACGCGCAAGAACTCGCGCACCATGACCGACAAACTGGTCAAGAAGAAATACGATCCGGTCGCCAAGAAACATGTCGAGTTTCGCGAAGCGAAGATCAAATAATTACCGACCAAATGGAATCGCATGGCCCGGCCCAGTGCCGGGCTTTTTGCTTCTAAAACAGCCGTCTTCTTCCAAAAGGAAACAGGAAGCGAGCCGCACGCGGCGTTAGCTAGTGGCCGGCCCGGAGTAGCGTCATGAGGAGGCCACTCGCACCGCCCCCCAGGCCGGCCGAACCCCACGGACCCAGGAGATGCGGCGGACCTGAGCACTCCGTAGGGCTATCCGATGCGCTACACCTTCCCGCGACGGCTTTGCGAAGCCGGAAGGCG
>Ga0302325_10023383_pt1 | contig 12881 bp, 13 predicted proteins | sample Palsa_T0_2_FD_201948 | JGI IMG/M metagenome (GOLD analysis project Ga0302325, IMG submission 201948) | Peat permafrost microbial communities from Stordalen Mire near Abisko, Sweden - Palsa_T0_2 | ecosystem: Environmental > Terrestrial > Soil > Palsa > Peat permafrost | place: Sweden: Abisko... | reverse complement strand
TTGATGGCCAGTATCTCTTTGGCTTTCCTGATCCGCCAGTTGGTTAGATAAACTGTAGGCGTTTCGCCAACCAACATTTTAAACCGGTTAAAGAAAACTATGGTGCTCCCCGAAAAAAGGACAGGTAGTTAAGATCAAAAAATAAAATCTTAAATTACCACCAATGAGCAAGCAAAGTAGACGTAAATTTACAGCGGAGTTTAAAACGAAAGTAGTCCTTGAATCTTTGAAAGAGCGCAGCAGCATGGAGGAATTGGCGCGCAAGTATGAAGTGCATCCCACACAAATCAATACCTGGAAACGGGAATTTTTGGGGAAAGCATCCGAGGTATTTGGCAAAAAAGAGGGAGAAGGCCAGAAGCCGGAAATAGACGCAGATAAGCTCTATGCACAGATAGGGCAATTGAAAGTAGAGAACGATTTCCTTAAAAAAAAGTTGCAGTAAAGCCGCTGGAAGAGCGTAGAGCGATGATTGAAATGCACCATCCACAAATCAGTAGGTCCCGACAATGCGAGATCCTGGGCGTCCACCGGAGTGGCTTGTATTATCAGCCGGTGGCTGAAAGTACAGAGAACCTGGCCATTATGCGGTTACTGGATGAGCAATACTATAAGACGCCATTCTACGGGATAAGGAAGCTGACGGAATGGTTACAGAATATGGACTATGCTGTCAATCACAAGCGGGTAAGGCGTCTGATGAAATTGATGGGATGGAAAACTCTGTACCGGGAGCCGAATACCAGTGAACCGAACAAACAGCACAAAGTCTATCCCTATTTATTAAAAGGGCGTCGTATCTGGAAGCGTAACCAGGTCTGGCAAATCGATATCACCTACGTGCCCATGCGGAAAGGCTTCATGTACCTGTGTGCCATTATAGACGTGCACACCCGATACGTGGTGAACTGGAGCATCAGCAACACGATGTCGGCGGAATGGTGCCGGCAGGTCGTCCAAGAAGCAATAGGGCGTCATGGAAAGCCTGATATCTTCAACAGTGATCAGGGCAGCCAATTTACCAGCGAAGCCTATATCAGCCTGCTAAAGGCACATGAGATACAGATCAGCATGGATGGGAAAGGCCGGGCACTGGATAATATTTACATTGAGCGGCTCTGGCGGAGCGTAAAATATGAGAATATTTACCTCAACGTGTATGAAGATGGCCTGAGCCTATACCAGGGTCTGAAGCAGTACTTTGCCTTTTACAACAACGAGCGATTGCATGAATCATTGGATTACCGGCCGCCGGAAGCTCTTTACAAAAAGGAAGCAGCCTGACCCTGCCGGGGGCTTGCACTTCAGGAATAGGTGATTCTGACAGGAGTCATTTATGAACAAATGCCGAGGGAATCACCCATTCCCGAAGCACCGATACTATCTTAATTTATCCAACTTCCTGTCCTAAGAATGGGGAACACCATAATTCAAATCATTCAATTCCTGGCACTGAGCTTCCTTTTTTTACTTTCAGGTGTCTTCTATGGATCCTGGATTTCTATTGGCCGGTCTTTTCAGGAATTTTCACTGAGCGAGTTTGTTCATAGCGCGCAGATTATTAATCGCAATCTTGGTGTTTACATGCGAATAGTCTCTGTTCCCTGTATTGTGCTTATGGTTCTATGTACTTGTTTATATCGTCAACTAACGTTTTTGGAATTGCTCTTGTATCCATTGTCGATTCTTTTGATAGTATCAGCTTTGTTGATCACTGTATTGATTCTAGTCCCGATGAACAATAAGATTATAACATGGACAACAGACTCGGCACCACCTGACTGGAAAGTTATACGAAAGCGCTGGCAGTTTTTCAATGATATCAGAACGCTTATATCGCTTTTAAGTTTTTTACTTTTTACAGCTGATTGTTTCAAATTATTTGACTAGGAAACGCATCAATTTTTATAAATAATCAAAAAAAGTTCACCATGGAGAAACTAAAACCCGCACCAATTACAGTCGGCCCGCAAGGCGGGGAAATATTATCAGTAGTAGGTGATAATTATCGTGTACTTGTATCAGGAAAGCAAACTAACGGAGCCTTCTCGACCATCGATATGCTTGTGCCCTCACAAAGTGGTCCCGGCCCACATTCGCATACGAATTTTTATGAGTCCTTTTATATTGTTGACGGGGAAGTGGAAGTGCATTCCGAAGCTGGATCATACACGGCAAAAAAAGGCGCGTTTGTGGTAATACCAGAAGGAGGGGTGGTCCATTATTTTAAAAATGTGAGCGATAAGATGGCCCATTTGCTTTGCACAGTCGTCCCTGCCGGGCTGGAAGAATTTTTTGAAGAAATAGGTCAACCCGTAGCGGCAGGTGAATTTCTTCCTGCGCCTCCAATGGACCTGGAATCTGTAAAAAAACTGCAGGCAATTGCTAAAAAGCATGGTCAAATAGTCTATCCGCCTGATTTTCTTGAGAAAAAATGAAAGCCCGGAAAGGATGGCAATCTTGTAGATAATAACTGATTATATCAACTATAACAAAGAACTCGCTATGAAGCATTTTAAAAAGGAAGACACGATCATTTTATTGATCGACCACCAGGTTGGCACTATTACCATGGCCACAAACCGGCCAAAAGAAATGATCATTAGCAGGGCCAAGGCCTTGGCAAAGATCGGGAAAGCCCTTAATATTCCAACTGTACTCACCACAAGTATGGAGGACCACATGCAGGGGCAAACGCTTCCTGAACTGCAGGAAATATTACCTCAGGAATATGCAAATAGGGTTAAAAGAACGGGGATTACAAATGCATGGGATGACAAAAATTTCAAAGCGGCGGTCTTGAAAGCTGCGGGCGGACGCAAAAACGTGATTATGGCGGGGCTTACAAACGATGTTTGTATTGTTTATCCATCAATTTCGATGGTTGAGGAAGGATTTGATGTGCAGGTCGTGATTGACGCTGGGGGATCTCCGACTGAAATTGCGGATGACGTTGCGAGAGCTACATGGGAGAAGTTTGGCGTTCGTACCACCGTTATCAATCAGTTAGTGACCGAATTAACTGATAGATGGGAAAGCGAGGATGGCGGCAGGCTGCTTCAAATACTGCTCGAAGACATTATTCCAACATTTGGGCAGTTTAAATAAGGTGCCTCGGTGGATCACGAGAGAACTAAAAGGTTCCTTTCAGGCACTGGGACTCGTCAATGCTGTCCCATTTATAGATCGCCCTTGCGGCGGCCGATGGATTAGGTCGGGTAACTGCCTTAAGCAATTTATAAAAAGATAAAACATGGAAAATATATTATTAAGGCCGTTTAACAAAAATGGTTTGAGTTTTAAGAACAGGTTGGTCATGGCCCCAATGACCAGGAGCAGGGCAGTCGATAATTTACCTAATGAGCTAATGGTCGAATACTACTCTCAGCGGACGGGAGCGGGGTTGATCATTACCGAGGGCACGGCTCCTACGCCGGATGCGCTTGGATATCCCCGGATCCCGGGCATTTTTTCGCATGCCCAGGTGGAGGGTTGGAGAAAGGTGACGGATGCTGTGCACGGCGGCGGCAGCCTGAAAAGTGAAGATGTTCCAAAACACTGACAGGAAAAATCAAGGGAAAACAATTCTTTTCGTAACCAACATTTGCACTTGAAGCGCTAATTGGTAGTAGATCTTTGCTTCTGCGGCTGTTGGCATTAGATTGGAATCAGGGTAGCGACCCTGCACTGCATACGCGTTAATATTCATCGGATCGACAGTTGCGAATATGGGATCGAAATTTGCGCATTCTGACAACAGGAATATTACATTATGCGTCCGTTCAATATCGCGGCCATTAAATGCCAGAAAGGCTTTGAGACACTTTTCGATTGCTTGCTGGCAATGGAAGCAAGCATTGTCCAATATCATGGGTTCAATCTCAAGCAGTCGTTGTGCGCTCATGAGGTCATGACCTGCCTTGTCGAGCCACGATTCGATGTAAGTCTTGAGTGCTGGGGTCATAATGCCCTTCCCTCCCTCATGACTGAACGAATAATGTGTCCGGGCAACTGCTGTTTTTGACGTATTTCTTCTTCACTATTCAGCAGCAAATCAACGGGAACGCGTACAGCCTTGACAATGGCGCGGTCAATCCGACTGCTCCATTCTATCTTCTCCTGAGGGGTGAAGGTTGAAGGGGTAATAATTAGGAGGTCATAGTCGCTACGAACGTCTTGTTCTCCTCTTGCTCGTGATCCGAACAGCAAAACGCGGGAGCCCGGCAAGCAAGATTGGACCGTTTCCCTGATTTTCTTGTATATTGTTTCGCTGTTCATAAGTCAAATATACAAAATACGTTGGAAGAAAGAAAGGCGTATGAACCATTATGGCATTGAATTTCAAGAGTTTTTAAAATAAATGGTATGACTACTTTGGCCAATAATCAATACGACGCGATCGAAAGCATCATATTTTCGGAGGACTTACGTATTGAAGCGCTGGATTTTCATCCCGAGCAGGATTTGATGCTTGTCATTCTTAGTACCAAAGCGATTCTCACCCAAAAGTTGTCTTCCTATAAATCTTTAGGGGCGGCTGACAAATCTCAATTACTCCAATATGAGCTCGTTGTTGGGGGCGCTGGCGTGCATTGGCCATTGCTAGACGAGGATCTTAGCTTAAAAGGATTTCTCCAAAATGAGTTGCGCAAAGTCGTTAAAATTGATAAGGGATCGACGGGGGCGTAAATGAAACGGCTGCTGTTAATTGAAATAAATATGAATAATTTAATTGAGCTCTCTGAAAAATTGAAAACAGTGACGAAGCCCCAGCAACGAATTGACGTATCAGGAGAGGTTTCTTATGAGGGAATAAATAAGACTTATAGAAAACACAAGGTGCAAATGGATCTATATAAAACTTTTATATCGATTACAATCCATGTGAATTCCAATTTAGCCTTAGCAATAAATAAGCCAGACGCTATGTTTGGCTACAAAGTGCCATTTCAAATGGAAGATTCCCCATATCCTATTTTTGTGTCAGCTAGTCAATCAAGCTTTGTCAAAGACGAAAATTCAAAAAAGTTTTTGAATGAAGTCCTTGTTTACCTCAAGACACTAGAACTGTCGGACCGCGAAAGCGCATACATGTATAACAATGGAATGCGTTTCATATTATTGCCAAAAAGAGACATAAAAGAAATATTGGACAGTTTGATTGAATTGATTGGCAAGAATGCAGCAATCTTCAATGCGAAGTCAGAACAGGCGATATCGAAAAAGAATATTCCTGACAACTTAGTTTCTCTTTCTCCATTTTTAAAAAAATATGCAATTGCGGATGATTCGACTCGGGCTGAACTAGTCGAGGCAATGGGCGCAGAGAAAAAGAAAGTGCTAATAGAGGTGGTTGGACCTTTACTAGGGGAGATTGATAGATACTTAAATTCATTTGGAGATCGTCCCCTAACCGAAGAAGCTATGCTGATAGGTAATTTGGCCGAGCTGGTAAGGGTATTGATTAACGTGCAATAGTCACAGAAAATTAAATGTTTTCCAAATTCCGGCTTCAAAAACATGTATCAAATTATGTATCAAATGAAAAAGCACCTAGTCGCGATGTGCTTCTAAGTGCTTGATTTTCTGTGTCCCCGCACGGGCTCGAACCGTGGACCCGCTGATTAAGAGTCAGCTGCTCTACCAACTGAGCTACAGAGACGTATTGAGAAGCAAAGTTAGTTGGTTTCCCTGAGACGGCGCGGTTGGGCGTTTTTGCCGGGTGAACCGTTTTTTGGGATGGCAAAGATAGGGATTATCGGGGATCGGCGGCCAGAAAATTGAGGCATTTTTCAATTTTTTTTGGCAGCGGGGTGCTGGGCGTTTTGTTTGGGTGCAGGGAGTTTTGGCCGCGACGCAGGGGGCCGGGTAAGTCAAGGCGCCAGGTAGGGGCGGAGGGCGTCGGCCCAGATCTGATAGCCTTTATCGGTAGGATGGGTGAAGTCGGCCGTCAGGCCGGGTAGCATCTTGCCATCGGCGGCGAGGAAGGCCGCGCCGATGTCGAGGTACGTCAGGTTGGCTGTCCTGGCGTAGGCGGCGAGGAGCTTGTTGGTTACATTGATCAGGAACCGTCGCGGATCTTCCGGCGACTGGCCCCGGGGCAGGATGGCCATCAGGATGATCCTGGCATGCGGCGTCAGGGTGTGTACGCGACGGCATATGGCGGCGACACCTTCGGCGATCTCGGCCGCGGTATTCATTCTTGCGTGGTCCGTCTGGCTGGTATTATTGGTACCGATCTCGATGATCACGACCCTCGGGTTAAGCCCGTCCAGTTCACCATGGTCAAGCCGCCAAAGGACGTTCTGCGTCCTGTCCCAGCCGAAACCGAGATTGAGGACCCGATACCGTCCGAATGTGCTTGCCCAGGATTGCGGACCATTAGGTGTCCTGGGCTCGCCCTTTTCATTTTCTAGCAACGGCAGGCCGCCCCAGAAATGCGTGATGGAATTGCCGATCAGGACGATCTCGGGATTGACGGAATCTTTTATCCGCATTACTTCCGCATGGCGGTCCCACCAGTCGTAGCTGTCCTGCTCCAATTTGGGCACGGGTATGATGGCGGTGTTGACTACACCGGAATCGATGATCGTATATGTTTCACCTTTAGTAGTGGGGAAGCTGAGAATGCCATTGCCGGCAGCGATGCGGCAGGGCTTGCCGTAGAGCGAATGGATGGTCATCGCGGCAACTTTGCCGTCCTTCCAACGGAGATCGACCGTGAAGCCGCCTCTGGCATGTATACCGCTAATGCTGCCGTTTTGAAAGATCGCGGCGCGGGGTAGGGCCGGCAAGGGGCGGATGACTGCGCTATCGCCCTGGCTTTGGAGGAACAGTTCCATAATAGCCGCGGTCGCGCCGAAATTGCCGTCGATCTGGAATGGCGGGCAGGCGTCGAAGAGGTTGGGGTAGGTGCCGGCGTCAGAAGCTTCATAGCCATGCAGGTCTTTTCCGGCAGGTGTCCACAACGCCTTTAACATGGTGTATGCATGGTCCCCGTCTCCCAGCCGCGCCCAAAAAGCGATCTTCCAGGCCCTGCTCCAGCCATTCCCTTCATCACCTCGTCTGATAAGGGTCTTTTTGGCCGCTTCAGCCAGCTCGGGTGTCCCCCAGGGAGTTATTTCGTCATACGGATGGAGTCCGTAAAGCGGGGACACATGCCGGTGATGGGGATCGACTTCTTCATAGTCTTCCAGCCATTCCTGAATGCCGCCGGTGCGGGCACTTACCTGGTTGGGCGCCAGCTGCCTGGCTAACGATTGCAGGCTATCCGCCCAAGGCCCGTCGACTCCCAGGTCACGGGCAGCGGCGGCCGTTCCGATCAGTAGTTCTCTGGCGATCTGCATATCCATCGTTGGACCCATACAGGTGCTGGCGGTCTGCCCATCAGGCAGCTTATAGGAATTCTCCGGAGAGTTGGAGGGCGCCGTCACCAGCCAATGATGGTTGGGTTCACGGATCAGGACTCGGGTAAAGAATTGCGCGGCACCTTTCAATACCGGATAGTAGCGGCGCAGGAAAGCGGTGTCGGGATAATACTGATAATGCCGCAGCAGATGGGTGGCCAACCAGGCGCCTCCGGTAAGAGAAGAACCCCATTCCGCTCCTTCGCCCGGAGCGGTAAAGCCCCAGGGGTTCGTGATGGAATGTGTGACCCATCCATCGGCGTTATAGTAGGCTTTTGCCGTCGCCCGGCCGTAATGCGCCATCTGTTCCAGCAAATGGAAAACCGGCGTTTGACAATCCTCCAGCCCTGCCGCATCCGTGAGCCAGTAGTTCATTTGAATATTGATGTTGGTATGATAGTCGCCATTCCATGGCGTCTGGTATTCTTCGGCCCAAAGGCCTTGTAAGTTGGCCGGAAGGCTGTTCCTGGATGAGGAGATGAGCAGGTAGCGGCCGAAATTAAAATAGAGCGCGACCAATGAAGGATCGTCCTTTCCCGCCTGCAGGCTGGCGAGGCGCTGTGCCAGCGGGAGTTGCCGCTCGCGGTCCGGATCATCCAATTCGAGCCGGCAGCGGTTGAAGAACGACTGAAAATCGACAACATGCTGGCGCAGGAGTGTCGCCCAGGGCAGGGCGGCGGCGGCGCGACCCTCGCGGGCCAGGGCAGGTAAAGGGTTTGGGGCCCGTTGCTCTACGTGGGGCCAATTCATATTGGTGCCCGCCGTCACGATGAGCAGGCATTCGGTGGCACCCTGCACGGTGATACCATTGGCAGTCGGAACGAGCTGTCCACCGGTGTTGACTACCTGCAGCCGGGCCCCGTAGGCGATCCCTGCTTCACCATCGCCACCTTCCAATTGGCCTTTCATGAGCATCGTATTCTCATGGACGCCCAGCTCCGCGCGTTCTTTTCTGGAAAGTCCGGTGGTGAATGTCAGGGCGCCTTTGCGCGTGGCGGTCAGGCGGATGATGATGGCTTGCCGGGGTGCGGAGACGATGACCTGTTCACAAAAGCCAATGCCGTGTCGACTCCAGGTAGTGGTGCTGATCGCGCTGTCGAGCCGAAGCACCCGCGAATAGTTCTGGTAGTTTGCGGCGGTATCCCGCCAGTGGACCCAGCAATCGCCGAGCGTTTGATAGCAGCCGTATTTATCGTGCTCGCCTGCGCCGCGGCCCGTACCTTTTCCCGCACAAATGAACTGCTGCTGTAACAGTTGCTGGGCTTCGACATTTTTTCCCTGTAGCAGGAGTTGTTGGATCGGGGCCAGGTATTGATGGGCGTTCGATCGATTGGGGTTTTGCAATCCGCCTGACCACATCGATATTTCGTTGAGGACGATCCTTTCGTTTACGGGGTTGCCGAAGACCATTGCGCCCAGTCTGCCATTGCCCAAAGGAGCCGACCCGGTGAATTGGGCGGCAGGATCATTGAATCGGAGCTCTACATCCGCCTGGGCGAAAACGAAGCCCGGCACGAGCAGCAATATCGCAATCAACTTCATCATTTCGAGTTTTGAGGCTAAATATAATGAGTTTAGGAGAAAGCCAATTCATCACGTTGAGGTGAGGGGCCGACATTCGGGCGACGGGCAGGGGCGATTTGGCGGGCGAGCGTCATCTGATCAGGATAACCGTTCCTCTACGGACGAGGTTATGGCCGTTATAGTCGGTTCCAGCGGCCATCCATACATAGGTACCGGCCTTTTGTCGCTGTCCCTTGTAAGTTCCGTCCCAGCCTTCGGCTGCATTTCTGGTGTAGAAGACCCGCTCTCCCCATTGGTCGAAAACGGAAAAAGTGGAGAACTGACGGATTCCTATGGGGATCGCCTTTAACAGGTCGTTGTGTCCGTCACCGTTAGGCGTAAAGGCGTTGGGCACGAAGATGTCGGTGGCGGTGGTATATACTTTGATGGCGATGGAAGCGGTGGCTTCGCAGCCGAATGGAGTGGCCGCTACTACGGTATAGGTGGTGCTTTGGCCGATGGTGACGACGGGGTTTCGGATTCCGGGGTCGTTGAGTCCCTGAGAAGGCGACCAGCTGAACGTCGTGAACCCGCTGTTGTTGACGTCCGATACATATAATGGGAGGGGTTGATCGGCCGCGATCGTAGTATCGTCACCGATGAAAGCGTCCGGTGGAGGTGCCACGCGTACCGTCACCTCGGTCGATGCCTGGCAGGAGCCGAGCATGGCAGACAGCGTATACATTGTCGTCGTGTCGGGGCTAGCCTGTGGCTGCAACGTAGTGGTGTCGTTGAGACCCGTGGCCGGGGTCCAGGCAAACTGCTGCCCGTTGGATTGTGTAGCCAGTGTTGCCGTCTGGCCGCGGCAAATGGTCAAGTCGGCAGCAGGGCTGAGCGTAAGGGTGTCGACGAATGCGACCGTGGCGTCAGCAGTTGTAGTGGATGGCCTGGTGTCCATAACGGTGACGGTATACGATCCGGGTGAAAGCAAAAAGGTATCTGCGGCTTGCCAGTTGACGTTGTCGATGGAGTATTGGTAAGGTGGTGCGCCGCCGGCGGCGGCGACGGTAATGGTGCCGTCTCCTTCGGTACAGGATGCATTTGTGCTGGCGGCGGTCGCGGTAAACGGTGTGCAGCCGCTGTTGACGATCTGCTCCTGCAAATAGTTGATAATGCCATTAGCGCCTTTGACCAGGACGGTGTAGTCCTCAGCGGGGAGGCCGGAAAGAATATTGCTGCTCTGGAAGTTGATACCGTCGACTGAATAGGTGTAGGGCGGGGTGCCGCCGCTGGCAGTGACTGTGATCGAGCCGTCGTTGTTGCCACAGGTAGCGGACTGGATCGAGGTATTGATGGCGATAGAGCAGGAGGGGAAGACAGGAATGTGAAAAAGATAGGACGTTCCTGTGGCGTCCACGATCGTGATCGTGTATTGACCCGGATTGACGAGAAAGTTTGGATCGGACTGCCAGGTGGCTCCGTTGTCGATCGAATATTGCAATGGGGGAGGGGCGCCGCGGGGTATCACGTAGATGGAAACGGGTGCGCCACAGATCGCGTAAAAATAGCCCGGTGTTTCATAACCCCCACCTACACTACAGGTGCTTGGGTTATCGAACCACATCTGTTGCCGGACACAGCCTTCGGCATCCTTTACAAAGAAGGTGTAATCTCCGGGCGTCAGAGAATTAAACGTGGGGCTGGACTGCCAATTCAAGTTATCGAAGCTATATGTGTAGGGCGGCAGTCCGCCGCTTGCCTGGAGGGTGACCGATCCGTTGGAAGTAGCGCACCCGGATGTTTCTGTACCCACGATGGGACTTATGGTGATTGAGGCTTTTCTATTGGGTATCGTGATGGTCAGGCCGAAGGTTGCGCCGGCTGCGTCCTTTACCAAGACCTGGATCGGAATCAGAGGAACACTGTTATAGAAGGCGCTGCTTTGAAAAGGCATACCCGAAAACGAATACGTGTAGGGAGTCGTACCGCCGGAAGCGAAGATGGTGAAGCTGCCGTCGTAGTTGCCGCAGGTTGCGGCAGTAGTGGTATAGGTTGCGGATAATGGGGAGCCTTGTCCAAAGGAGACCATAAATCGACAAAGCAAGCAGAACGCGATGACAAGTATTCGATAAAGCACGACAGGGTGTATATTTGTGCAAATTACTAATCATTGGCGGTTTTCTTTAAATTGTTAGTACGGAATGGGCGACCGCTGTTAAAAGCTTTGAATTAAGAAGATATGTTACCCTTATTTTTATTCCTTTCGTTCTTTTTGGGTGGCCCGGCGAAAATGCCGGCAAAAAATCTGGCCATCTTTAGCCGGAGCATCTATCCCGGTGACGACGCCACCTTCGATACCCTGCGTAATTCCGGATTTACGACGGTCATTCTTTCGAGCTTTTATATCCATGACAATGGAGATGTCTATTCCGGCGACAGTCATATGCCCATCATCCATGATGGTCGGTACATCGGCGACCCCGCCTGGCTGAAGCGCGTGGCTTCGCTGAAGAAGCGGCCCGGGGCGGTGACCCGGATCGAAATATTGCTGGAAGGCCGCTGGTATAATCAGCCGCCAAATACCTACGATTTTATCCGCGATTGGAGCGATCCTGCGGCTGCGGCGCCGGGAATCGTCACCGGCACGGACGAGAACAGCACCTTATACAAACTAAGCAAGGTTTTTAAAGATGCCATCGGCGTGGATGCGGTGTGCATTGATGATGAATCGGTCTACAACAGCCTGTCGATCATCCGGTATGGCGCCATGCTGAAAAAACTTGGGATGCATATGACCCTTTGCCCGTTCGCGAAGCCGGAGTATTGGGCGGCCATCATGACAGGTTCGAAGAAGGGGCTCATCGATGGGGTCTATCTGCAGTGTTATGATGGTGGGACGAAAAATACGCCCGGTCCCTGGGTGAAGGCGCTGGGAGATGAGTTACCTGTTTATCCCGTATTTCTTTGCCGGGGTTCGTTCAGCACCTGCGGGACTTCGCATAACAGTAAATCTGTAACTGAGATCAAGGCTGAGATGCTGCGATTTAAAGCCGAGTATCCGGGCATGCGTGGCGCCGCGATCTGGCAGATGGCGGATATAAAGGGGTTTGTGCGGATGAATTGTGCTTTGCAGGATCCGGCCTCGGGGGATGCTGTTTCGGCTGGCCAGTTCCTTGATGAATTGCGGGAAAGCCTGAAGGCGGGGTTATGATCATGGGGGACGTGCCCCGTTGATCTATGATCGTCGGACCAGTGATCCGCTGATCATGGGGGATGATCACCAGGCCTGTGACCTGTTGATCGTGGGGACAAAAAAACCGCCCTGCTGGTGCAGGGCGGCCAAAATCTTTGATCAGGGTTCTAATACAAGGTTCTTACAAAGGATTGGATGCGTTTTTTCGTGGATTTGGATTCGTCGTGGTTCTTCTGAGTTACGGATTTTTGTTTTGGTCTTTCTTAGGATGGATCAATGAATGATTTTCAATGGATTGTGGATGGTTTATCGGATTTGGATCGGTTTGGCTTTTCTTGGATTGGAATCTCGTTCGTTGCTGATACAAAGATGTAAAAACTACGCACCCTTTCTCAATTTATTCGTTCAAGGGGTGGTTTTGCCCGACGAAGGGCGTTTTTGCCCGACGAACGAAAAAAGAGGGGTGATTTGGTCGGGTCGGCGCTGTAATTTTTTTGCCTAACTTGCGCGGAATGGAAAATTCGAACAGATCGGACTCTCCGGGATCCCGCTTCCGGGAGGCGATGGAAAAAGAAAAGCCTTTACAGATCGTAGGAGCCATTAACGCCAATCACGCACTCCTAGCCGGCCAGGCAGGGTTCAAGGCCATCTACCTTTCGGGTGGAGGCGTGGCGGCCGGGTCTCTCGGCATCCCCGACCTGGGGATAACCTCCCTTGATGATGTACTCACGGATATTTACCGCATTACCAATATTACCGATACCCCTTTATTGGTCGAC
>Ga0302325_10023382_pt1 | contig 12881 bp, 8 predicted proteins | sample Palsa_T0_2_FD_201948 | JGI IMG/M metagenome (GOLD analysis project Ga0302325, IMG submission 201948) | Peat permafrost microbial communities from Stordalen Mire near Abisko, Sweden - Palsa_T0_2 | ecosystem: Environmental > Terrestrial > Soil > Palsa > Peat permafrost | place: Sweden: Abisko... | reverse complement strand
GCCCCGAGCGGCGCGGGGCGCCCCGTTTGGCGCGTATTCAAAAGCCGATCGGCGTTCCGCCTAGGATCTCTCGCCCTATGGGCGCTCGCCGTGCCATCTCACTTGTTTCCGGCCGAATCGGCTACCGTGATCATTCTCGGTTCCGGCACGCCGATACCGGACGCGCTTAGTTCCGGCCCGGCGGTTGCCATTGTGGCCGGCGGACAGGCTTACCTTTTTGACGCGGGCGCAGGCGTAGTCCGCCGCGCCGAAGAGGCCGCCGAGCGGTATCGCATGGCTGCTCTCGCAGCGCCGAATTTGACGAGACTTTTTCTGACGCACTTGCATTCCGACCATACGCTGGGGTACGCGGACGTAATCCTGACTACTTGGGTGGTCGGCCGCCGCGAGGCTCTGGAGGTGTACGGACCGAAAGGCACGGCTGGCATGACGGAGCATCTCAAGCTGGCTTATCGCGACGACATAGAGGTGCGGACCCACGGGCTGGAGCATCTGGATATCGAGAACCTGCGTGTCAACGTACACGAAATCTCAGCGGGACCCATTTATCGCGACGAGCACATCTCGGTGCGCGCGATTCCGGTGCTGCATGGCTCGTGGCCCCAGGCGTTCGGCTACGCCATCGAGGCCGGTGGCCGCACGATTGTGCTGTCGGGGGACACGGCCCCTTGCCCCGCGATCGAGGAAGCCTGCCAGGGCTGCGATGTCCTTGTTCACGAGGTCTACTCGGCGGCGCGCTTCGCCCGGTTGCCGCCGGGGGCGCAAAAGTATCACAGCAGCTTTCACACATCCACTACTGAACTGGCGGCTATCGCAGCGCGGTCGAAGCCGAAGCTGCTGGTCCTGTACCACCAGTTGTACTTCGGACCGAGGGAAGGTGTGGATCTGGAGAAGGAGATCCGGCAGGGATACTCCGGGAAAGTCGTCAGCGGTCGCGACCTCGATTCGTTTTAGCGGCAGGTGTGGGTGCGTCATCAGGGTGCGAAATCACACTGACATTGGTACAATGCCCCAATGCCCGCAGCGGAACAAATCTTCGATGTCGCGGCGCTGCTGGATCGCAGTTCCTGGTCGACCTATCAGAAACTGCTGACCGCGCTCGCCGCTCTGGCCGTCATCTTCGACGGCTTCGACATTCAGATCCTCGGCTTTGCCATCCCCTCGCTGATCCGGGAGTGGCACTTAGCCCGCGGCGATTTCGGTCCGGTGCTGGCGGTCGGACTGGCGGGGATGGCAGTGGGCGGTCCGCTGGCGGGCTACTGCGGCGATCGTTTCGGCCGGCGGATAGCGTTGATCGGTTGCGTGGTCACTTTCGGCGTGGCCACCATCGGCACCGCGATGGTCCACGGTTTAGCCGGACTTACGATCTTGCGTTTCGTAACGGGTATGGGTACCGGCGGCGCCCTGCCGAACGCCAGCGCCCTGACGGCAGAGTTTGCGCCGTTGCGCCGGCGTGCCATGGCAGTAAAGCTCACGCTTGTTTGTTTCCCGCTGGGCGGAATGCTGGGCGGTCTGCTGGCCGCCTGGGTGCTGCCTCGATTCGGGTGGCGCGGGCTGTATTCGATCGGCGGCGTTTTGCCGCTCCTCCTGGCGCTGGGCCTGATGGCGCTTCTGCCGGAATCGCCGCGATTCCTGGCGCGCCGGCCGGCAATGTGGCCTCGGCTCGTCACTTTGCTGGGCAGGATGGGGCACGCCGTTCCGGCCGGGGCTTCGTTTGAAGATCGCGCCGAACACGATGGCGCGGAACACGCTTCGGTGCTGAGGTTATTCAGTTCCGGGTTGGCCCGCGATACCACGGGCCTTTGGATCGCCTTTTTCTCCAGCCTCGGATCCGTTTACCTGATCTTCGGCTGGCTGCCGGCGATGCTAACCGCGCAGGGACTAAATGTCGCCACAGCCAGCACCGGGTTGGCCGTCTACAATTTCGGCGGCGTGCTGGGTGTGTTGCTGTGGGCCACGCTGGTGACAGTACTTGGGTCGCGCGGGCCGATGCTCTCGGGCGCGCTGGCTTGTGCTGGGAGCGCGTTGGCGCTGCTGGTGGTCCCGATTCAGGCGCATGGCGATCATGTCCTGTTGATCGCATGCCTCGGGATCAACGGTCTGCTGGCCAACGCCGTGCAGACCTCCATGTACGCGCTGGCCGCGCACATATATCCCACCAGCGTCCGCGCTACGGGCGTGGCCTACGCAGCCACCATTGGTCGCTTAGGAGGCCTGCTGAGTTCGCTGTTCGGCGCCTTGGTCATACAGTCCGGAGCCAAGACTTACTGGTCTGTCCTGGCAATCGCGATGGTGTGCGCTTTCGCCGGGCTGGCTTGGGTGCGCAGCCATTACCCGGCGATTGGTAGACTGGAAACTGATGTTGCCGCCGCTTCGATGAGCTTACCGCTTAATGACGCCGAGCCAAGATAACATCTGGGCGACGCCGGTTCCGAGGTGAGGGTTCCTTTTAGAAATATGCAAACGCATGATGTCATCGTGATTGGAGGTGGCCCGGCCGGTTCGACGGCGGCTGCCGTGCTCGCCGCCAAAGGCCGGCGCGTGGTGGTCCTGGAGAAGGAGAAGTTTCCGCGTTATCACATCGGCGAGTCCTTGCTGCCCTATGGCTACTTCACGCTGCAGCGTATCGGCGTGCTGGACCGCATGAAGACCTCGCATTTCGTCCGCAAGCATAGCGTGCAGTTCGTGGGGATGAGCGGACGGGCTTCGGTGCCTTTCTATTTTTCGCAGCAGCTCGCACATGAAGCCTCCGCCACCTGGCAGGTGCTGCGCAGCGAATTCGACCAACTGCTGCTGGACAACGCGCGCGACAAGGGGGCCGAGGTAATCGAAGAGATTACGGTTCGCGAACTGATTCGGCAAGACGATGCGGTGACCGGGGTCGGGGCGGTGGATAAAGGGGGCGAGACGCGCGAGTTCCGCGCGCCGGTCACCATCGACGCCACGGGGCGAGAGGCCTTCGCGGTGACTCGCAATGAGTGGAAGGTGCGCGATAAGGTCCTGAATAAGATCGCGCTATGGACTTACTACAAAGGCGCGCTGCGCGACCCCGGCGTCGACGAAGGGGCGACCACCATCGCCTACCTGCCGGGCAAGGGCTGGTTCTGGTACATTCCCCTGGCCAATGACGTCATGAGCGTTGGAATTGTGGCTGAAAAGGAGTATCTGTACCAGGACACGCGCGATCCGGCCACCATCTTTCGCAACGAAGTGGAGAAGAATGCCTGGATCGGAAACCATCTGGCCCCCGGCCACCAATTCGGACCGTATCGCGTGACCGGAGAATACTCCTACCGCTCGCGCCACTGCGCTGCCGATGGCCTGGTGCTGGCGGGCGATGCGTTCGGCTTTCTGGACCCGGTATTCTCGTCGGGCGTGATGCTGGCCCTGCGCAGCGGCGAACTCGCGGGCGATGCCGTAGACGCCGCGCTCACTGCCGGCGACGTTTCCGCATCCCGCTTCGCGGATTATGGCGCTCAGTTTTGCCAGAGCATTGAGGCCATGCGCAAACTGGTCTACGCCTTCTACAACCAGGAGTTCAGCTTCCGGGAGTTCATCACGGAGTTTCCCAGCCTCAAGGGCGACTTGACGGATTGCCTGATGGGCAATCTTTCCCGCGATTTCAAACCCCTGTTCGATGCCGTAGCCAAATTTGCGGCAGTGCCCGAACCGCTCCCGCACGGCCAGCCTCTAAACGCGGGAGAGGTCCCGCAGTCATGCGGCTACTGATGCCCGCATAATACGGCTCAGTCAAACGGTAGCGATGACTGTTTCCGGATGCGTCGGAGTGGCCAATCCGAGGTCGAGAGTCTTCACCTGGCTGTAGCGCGCAACAAAGATATTCTCCGGCTTCAGATCGCGGTGGACGATTTCCTTCTCGTGCGCCGCCAGGCAACGCGCCACCTGTCTCCGCGTATTGCGTGGCTTGCGCACCGGCGGTGTCTAGGACGCATCCTCTCGCGCAACCTCTCGCCCTCCAACAGCCCGGTCATTGATGGAATAGCTATCGATAACAATGGCCTTTTATTTATACCACTCCCAGTATGAGGCTGCGACCATCGATGTCTACGTTTTTACCTTCCTTTCGCCACAATTCCAGCAGGTAATGCCGCAGTTGGTCTTCACGCACAAAGGCGCCGACTCGGACTTGCTCGCCTCCGGAGGATGGCCTTCGACAGCGACAATCTTCTGTACGTGGCCAATCTGAACGACGTTCCAGTGTTCACCCGCGGTAGCCGTAGCCGACGATGAGGTGTTCTTCCGGAAGGGGCTCCGTGAACTCGAGAACGGCCTGACCGGAGGGTATGCCGCAGTCCCGGCAGATCTGGTTTCCGGCGGCGCCGCCGCAGAAGCCTACCGCTGGGCTCAATCTTACGTTGCACGCTTCGGCAAACTGCTCGAATGCTGGCCGGACATCGTCAGCGCCGCCGGGCAGTTGAATGCGGCGGGCCACGGGGTTTGCCGGACCCTGAACCGGCCGCGAGTGTCCATCGCCGGAGAACCTGGCGGCGCTGCACGAATGGCCGCGCGATTGGGTGGCGGAGCAGCCGGCGCTCTACGGCGTGCCGCAGGAGCGGCGTAAGACCTCACTGATCGCGGCACCCGCGACTCCGCGGTCGGCAGTAGCGGAACGCAACGAGAAGGTCTGGCGCGTTTGGCAATGGGCCGCTGGGCGGATGTTCGCGGCGGCGGCGATTCTGACCGTGGTGCCGACGACCGCGAAACGCGTGGCGTTGCGGAAGGCCGCATTCAAACACAACGAGCGGTGTGCGACTATAAGCGATGCACGGCTGAGCGTGCATGTATGTACTGTCGTTTGGCCCATCACGTTGGAACATAAGGATTTAGATATTTCGGACGCTTCTGGCCGAATTAGCTGTTTCAGTGGTGGCGCTGGCACGCGCGGCCGGAACGATTGCGGGGTCCATGCCCGCCTTCGACCAGTTATACAGTCGCGGGCAGCTTTCGTCGCCGGCCGCGTCGCCCATCCGCCCGCCGGGCGGTCGCGGCGACAGACAACTGGCAACTGGCGGCGTGCGCCACGCGAACAGGGATTCACACGTCACGCACCACGCGGAAACCGATGTTGCCCGTGGCGCTGTCGGGAGTGTTGGCGGTGCGCGCGGCGTTTCGGTAGCGGAAACAGAATGATGCATGGCAAAGGTACGATCCACCCTTCATTACGCGCGTGTGGCCAGTGGGCGGACCCACGGGATTCACGTGCGTAGCGGTCTGATGCCATTGCGCATCGAAGCAGTCGATGCACCACTCCCACACGTTGCCGGCGACTGTGTGCAGGCCGTAGCCGTTGGGTGCGAAGCTATCCACGGGCGCGGGGGCGTAAAAGCCGTCCTCGGCCAGATCGAGGTCCGGAAAGGTGCCTTGCCAGATGTTGCACATGTGGCGTCCGCCGGCCAGCAGCTCGTCGCCCCATGGGTAGGTCTTCTGTTCGAGGCCGCCGCGGGCAGCGAACTCCCACCCGGCTTCTGTGGGCAGGCGCACGCCGGCCCATTCGCAGTAAGCCTGAGCGTCGTTCCAGGAAACCTGCACCACAGGATGATGCGGGCGCTCTTGCGCGGGGCTGTGCGGGCCTTCGGGATGCGCCCAATCGGCGGCATCCACGCGAATCCACCAGGGGGTCGCGGGCAAGGCAGGTTTGCGATGCTCCTCAGGCACATGGTTGCGGAAGACGAACGACCAGCCCCAGCGCTGCGCCTCGGTGACATAGCCGGTGCGGGCCACGAATTCCGCAAATTGCGCGTTGGTCACCGTGAATTTCGAGACATAGAAAGGGTCGAGGAGCACCTCGCGCACCGGACCTTCGCCATCGGAGGCGAAGGCTTCCGGCGACTCGCTGCCCATGAGAAAGCGGCCGCCATCGAGCAGGACCATGTCTGCCGTCGAACCGGCAGTGACGCGGCGGCGCTCGGCGGAGCTGTGCTGCGATGCGGTCAATTGCATGAGGCGGGCGCGCGTGGGCACGCAGCAGGGCGGCGGGGGCAGAGACATCAGGCGGTCCTCCGCATGCGGCGGATGCGGGCGCGGGCGCGCAACTGTTCGGTCACGCGGCGCGCGGCTTCCTGCTCGCGCATGGCGGTCAGGATGCGGCGGATGGTGTCTTGCGCCTCGCGCAGGCTTGCGATGCCGGCGGGCGGGCGGGCGTGGACTTCGGCGATGTGAAATCCGAACGGCGTGCGGAAGATAGGGCTGCGCTGGCCCGGTTGCATGGCGAACACCACGTTGTCGAATTCCTCAACCATCACGCCGCGCGCGAAGGCGCCGAGATCGCCGCCGTTGCCTTTGCAATCCGAATACTGGTCGGCGACGGCCGCGAAGGGCTGCCCGCTTTCCAGCGCGGCCAGCGCGGCTTGGATGCCGGCGCGGGCTTCGGATTCCGGGTGAGTCTCATCCACATGCTTGACGATATGCGCGGCGCGCACGGTTTCCGGCCGCTCGAAACTCTGTCGGCGGGATTTGTAGAGGCGCGCGATTTCGTCGTCGGTGGGCTGCGGCAGCGGACCCATCAGTTCGTGCAGAGTGCGTTGGAGACGGAGTTGCGCTTCAATCTGGCGCGCCAGGGGGGCATCGTCGAACAACACGCGGCAGCTTTGGGACGTCACGAGGCGTTCGACATGCGCGGCCACCAGCGCGGGATCGATGGGGCGCGGATCCTTATCCGCCTCCTGCCGCAGCAGAATGCGGTCGATGGCGCACCACTCGGCTGTCTCCCGCAAGCGCACTGTTTTGTCGAGACCATCCGGCATATCAGGCCATTCGGGAAGCTGGGACAGACGGCGCTCTTCCTCGCGGATCAGTTCGGCCGGAATGCTCTCGCCGTTAACCTGAATCGGCACATCACGCCCCGGTACACGTACCCGCGCCGCTGGCGTAGGTGAAATAGGCCTGCTGCGCTGCGGCTTGCGCCTGGCTGAGTGGATTGCTATCCGTGCCGGTGCCCACCAACGGCGGATTCAACTCGGTAGCGGCCAAGCCTACCGGCGTCGCCCCCAGATCGCCCATCACTTGCGTGTACTGGGCGATGGTGTTCTGGGTGGTGGGATTGGTGCTGAAGTAATCGTTACCCAGCTCGCTGGTGTTGTTGGTGGTTTGGGGATTGTAGTCGTAGAACTCCGGGTCAGGCGGCGTGGAATCCGGATGCGTGGTGCAGGGCGCCCATTCCGAGTAGAAGGCCAGCTTGGCGCCGATCTGCCCCGCGTTTACATTCAGTTTCGTTCGCATGCATACGAGGTGAATCTTCGAGGTGCCCGGAAGCGTTGTCCATTCGTCGCAAGTATGGAAGACATAAGGAAGGCTGACAGGAGCGGGTGCTACACGCGTTTCGCTGCTGTTGTTGTATAGGAAGCTCCACATGGACTGCCGGTTTGCCAGGTCCGGATAGGCCAGCCGCCATTGCCCGCTGCCGCCCGTCGCCAGGTCGCAAATCAGGCCGAAGAAGTCTACTGAGGAGCACATCTGGTTCATGGCGATGGAGCCGGTCTGTCCAGGGAACTGCACGTAGAACGGCACTCGGATCGATTCGTCGTAGGCCGCGGAGCCTTTATCGTGAAGGCCGTGAGAGCCGGCATACTCGCCGTGATCGGAGAGGAAAATGACGATGGTGTTGTTCGCGAATGGGGAACTCGCCAGCGCATTCAATACCAGACCGACCTGCTGATCCACGAAATTCTGGAGCCAGAAGTATTGGTTCAGGAAGAGTACCCAATCGGTCACTGTTCCATAGTACGTGTTCAGATAATTTAAGAATTGAAGCTGCAGTCCGGGCTTATTAGCAACTTGTTGCAGATTCTCGTAGTTCCAGGGAGACGGTTCGCCTGTATAGAACGGGGGAGGCGGTCCGAGGGGAGGGCGGAAATACGCCGCCTGCGAGGGAACCCCTGTGGGCGGAAAAGGGCTGCTCTGCAGCCACGCCGGAGCATCGGCAATATCGTGCGGGTTGATCAGGCTGACGGTGGCGCACCAGGGCGACGGAGGTAGACCGGCGGTCGGCGGTTGGCCCTGGAGCCAACCGATGAAATCGCCAGCAATCATGGCATCGCTGGCATACACCCTTTGGTTGAAGGGCCCCCCATCGGTTCCCTCGTTGCTCAAGCCGCTTGCGTCGGGATTGTACGGAGGCGGTCCGCCCGGATATGTTCTCGTGTTGAAGCCATATGGCAAGAGCGGTGTTGCTTCCAGTGCAATGGAGAGATGCCACTTGCCAAACCACCAGACGTTTCCCTGGTAGGCGGGATTGAGGGCCGCCAGGGCCTGGCCCCAAGTGGGGAAGGCCGGATTCAGGACGGGAGGTCCCGCCGTTTGGGCGACGTTGCTATACATCGCGGTTTGGGGCGCGTAGAGCCCAGTGAGCAGCGTGGCACGGGACGCCGTGCACGCGGTCGCCGCCACGAAATACTCTTCAAAGTTATACGAGTTGCTCTGAATGCGTCCCATGATGTTCGGCAGGACCGTCTGGCTGAACGCGGTCGACTGGGTGCTGCTCATCCAAACCGGCGGCCGCATCTGGTCCACCATGATGACCAGGATATTCGGATTCTGCAGGACGGGTGGAGGTGTCCACCCAGGACCCGAAGGGGCTTGGGCCCGCGCGTTGCCGAGGCCCGCCGCGCCCACAAGCGCGGAGGCGCCCATGCGCTGCAGGAACGATCGCCGGCTTACGTCATCGCTGTATGGCATTGTATCTGTCCTCCTAATACCGAATTCCTGTTGGACAATGTGGCCAGCGGGCTCATGCCCCGGTGCACGTACCCGTGCCGCTGATGTAGGTGAAATATGCCTGCTGGGCGGCGGCTTGCGCCTGGCTGAGCGGGTTGCCGTCTGTGCCGGTACCTACCAGCGGCGGATTTAATTCGGTGGCCGCCAATCCCACCGGAGGCTGCCCCAGACTGCCCATCACTTGGGTGTAATTCGCGATGGTGTTCTGGGTGGTTTGGTTGGTGCTGAAGTAATCGTTACCCATCTCGCTGGTGTTGCTAGTGGTTTGCGGATTGTAGTCGTAGAACTCGGGGTCCGGCGGCGTGGAATCCGGATAAGTGGTGCAAGGGGCCCATTCCGAGTAGAAGGCCAGTTTGGCGCCGATCTGTCCGGCGCTCGCATTCAGTTTGGTGCGCATGCATACGATGTGGCACTTGCCGGGATTCTGCGGCGTGAGCGCCTGATCGAAGGTGTGGAAAATGTAGGGAAGCCCGACGGGCGACGGCGCCACGCGGGTCTCGCTGCTGTTGTTGTACAGAAAGCTCCACATGGATTGGCGGTTGGCTAGGTCCGGATAAGCGAGGCGCCATTGGCCGCTGCCGCCCGTGCCGAGGTCGCAGATCAGCCCGAAAAGGTCCACGGCGGAGCTCATCTGGTTCATGGGAATCGATCCGGTCTGTCCGGGAAACTGGACGTAGAACGGCACGTTGATGGATTCGTCGTAAACGGCGAAGCCCTTGGCATGCAGGCCATGAGAGCCACCATACTCGCCGTGGTCGGAAAGGAAAATGACGATCGTATTGCCGGCAAACGGCGAATTCTGCAAGGCATTCAGGACCAGCCCAACCTGCTGATCGACGAAGTTCTGCAGCCAGAAATATTCGTTCAGGAAGAGCGGCCAGTTATTTACTGCCCCATCTTCCTGGTTTAAGTCGTTCATGAAGGCGACCTGTAAACTCGGCTTATGGGGCACCTGCGACAGGCTCTCGTAGTTCCAGGGAGATGGGTCGTTCACATAAGCCGGCGGAGGAGTTCCAGTGGGCGGCGGGAAATACGCCGTTTTGGAGGTCACCCCGGTGGGCGGAAAAGGGTTGGTCTGCAGCCATGCGGGGGCGGCGGAAATGTCGTGCGGGTTGATCAGGCTAACTGTGGCGCACCAGGGCGAGGAGGGTTGGCCGGTGGTGGGCGCTTGGCCGTCCAGCCAACCGATGAAATCGGCGGCGATCATCGCGTCGCTGGCCCAGGTGAGGCCTTGCAACGGGCCGCCATCGGTACCTTCGTTCGTCAATCCGTCGGGGGAGGGGTTATAAGGAGGCGATCCGCCGCCCGGATAGGTTCTGGTTTTGAAGCCGTACGACTGCAGCGGCGTGGCGTTTAGCTCTTCGGAAAGATGCCACTTGCCAAACCACCAGACATTACCGCTATACGCCGGATTGAGAGCGGCCAGCGCTTCTCCCCAGGTCGGAAAAACCGGATTTAAGGCGGGAACATTCTCTCCGGGTTCGCTGGTGACGTACACAGCGGTTTGCGGCGTGTATAAGCCGGTGAGCAGCGTGGACCGGGAGGCGGTACAGATGGTGGCCGCCACGAAAAACTGTTCGAAGTTGTACGCGTTGCTCTGAATCCGCCCCATGATGTTCGGCAGGACGCTTTCGATCGAGAAGGGCGCGGGTGGAAGCCACATCGGCGGCCGCATCTGATCCACCATGATGACCAGGATATTGGGATTCTTGAGGACGGGCGGCGGTGTCCACCCCGGACCCGAGGCGGCTTGGGCCTGCCGTCTGCCCGCGCCTAGCGCGCCCGCTAGCGCGCCCGCGCCGGTTCGCCGCAGAAATGTCCGGCGGCTTAAGTCATCGCTATACTGCATTGCATCTACCCTCCTGTTACATGAATCGAAGAACGCGCCCCGCGATCATGCCCCCGTGCACGTGCCCGCGCCGCCGACGTAGGCGAAATAGGCCTGCTGCGCGGCGGCTTGCGCCTGGCTCGGTGGATTACCATCCGTGCCGGCGCCCACCAGCGGCGGATTTAACTCGGTACCAGCAGAAACAACCAGCGTCGACCCCAGATTGCCCATCACTTGCGTGTACTGGGCGACGGTGTTCTGGGTGGTGGTGTTGGTGCTGTAGCAGTCGTTACCCAGCTCGCTGGTGTTGTTAGTGGTTTGCGGATTGTAGCCGTAGAACTCCGCGTCCGGCGGCGTCACATCCGGATAAGTGGTGCAAGGCGCCCAAGTAATATCGTGGGGATTGACCAGACTCACGGTAGCGCACCTGGGCGAGGAAGGCGCTTGGCCCTGCAGCCAGCCGATGAAATCGCCGGCAATCATGGAGTCGCTCGCCCATGTGGTTCCTTGAAACGGACCGCCATCGGCGCCTTCGTTCGGAGTTCCGTCGGGGAAGGGGTTATAGGGAGACGGTCCGCCCGGATAGGTTCGCGTGTTGAAGCCGTAGGGCAGCAGCGGGGAGGAGACCAGATCTTGCGACAGGTGCCACTTGCCAAACCACCACACATTGCCCTTGTACGCGGGGTTGAGCGTGGCCAAGGCTTCTCCCCAGGTGGGGAAAGCCGGATTCAGCCAGGGAACGATAGTGCCCGGATCGCCGGTGACGTACATGGCGGTTTGCGGCGCGTACAGTCCGGTGAGCAGGCACGAGCTGGACGGTGTGCAAACGGTGGCTGCCACAAAGAATTGTTCGAAGTTGTAGGAATTGCTCTGGATGCGGCCCATGATGTTGGGCAGTACGCTTTCCATTGAGAATGGCGCGGGGGGCAGCCACATGGGCGGCCGCATCTGATCCACCATGACGAGCAGGATGTTGGGATTCTTCAGGACCGGCGGAGGCGTCCAGGCGGGGGCCGAACTGGCGCGAGCCTGCCGGTTGGCGGCGCCGGCTACCCCAAGCAGCGCACCCGCGCCCATCCTCTGCAGAAACTGCCGGCGGTTCACGTCTTCGTCACATGCCATTCAGTCGAGCTCCCTGTGGTTCACTGTTTTACCGTCATGGTGAAGCTGGTGGTCAAGTTGCCGACGGTGGCATTCACGGTGAACGTGCCGGCGATGTTATTGGCCGTCAGCTTGGAGGCAGTGGCGTAACCGGTGGAATTGGTCAAGACCGGAGCGGAGGAACTGAAGGTCCCGTCGCATCCCTTGGCGCCCGCCACGGCGGTAAACGTCACCGAGGCGTTCGGTAGGGCGTTGCCGGCCGCATCTTTGACTCTCACCTGCAGCGCGGTTGCAAAAGCCTTGCCGATGACCGCGCTTTGGCCGGTCCCGGCGGTCTTGGTAATACTGGCCGGAACATCGACATTCTGGGTGATGGTCACCACCTGCAGGCCCATCACGGTGATTTGCGCCGAGCGGCTGTTAGCGGACGTGTTGGCCGTGAATGAGAAGGCGATCGAGCCGCCAGTGGTGCTTGTAATGGTCAGCCAGGACTGGTTGCTGGTGGCCGTCACAGGCGTGTTGGCGGGGAGCACCTGCACGGCGATCGAGCCCGTCCCGGCCGCGCCACCCTCAGGCGGAGTGGTGGATCCTACGGAGAAATAAGCGGCCGTATATTTCTTGATGGCGCTGTCGCCCGTGTCGGCGATATAGACATTGTCCTGCGAGTCGACGGCCACGCCATCCGGACCTTTAACCCCGGTGGAGACCAGCGTAGTTACCACTTGAGTCAGCGGACTCCATTCTTTGATGGCATTGTCGCCGGTATCCGCGATGAAGACGTTGCCATAGCCGTCCACGGCCACCCCGGAAGGTCCGTTCAACCCGGAACCCACCAAGGTCGAAACCACCTTGGTCACGGCGTTCCACTCTTTGATGGCGTTGTTTTTGCTGTCCGCAAAGTAGACGTTAGCCTGCGCATCCACGGCCACTCCGCGCGGCGAGTTGAGGCCCGTGGAGACCAGTATGTTCACCGTTTTGTTGGCCACCAACCACTCCTTGATGGCGTTGTGGCCGGTATCGGAAAAGTATACGTTGCCCTGGCTATCGACGGCCACTCCGGTGGGGCCGCTCAGTCCGGTGAATACCAGGGAAGTCACCACCTTGGTGGTCACGTTCCATTCCTTGATGGCGTTGTTCTTGCTGTCGGCGATGTATACGTTGCCTTGCGAATCCACTGCCACGTCAGTGGGAGTATTCAGGCCGGAGGAGACCAGCGCGC
>Ga0302325_10023380_pt1 | contig 12881 bp, 6 predicted proteins | sample Palsa_T0_2_FD_201948 | JGI IMG/M metagenome (GOLD analysis project Ga0302325, IMG submission 201948) | Peat permafrost microbial communities from Stordalen Mire near Abisko, Sweden - Palsa_T0_2 | ecosystem: Environmental > Terrestrial > Soil > Palsa > Peat permafrost | place: Sweden: Abisko... | reverse complement strand
TCGCCTGGATCGTGTGGCTGTTCGTGCACCTGATGTATCTGGTGGAATTCGACAACCGCCTGCTGGTGCTGATCCAGTGGATGTACAACTACATCACGCGCAATCGCGGCGCGCGGCTGATCACCGGGCCCAAAGCATGATCGGATTTTACGCTGGCAAAGACTTACCGAGCCGCGCGCGTCAGCAAGCGGTCTTCGGGCTTTTTGTCCTGCTGGCGCTGGCGTCGGCCTTGCGCCACCCGCACTCCGCACAATTCGCCTACATCGGCCCCGGCGCCGGCTTCGCATTCCTGGGCTCGTTCCTGACCCTCGTGGCCGGGTTCATCCTCAGCTTGCTGTCGTTCCTGCTTTGGCCGTTTCGTATGGCCTGGCGCGCCGTGCGCCGCCGCAAGGGCTTCCGGCACGCCCACGTGCGCAAGATTATCTTTTTAGGCCTGGACGGCCTGGATGCACGGTTGACCGAGCGCCTCATGGCCGAAGGAAAGCTGCCGAATCTCGCGGGCCTTGCGGCCGAGGGCGGCTACCGACGGCTGCGCACCACGTGCCCCGCGCTGTCGCCGGTGGCCTGGTCGACGTTCGCTACCGGCGTCGGTCCGGCGAAACATAATATCTTCGATTTTCTCGACCGCAGCTTGAAGTCGTACCTGCCGCAGCTTTCGTCGGCGCGCGTTGGAAAAGCCGAGCGCGTGCTGCGCATTGGACGGCTGCGTATCCCGCTGTCGCGGCCGCCCATTGAGCTGCGCCAGAAGAGCCAGCCGTTCTGGAAGATCCTCGGTGAACAGGGCATCGGATCGACGATTCTGCGCGTGCCTATCACCTTTCCGCCGGAGAAGTTCGACGGCAAGCTGCTCTCGGCAATGTGTACGCCGGACCTGAAGGGCACCCAGGGCAGCTTTTCGCAATTCACCACGCGGGTAGCAAAAGCCACCTATGAGAACGGCAGCCGGTATCCGTTGCGGCCCTTGGCGGAGGGCTTCGCGGGCGAGATAGAAGGGCCCCAGGATACCTTTATCGAAGGGCATCCGGTGCTGCGCATTCCCTTCCGGGTAATTATCGACAAAGGCGCGTTCGAGCTTCGCCTGCAGGGGACCCGCTGTCCGCTATACCCGGGCGAATATACCGGCTGGCAGCGGCTGAGCTTCCGCACGGCGATTGGGGCCAAGGCCGCGGGCATGGCGCGCTTCCTGTTGACCGAAACCGAGCCGGAACTCAGCCTCTATATGTCTCCGATCAATATCGATCCGGAGCGGCCCGCGCTGCCCATCAGCCATCCTTCCTACTATGCGGCGTACCTGGCCAACCTGCTGGGCACGTACGCGACCCTGGGCATGGCCGAAGATACCTGGGCGCTGAACGAGGGCGCCATCGACGAAGACGCTTTCCTGCGCCAGGCCTACGACATTTACGCGGAGCGCGAGGCCATGTTCCTGGAGGCGCTCGAGAGCACGCGCCGCGGCGTGCTGGCGTGCGTTTTCGATACCAGCGATCGTATCCAGCACATGTTCTACCGTCGCCTGGGGACCTCGGACCCGCACGCGCGGACCATCGAAGACATGTATTGCCGGATGGACGAACTGGTGGGCAAGGTCCGCCCGTTCGTGGATCGCGACGCCGCGCTGTTCGTGCTGTCCGACCACGGCTTCTGCGCCTTCCGCCGCGGGGTGAATATCAACGCGTGGCTGCGCGATAACGGTTACTTGCATCTGCACAACGGCGCGCGGGAGAGCGGATCGTTTTTCGAAGGAGTGGACTGGAGCCGCACGCGGGCATATGCCTTGGGCCTGGGCGGCTTCTATCTGAACATACGGGGACGCGAGGCGCAAGGTATTGTCGCGCGCGGCCAGGAGACCGAACAGATCGAGCGCGAGATCATCGATAAGCTGGGCGCGCTCCGGGACAACGACGGTGGAGCGCCCATTCGCGCCGTCTATGCGACGCGATCGCTCTATCACGGACCGTATCTCGACCAGGCGCCGGACTTCATGGTGGGCTATAACGAAGGCTACCGCGCATCGTGGGACGGCGCCGTGGGCAAAGTCTCCGCCCAGGTCCTCGAAGACAACCCTAAGGCCTGGAGCGGCGACCACTGCGTGGATCCGGCACTGGTGCCGGGAGTGCTGTTCTCGAATCGCAAGTTCGAGGCTTCCGATTCCGGCAACGAACCCGGCATCGAAGATCTGGCGCCCACCGCGCTGCAGCTTTTCGGCTTACAACCGCCCGCCTGGATGGACGGGAAGCCCTTGCTATGGGATGGACCATGGGATCTACCATCAAAATAAAAAAAGACCTTTGGAGCAAGGTAAAGAAAGTAGCGGCAGCGGGAGGCTATAGCTCGCCCGACGAATTCGTCGAGCACGTGCTCGAGCGAGAGGTGGCCAAGCTCGATGACGCGCAGTCGGACGAAGAGATCGTGCGCCGGCTGAAAGGGCTCGGCTACCTCGACTGATGCTCTCGGCGGCGCATACCTGGAGCCTTACGGCCATTGCCATTGCCAGCGGGTTCGGCATGTTGTGGGTGTTCGCGCGATTCTCGGATGGGGAACGCATCCGACTGGCGCAGCACAAAATACGCGCCAACCTGTATGCCTTCCGGCTGTTCGCCGACGAGCCGACGCTCATCTTCCGCGCACAAAAGCAGTTGCTGTTGTGGAACGCGCGCTATCTCCGGTGGATGCTCGCTCCCAGCCTGGTGATGGCCGTTCCGGTCTTCATCTTACTGATGCAGCTCGAAGCCATCTACGGGAGCCGGCCGCTGGCGGCGGGTGAATCCGCCATCGTCACCGCTCAATTCGACGCCGGCACGGACTTGCACTCGCTGACTCCTTCGCTGATTGGGCACGGCATCGTGGTGGAGACTCCGGCCGTGCGGATTCCGGATCAGCACCAGGCTTGCTGGCGGGTGCGCGCTGAATCTACATCCGGCAGTGTATGGCTGCGCCTGCCGGACGGCTTCGCCAGTAAAACCGTGCAGACCGGATCGGGAGTTCGCTATATATCCATGCGGCGGGTGGCTTCGCTTTTCGACTGGCTGCATTATCCCGCGGAGGCGCGCCTTCCCAAGGCCGGAATCCGATGGATCGGCGTATCCTATCCGTATGCCGCGATCGACGTTTTCGGCTGGCGCGTCCACTGGCTGGTGTGGTTCTGCGCTGTTAACCTGTTGACGATGCTGGCATTTCGCAAGCGCTTCGACGTGACGTCCTGAACTAATTGAGAGCTGTCCTGTAACTTTTTAATGTGTTTTCAGCATCTTATACTGAAGAAATATGAACCAGGAATCGCCTTCCGCGCTGGAGCAGTCTGCCCCTCCTATTGCGCGGCCCGACCATGCAACCTACCCGCCGCGTCCGGTACAGGATAAACCCCCCAAGCGCCGATCCGGTCACCTCTGGATCTGGCTGCTGGTTCTGGTCGCGCTGGCCGTGGGCATCTATTTGTTCTGGGTGAGGAAGCCTGCCGGTACAGCCGGCGGCAGTTCGTCAGGGGCCGCTGCCCAGAAGAAAGGCTTCGGCGCCATACCGGTGGTTGCCGCGAAAGCCCGGAAGGGCAACATCCCGGTGTTTTATACCGGCCTCGGAGCAGTGACTCCGATTTATACCGTGACGGTACAGAGTGTGGTGAGCGGCCAATTGATGGATGTCCTTTACAAGGAGGGCGACATCGTTCACAAGGGAGACCCGCTGATCGAAATCGATCCAAGGCCGTTCCAGGTGCAGTTAACCCAAGCCGAAGGACAACTGGTACGGGACCAGGCCTTGCTCGCTAATGCGAAAATCGATCTGACGCGTTACACCACGCTGCTGGCGCAGAACGCGGTTCCGGAACAACAGCTCGCCACGCAGCAGGCTCTGGTCACACAGGATGAAGGAATTGTCAAGACCGACCAGGGCATGGTCGATAGCGCCAAGCTCAACATAACCTATTCCCACATCGTCTCCCCCATCACCGGTCGCATTGGTCTGCGCCTAGTGGACCCCGGCAATATCGTGCAGACCAGCAATTCGAGCGGCCTGCTGGTCATCACTCAGATCGACCCGATCAGCGTGATCTTCCCGATCCCCGAAGATCAACTTCCGGTGGTGCAGCAGAAATTGCTCGCGGGGCAGCACCTGCAGACCGAGGCTTATGACCGCTCTTCGAACACCAAGCTGGCAACCGGCGTTCTTTCCACACTGGACAATCAGATCGATCCCACCACGGGTACTCTGAAACTCAGAGCCACGTTCGACAACAAGCGCAACACGCTGTTCGCGAATCAGTTTGTGAATGTGCGATTGCTGGTGCAGCTCAAGCAGGGCGTGACCCTGATCCCCACCGCTACCATCCAGCGCAACTCTCAGTCGACCTATGTCTTTTTTGTGAAGCCGGATTCAACCGTGACGGTCCGTCAGATAACCGTCGGGACCACGGAGGGCGACGACTCCGAAGTGACCTCCGGCTTGGTGCCTGGCGACGTAATCGTCATGACCGGCGTCGACAAGCTTCAGGAAGGCACCAAGGTCAGCGCACATTTCACCACAGCCGCCGGAACCGCGACCGGCAAGCCCGCCAGTAACGGCAGCTCGGCTCCGGGGTCCAACCCCGTGCCCACCACCGCCACCACCCCCGCGGCAAGTGGCAAATCTGCGCACAAGAGCCACTAAATGAGCCCGTCCCGGATATTTATTCTCCGGCCTATCGCCACGTCTCTGCTGATGGTGGCGATCATGCTGACCGGCATAGTGGCTTACAAGCAGTTGCCCATCTCCGCGCTCCCGGAAGTCGATTATCCGACTATTCAGGTCGCCACGTTTTATCCCGGCGCGAGTCCGGACGTGATGGCGTCGTCGGTCACAGCGCCGCTCGAACGCCAATTTGGACAGGTGCCCGGACTGCAGCAGATGACCTCTACCAGCTCCGACGGCAGCTCGGTCATCACCCTGCAGTTCAGTCTCACCCTCAACATCGACGTCGCCGAACAGGAGGTGCAGCAGTCCATCAATGCTGCCGGGACCTATCTCCCCGCGGATCTGCCGACTCCGCCGATCTACAGCAAGACCAATCCTGCGGACGCCCCCATTCTGACGCTGGCGCTGACCTCCAACGCTCTCCCGCTACCGCAGGTCGAGGATCTTGCCGATACCCGCCTGGCGCCCAAAATGTCGCAACTGCCGGGAGTCGGTCTGGTGAGCATCAGCGGCGGCCAGAAGCCGGCCGTGCGTATTCGCGCCAATCCTACGGTCCTGGCATCCAATGGCCTCAATCTGGAGGATATACGCACCGCGCTGGTGGCTGCCAACGTCAACCAGGCCAAGGGCAACTTCGACGGCCCCCATCAGGCGTACCAGATCGGCGCCAACGACCAGTTGCTTTCGAGCGCGGACTATAAGCCGCTGATCGTCGCCTACCGCAATGGTGCCCCGATCAGATTAACCGACGTTGCCAGCGTCGTCGACGACACCGAAAATGTGCGCCAGGCAGCCTGGATGAACAACGTGCCGGCGGTGATTGTAAATATTCAGCGGCAGCCCGGCGCCAACATCATCTCGGTCGTCGATCGCATCAAGCTGCTCTTGCCGCAATTGACCGCCAACCTTCCCAAATCGGTTCAGGTCTCCATCCTGACCGACATGACCAACACCATTCGGGCGTCCGTAGCCGACGTGCAGTTCGAGTTAGGGCTGACGGTTGTTCTTGTAGTGCTGGTCATGTTCCTGTTTCTGCGCAACGTCGCCGCTACTATCATTCCCAGCGTCGCTGTACCGCTTTCGCTGGTAGGCACGTTGGGTGTGATGTATCTGCTGGGCTACAGCCTGAACAATCTGACGTTGATGGCGCTGACCATCGCCACCGGTTTCGTGGTGGACGACGCCATCGTGATGATCGAGAACATCGCCCGCTATATCGAGGAAGGCGAAACTCCCATGAAGGCGGCGCTTCGCGGGTCCGAGCAGATCGGATTCACCATCATATCGCTGACTATTTCGCTGATCGCCGTGTTGATCCCGCTGTTGTTCATGGGCGATATCGTGGGCCGGCTCTTCCGGGAATTCGCGGTTACTCTGAGCATCACCATTTTGGTTTCTGCGTTCGTTTCGCTTACTTTGACGCCCATGATGGCCTCCAAGCTGCTAAAGCACACGCCGGAAGCAAGTCAGGGACGTCTTTTCCAGGCTTCGGAACGGGCCTTCAACGCCATCATTGCGTTCTACGGTAAAACGCTGCGGTTTGTGCTGGGATACCAGACCATCACGCTGCTGGTGGCGGCCGCCACCCTGGCGCTGACGATTATTTTGTTCATCAGGATTCCCAAAGGTTTCTTCCCGATTCAGGACACCGGCGTGATCCAGGGGATCTCCGAAGCCGCGCAGACAGTCTCTTTCCGGGAAATGTCCAACGAGCAGCAACAACTGGCGGCGATCATCCTGAAAGATCCCGCGGTACAGAGTCTCTCCTCGTTCATCGGCATCGATGGAACCAATACTACGCTGAACAGCGGGCGCATTCAGATTAACCTGAAGCCGCTCGACGATCGCAAGATCAGCGCCAGCGACGTGATCCGCCGGCTGCAGCCCGACCTCGCCACCGTGCCGGGCATTACTTTATACATGCAGCCGATACAGGATCTCACGGTGGAGGACCGCGTAAGCCGCACGCAGTTTCAGTACACGCTCGAGGATGCCAGCGCCGATGAATTGAATACCATCGCGCCCCAGATGCTGGAAAAGCTGAAACAGATCCCGGAATTGCGCGATGTCGCCAGCGATCAGCAGGTCGGCGGGCTGCGCGCGACGGTGGTCTTCGATCGGGCGACGGCTTACCGCCTCGGCATCACGCCTTCCGAGATCGACCAGACTCTATACGACGCGTATGGCCAGCGGCAGGTGTCCACGATGTTTACGCAGTTGAACCAGTACCACGTGGTGCTGGAAGTGGCGTCCGGCTTCGATAAAAATCCGGAGGACATGCGCAATTTATACATTCGGACAGGCATGGGAGCCGCCGCTACCACCGGCGGCACGGGCTTGGTTTCGGGCGGGTCTTCGGCGGCCCAGACGTTTGGCCCGCAGAGCGGGTCGGGGGCTTCGATAGCCAGCACCTCAGGGACGGTTTCCACGAATGCGACCATTGCGTCAAGCACAGCCTTCGGCTCCGTTTCCGCATCTAGCACGGTTTTCCCCAATGGAGGCCAGGTACCGCTCAGTGCCTTTACGCACCTGGTAATGTCGAGCGCACCGATTACCGTGAACCACCAGGGCCAGTTTCCGGTAATCACGCTCTCCTTCAATCTGCCGCCGGACGCATCCCTGGGCGATGCGGTCAACGCGGTGAACAAAGTGAAGGACGAGATGCACATGCCGCCCAGTGTTCAGGCATCCTTTCAGGGCACGGCGCAAGCCTTCGAGGTATCGCTGGCGAACGAGCCGGTCTTGATTCTCGCGGCACTGGTGACGGTCTACATTGTGCTGGGCGTCCTGTACGAGAGTTACATCCACCCGATCACGATTCTTTCGACACTGCCTTCGGCGGGTGTGGGGGCGCTGCTTTCTCTATCGTTGTTCCACCAGGATTTCAGCGTCATCTCCCTGATCGGCATCGTCCTGCTGATCGGCATCGTGAAGAAGAACGGCATCATGATGATCGATTTCGCCTTGCAGGCGGAGCGGCACGAAGGCATGCAGCCGGTAGACGCGATTTATCAGGCATGCCTGCTGCGCTTCCGGCCGATCCTGATGACCACCATGGCGGCCCTGCTGGCCGCGGTGCCACTGGCGTTCGGCGGCGGCACCGGTTCCGAGCTGCGCCGGCCTCTGGGCATCACCATGATCGGTGGTCTCATCTTCAGCCAGGCGCTGACGCTTTACACTACTCCGGTCATTTACCTTTGGTTCGATCGGCTGGCGAGGCGGTTCTCGCACCAGGAGGAACGCGAGATCGCTCCCGGGGCGGAGCCGGCTCCGGCACAGTAAAGCCATGAACGTTTCCGAGCTTTTCATCCGCAGACCGGTTGCCACTACGCTGCTGACGATTGCCATCGCGCTAGCCGGCTGCGTGGCTTTCCGGGTTCTGCCGGTATCGCCGCTGCCCCAAGTGGATTTTCCGACCATTTCCGTGTCGGCGCAGTTACCGGGCGCCAGTCCCGAGACCATGGCATCCTCGGTGGCCACGCCGCTCGAACGGCAGTTCGGCCGCATTGCATCGATCACCGAGATGACCTCGGCAAGTAGCCTGGGATCGACCAGCATTACGATGCAATTCGATCTCAATCGAAATATCGACGCGGCCGCGCGCGACGTGCAGGCGTCCATCAACGCGGCGCGTGGCTATCTGCCCACCAATCTTCCCAGCAATCCTACCTATCGGAAGGTGAATCCAGCGGATTCTCCCATTGTATTGCTGGCGCTCACGTCGCCGATTCTGACCAAGGCCCAGATGTACGACGCCGCGTCGTCGATCATGGCGCAGAAGCTCTCGCAAATCACCGGTGTGGGACAGGTGGTCGTCGGCGGCAGCGCGCTGCCTGGTGTTCGCGTGGAGCTGAATCCCATGCAGCTGAACAAATATGGCATCGGCCTCGAGCAGGTCCGGGGCGTGCTGACCGCCGCCAATTCCAACACTCCAAAAGGTCATTTTTCCGACAATCACCGCGTCTGGGAAGTGGGCGCCAACGATCAGATATTCCATGCGATCGACTACAGCCCGTTGATCGTGACTTACCGCAAGGGATCGGCGGTGCGTGTCTCCGATGTCGGTGAAGCGGTGGATTCGGTGGAAGATCTTCGGAATTCCGGCTATGCCAACGGCTCGCCTTCGGTTCTGGTGATCATATTCCGCCAGCCCGGCGCGAATATCATCGATACCGTGGATCGCATCCGGGCGACGCTGCCACAGTTGGAGGCGTCCATTCCGCAGTCGATCCATGTGCAGGTGGCCATGGATCAAACCATCACCATCCGCGCTTCCGTGCACGACGTGGAATGGACCCTGATGATCTCGGTGGTGCTGGTGGTGCTGGTGGTCTTCTTTTTTCTCAGGAACGTGCGGACGACCTTTATCCCCAGCGTGGCCGTTCCGGTGTCCCTGATTGGAACGTTCGGCGCGATGTATCTGCTGAACTTCAGCATCGACAATCTATCGTTGATGGCGCTGACCATCTCGACCGGTTTTGTGGTGGACGACGCCATCGTGGTGATCGAGAACATCACCCGCTATCTGGAACAAGGTATGGCTCCGTTGCAGGCGGCGCTCAAGGGAGCCAAGGAAATCGGGTTTACCGTGCTTTCCATGAGCTTGTCCCTGATTGCAGTGTTTATTCCGCTGCTGCTGATGGGAGGAATCGTGGGCCGCCTCTTCCGCGAGTTCGCCATTACGCTCTCGATCGCCATTGCCGTTTCGCTGGTGGTATCGCTCACCACTACGCCGATGATGTGCGCGCACCTTTTGAAAGAGCAGCGGGAGCACGGCTGGCTGTACCGTACCAGCGAGCGGTTTTTTACCTGGATCATCAATAGCTATGGGAGGACGCTGAACAAGGCGCTGGACTACGCGCCCATCACCCTGGCAATCCTGATCGGCACCATCGCGCTGAATGTCTACCTGTTCATTCGCGTGCCCAAAGGCTTTTTCCCGCAGCAGGATAACGGGCGCATGGTGGGCTCCATTCAAGGCGACCAGGACACTTCCTTTCAGGCCATGGATCGGATTCTGCGTCAAATGGTCGACATCGTGGATAAAGACCCGGCTATCGATACGGTGAACGGATTCACGGGCGGTGGAGGAGGCCCCAGCGGGGGAGCCGCGAATTCCGCGCGTATGTTCGTCTCGCTGAAACCCCTCGCGGAGCGCAAGATCACCGTCGACTACGTCATCGCCCGTCTGCGGCCGAAACTGGCCCGCATACCGGGCGCCACGCTCTATCTGCAAGCGTCGCAAGACCTGCGCATCGGCGGACGCTCCAGCGCCGCGCTCTATCAATACACCATGCAGGGCGACAACCTGCAGGACCTGATCGTTTATGGTCCCCGCATGCTGCAGGATCTGCGCACCGTTCCGATCATCACCGATGTAAACAGCGACCAGCAGGACAAGGGGCTGCAGTCCATGGTGGTGTACGACCGCAAGACGGCGGCGCGTTTTGGCATCTCGTCGCAACTCCTCGATAACACCCTGTACGATGCCTTCGGACAGCGCCAGGTATCCACCATGTACACCTCGCTGAATCAGTACCACGTGGTCATGGAGGTGGCGCCGCAGTATTGGCAGAATCCGTTGACGCTGCGCGACGTATACGTCCTCTCGCCGGCCGGACAAGAGGTTCCCTTGAACGCCATGGCCAGCTACGGCCCCACCACGGCGCCTCTGGCGGTAAACCACCAGAGCCTCTTTCCCTCGGTCACGGTCTCTTTCAACCTGCAGCCGGGCGTGGCGCTGGGAGACGCTGTGGATGCCATCAACACGTCGGCCGCCAAGGTCGGGCTACCGGCCTCGATTCAGACCAAATTTGCCGGAACTGCGCAAGCCTATCAGGATTCGCTCGGCAACGAGCCCATTCTGATCACGGCGGCAATCGCGGCAGTGTACATCGTGCTCGGGATTCTTTACGAGAGCTACGTCCATCCGATTACGATTCTGTCTACGCTGCCCTCAGCCGGCGTCGGCGCCCTGCTGGCCCTGCTGTTCACCCACACCGATCTCAGTATCATCGCCATGATCGGAATCATTTTGCTGATCGGCATCGTCAAAAAGAACGCCATTATGATGATCGATTTCGCCCTGTCCGCCGAGCGCAATGAAGGCAAGAATTCGCGGGATTCCATCTTCGAGGCGTGCCTGTTGCGCTTCCGCCCGATCCTGATGACCACCATGGCCGCTATGCTGGGCGCTTTGCCGCTCGCCATCGGCAGCGGTGTTGGATCGGAATTGCGCCGCCCGCTCGGAATTACTATTATCGGCGGCCTGGCAGTGAGCCAGTTGCTGACGCTCTACACCACCCCGGTGGTGTATCTTTATTTCGACCGGCTCCAACACTGGTGGTATCGTGTGCGGCACAAGGAACCACCGCTTTCCGGGCCGATCGGGTCAGAGGTTTGAAGTTGGAGAAGATGTTGCGCAAATCAGCATGGATCGCAGTCGCCGGCGCGCTGCTGTTTTCGAGCGCCTGCATGGTAGGTCCGAATTACAAACGGCCCACCGCGCCGGTTCCGCAGACGTTCAAAGAGCCGTTGCCCGAAGGCTGGAAGGAAGCGCAGCCCAACGACGCCGCGATCCGCGGAAAGTGGTGGGAGATCTACAACGATCCGGCTCTGAACGCGCTCGAGGAGCAGGTGAATTTGTCGAACCAGAATGTGCTGGCGGCCGAAGCGCAGTTCCGCGCGGCGCGGTACGCTGTGGGCATTGCGCGGGCGGCCTTATATCCGACCGTCGGCATCGGTCCGTCGATATCCGCCTCGCGATCGGGCAGCCAAGGCAGCAGTCAGTTGGCCACCACCAGCGTGGTGGGCATCTATGATTTGGCGGCTACCGCTTCGTGGGTGCCGGATATTTGGGGCGCGGTCCGGCGGAATATCAAGGCCAGCCAGGCGACTGCCCAAGCGGATTTTGCCCTCCTGGAGAATGCCCGCCTGTCCTACCAGGCCGAGCTGGCGCAAGACTACTTCAATCTGCACGGCACCGATGGCGACGAAGACCTGCTTAGGACTACGGCGAAATCATACGAAGAGTATTTGACCCTGACGCAAAACCGTTACAAGGGCGGAGTGGCTTCGGGTGCGGATGTGGCGCAGGCGCAAACGCAGCTGGATACTACCAGGGCGCAGTTGATCGACCTAGGAGTGGCGCGCGCGCAATACGAGCACGCCGTCGCCATTCTGATCGGGAAGCCGCCCGCGGAACTCACCGTTCCCGCCATGCTGCTCAAGACGCCTCCGCCGCCTGTCCCCGTAGCCGTGCCTTCCACTCTGCTCGAGCGGCGCCCCGACATTGCCGCATCCGAGCGCCAGATGGCATCGGTGCAGGAGCAGATCGGCATCGCCGTGGCCGCCTACTATCCGACACTCACGCTCAGCGCATCGGCGGGGTTTGAGAACACCAATTTCGCCAAATGGCTTACCTGGCCGAGCCGCTTTTTCTCTATCGGCCCGCAACTGTCGGAAACAGTCTTCGAGGGCGGCAAGCGGCGCGCGCAGGTGAAGCAGGCGGAAGCGCTCTTCGACAATACGGTAGCGACTTACCGGCAGACGGTGCTGACCGCCTTTCAGCAAGTCGAGGACAATCTGGCGGCGCTCAAGATTCTGGCCGACGAAGCGGCGGCTACCCAGTTGGCGGTCAAAGCGGCCAAGGATTCTCTGGACATCTCCACTTATCAATACAAGGCCGGCACGGTCGCTTATCTGCAGGTGATCACCGCCCAGGCGGCCCTGCTGCAGGAACAGGCGGCGGCGGTGAATATCCTGACGCGCCGTATGGTATCGAGCGTGTTGCTGGTGCAAGCCCTGGGCGGCGGCTGGGATACTTCCACGGTGCCCTCGGCGAATGAGCTGACGCACGGCTCGTGACGCGCCGCGGCGCCCGGACTCCACCATGCACGAAGTACGGGTAAACCGGAAGGCCGCTGAACGGGCCGCCTCCGGGCATCCCTGGATATTTGCGAGCGACGTTGTCAGTGCGGGCGGAGCCGCGGCCGGAGACGCGGTTAAGGTACTCGATCCGGCGGGGCGCGCGATCGGGACGGCACATTACAGCGCGGCATCGCAAATCGCGCTGCGCCTGCTATCGAATCGCGTTGAGGAGATCGACCGCGAGTTCTTTGCGCGGCGTCTGGCCGCCGCGGAGAGACATCGCCGGCGCGTAGTGGCTGGGACGGACGCCTACCGCGTGGCGCACGGCGAAGGCGATTTGCTGCCCG
>Ga0302325_10023378_pt1 | contig 12883 bp, 8 predicted proteins | sample Palsa_T0_2_FD_201948 | JGI IMG/M metagenome (GOLD analysis project Ga0302325, IMG submission 201948) | Peat permafrost microbial communities from Stordalen Mire near Abisko, Sweden - Palsa_T0_2 | ecosystem: Environmental > Terrestrial > Soil > Palsa > Peat permafrost | place: Sweden: Abisko... | reverse complement strand
CGGACCGATCGCCGACCTGATGCGGCTCAACACCGGTGTACCTCCGACCCCGAAGGGGCAGCGAAAACGTTTGGGCCTGATCGCTGGTGACGCGGCTGGGTTCCCCAATGGCCGCCGACTCACCGACGATGTTGTCGACATTGTTGAACGGGTCGGTGTCGGTGGCATTCTCAGCCCCGGCTTCAATGTTGCGCCGAACAATTTACTCGGCGATGGCGTCAATGCTCCCGACGTTCCGCCGCAAGAGACGTTCCCTTACGTTCACTATGCGTACAGCGGACGCGATAGCCGTCATATCAGTCCGGGCGATCCAACGGGCTGCGGCGATCAGCCGACGCCTTCCAGTTCTCAAAACTCCGATGCTCCGCCAGCAAACCAGGGCGGCTCATCGCCATGCCCCGTTAACTGAGCCTCAGCAAGGCTGTCTGAACCCGCCTGGCTCTCCGCGCGGAATGATCGCCGCGCGGAGAGCGATTCCCGATAACTCTCTTGAATAGGTTCATTATGAAATCTCTGTATGTAACATGCTTCTTTTTCGGCGCGCTCATCTCCGCGGCGGCGCTCGCACCGCAAGTGGCCTCGCCCAAGGCCGATCAGGTTGCCGCGCCCAGCGCGGAGACCATTCAAGGCGACACTCCCGCGCAATTGCGCATCGCCGCCGCAAGGCAACAACTCAAGTCAGATCCAAAGAAGGTTCAAGCCTATAACGAACTGGCAATAGCTTTCCTGGCCCGAGCCCGCGAAACCGCGGATCCCACGTACTTGAAGGACGCGGATTCATCACTTGCTCAAGGCCTGAGCCTCGATCCGGCAGACTTCCAGTTGGAACGAACTCAAGTCGCCCTGATGTTGAGCAGACATGAGTTTGCGCGAGCAAAGGAAAAGGCTGCGGCGCTCAATCGCCGCACTCCCGACGACGTGTTGACCTACGGGTATCTTGCCGAGGCAAACATTGCTCTGGGCAACTATCCAGAAGCCGAGACAGACGCACAATGGATGCTGAATTTGCGGCCCAATAACATTCCAGGCCTCTTGATCGGAGCCAGGCTGAGGACTCTGTATGGCGATGCGCACGGTGCGATCGATTTCTTGAACCTGGCCTATTCGGAGACTTCTCCTTCCGAAGTGGAGGAGCTGGCCTGGATCGCCAATCAGATCGCCTCGATTCAGATCGAGTCGGGACAGATTGACGCCGCCGCGCAGACGTTGGATCAGGCTGAGCAACTATTTCCGCGTTATCCCTACACGATGGAGAATGTGGCGCGCGTTCGCATGGGCCAGAAGCGAGAGAACGAAGCTCTCCGCTTGTGGAAGCAGGCAGCAGCAATCGATAGAGCCCCGCACATTCTCTACGAACTGGCTCGAGCGCAGGAAGCCGCAGGGCAGACGGAGGAAGCGCGTGCCACCTATGCGGAGTTCGAGAAACGCGCCAGCGACCCCGAAACCGCGACCGACGCGTCAAGACTTGACCTCATTTTGATGTACGCCGAAAGTCCTGCCACCGCAGCAAGCGCACTGAGGCTTGCGCAACGGGAGATTGCGGCGCGGCAAGATGTGTATACCCTGGATGCCTATGCCTGGGCCCTTTATGCCAACGGAAAGCATCGGGAGTCCGACGTCGCCATCCAAAAAGCCATCGCAGTCGGAATTCAAAGCGCGCAGATCTTCGATCACGCAGGCCACATTGCGCAGGCGCTCAACAACACCGCGGACGCCACCCGATACTTCGCGTTGGCTCTTCAATTCAATCCCTCCTCTGAATACGCTTCTGGCGCTCGTAAATCCTTGGGCATCGCGACTGCCGCAGGGGATAGAGCCCAGATCGCTTTGCCAGTTCCGGCTGCAGTCGTTCCGCTACCGGCAGATGCCCTGCATGATGCTGTGAGCAATTCGAATTCTTCAAATCGCACTAGAGCGTCCGCTAGCATTGGAATGACATCAGCTACTTCCGCATTTGTCCCCGTTCCTGACACTCTTCTTATTCCTCGCCCTACCGGTACCGAGCATCTGATACATGCTGCTCAAGCGGCAGTGGCTCGCGAACCGAACGATGCGAAAGCGTATGAGGGATTGGGCGCCGCATATTTCCAGCGCGCCAGAGAGACTGGTGACGTAAGCGACTATCAGCTAGCTGAACAATCGATTGCCAAATCGCTGGACATTGTTTCTGCGGATTTCTCAGCAGACGCAGCCTTGGGGAGCATGGCGGAGGTTTGTATGGGTGAGCATCGATTTTCCGATGCGCTCACGTATGCGCAGAAAGCGCTGTCTCTCGGAACGGGTGACCTCTCGCCTTTCGCCATCGTCGGCGACGCCTATACGGATATGGGTGAGTACGACAAAGCCCGCGCCGCGTACGGCCGGTTGACTCCGCCGGACATGACGCTTTCACCGCGCGCCGCCTACGCAAGAGACAGCCGGCTCTCCTATCTGAGGTTCATCGCCGGGAACACACCAGAAGCGATCAGCCTGATGAAGACAGCAGTGACAGAGGGAGTCGAAGCGCAACTTCCAAGCGAGAATCTGGCATGGCTCTATTACGAGTTGGGCGAGTACTACACACAGGCTGGCGACCTGGCGTCCGCTGATTTGGCCTACGTTGCCGCACTCAACACGCATCCAGGAGACTACCGTGCCTTAGCCGCACTGGGCAAGCTCCGCGCCAACAACGGCAGGTACGCGGAAGCGATCGTGCTCTACCAAAAAGCCATTGCTGTCGTTCCCATGCCGGTCTTCATCGCGGAGCTCGGGGATCTCTATGCAAAGTCCGGAAATCAGGCAGAGGCTCAAAAGCAGTTCGCGCTCGTCGAGTACATCGGATTGCTTGGGCATATCAATCAGGTACTGCACAATCGCGATCTCGCGCTTTTCTATGCAGATCACGATCTGAAGCTAACTGAAGCTCTCGACTTCGCCCAGAAAGAACTTGAAGTCCGGCATGACGTATACACATGGGATGCCCTCGCATGGACGCTCTATAAGAATGGCAAGCTGACAGAGGCCGCCAAAGCAAGCAAGAAAGCCATGCAGTTCGGAACCCAGGACTCGCTTCTTCTCTTTCACGCCGGAATGATCGCCGAAGCACTAGGGCAGCAGGAAGAGGCTCGCAACCAACTGAAGCAAGCGCTCCAGATCAACGCGCACTTCCATCTCATTTACGCAAGTCAAGCGCAACAGAAACTTGCTGCCTTGGAAACGCAACTTGAAGCGAAAGAAAGCTCGAATAATCATGCTCTCTAAAAGGTTTGGCGGATTCTTGTCTTCGCTTGTCCTGCTGGGCCTCTGTCAGCTGGCCGCGGCGCATCCCATGGGCAATTTCAGCGTGAACCACTATTCCAAAATCATCCTCGATACGGATCGGATTCGTATCCGGTACTTCATCGATCTGGCAGAAATTCCGACCTTTCAGGAGCTGCAGCAGGCGAATATTTCAACAACCGCGATCGATCCCAATTCCACCGCTGTTGCCACCTACATGGCTATCCGAGGGAATGAGCTCGGGCGCGGTCTGTCTTTAGTTGTGGATGGCAATCCCGCTGCCCTCCATCTCATCTCCAGCGAAGTTATATTTCCTCCTGGAGCCGGCGGCCTGCCCACGATGAAAATGGGCTTTGTCTACGAAGCGGCTTATGCGCCGACCCCATCGAAGATGAATCGCCTGCATGTAACCCTCAGTTACGCTGACCACAACTACCCAGGTCACACGGGATGGAAGGAGATTGTAGCTCTGGCTTCTGCTGGTTCCCTACTGCGCAGTTCGGTACCCGCAACGGATCGCAGCAGTGAGTTGAGCAATTATCCGACCGATCTGTTAACCAGTCCACCTCAGGATCTCGATGCCTCTCTGGTGGCGGCGCTCCCTCCATTGCCAACAACGGTCGCCGATACGCGACCGGCGTACTCGTCGCGCATAGCAACAGCTCCCGCGCCAAGTCAGCACGCAAAGTCGTTCGTTGCAAAGGCTGTTGAAACTTCGCAACCTTCGAAAACAGCTCAGGCCACCATGCACCTCGAGGCCAATCGACAACAGACGCCGCGCAGCAGATTTACCGAGCTGATCCAAGCGCAGCATCTGAGCGTATGGTTCCTGTTTACCGCAGCTATTATTGCCATTGGTCTTGGCGGGCTCCACGCGCTGGAGCCAGGCCACGGCAAGACGATTGTCGCTGCTTACCTAGTGGGCTCTCGCGGCACGGCGCGCCACGCTGTTCTACTGGGCATAATCGTTACCGTATCCCATACGGCCGGCGTATTTGCGCTTGGAGCGATCACTTTGTACGCTTCACGTTATATCGTGCCCGAGCAACTCTATCCTTGGCTCGGCGTGTTCTCCGGCATCACGATCGCGGGGCTCGGCTGCTACATGTTCCTGCGTCGCCTCACCGGCACAGCTACGGATCATTCTCACGCGCCGGGCACATCTCAGGGGCACTTGATGTTCTGGAAGCGTTCAACGAACAAAGAGACGCTAGACATTCCGGTCCAAAGCAACATGGGATCGGCGCAATCCGTTGGCCTGACCCAACTCCTGGCCTTGGGAATCACCGGCGGCATCATCCCGTGTCCAGCCGCGCTGATCGTGCTTTTGAGCGCATTTGCGCTGCACAGAATCGGTCTTGGCTTCTTCCTGATTGTGGCCTTCAGCGTTGGACTCGCCGCGGTTCTGATCGGCTTTGGCATGTTAATGGTCTATGCGCGCCGCTTCATGGCCCACCTTCAGATCGATGGCCCACTCACCAGGCGTTGGCTTCCAATCGCATCCTCCGCATTCATCACAGTCCTTGGCTTGATGCTGGCAATGCAAGCTCTTTCCTCCGCACACCTCGACAAGCACTTGCTTTCCAAAGAGAGACTTGGGCCCCTCTTGTTCGTTATTGGTTTGGGCTTGATCCTCGGAATGCGGCACTCTACCGATGCCGATCATGTGGTTGCGATTTCCACCATCGTCAGCAGGCAGCGAAGCATCCGTAACGCGGCCTTCATCGGTTCCATCTGGGGAATGGGTCACACCATCACAATCTTTATTGTTGGCTCGCTGATCATTCTCTTTGGTGTCGAGATTCCACCTCGTCTAGGTTTATCCATGGAGTTCAGCGTCGCAGTCATGCTCATTCTGCTCGGAGCCCTGAATCTTTCCGGCGTAATGCAGAAAATCACAAGCTACCTCAGTCCAGCCATCCCCGGATTGACAGCGATCGCAGCGCCCACACAGTTGGAGATCGGCCAACCTAGATCGGGGAGCTGGCTGGAGAATTCAGTTGGCCGCTTCGGTCTCTATCAGTGCTTACGGCCTCTGGTGGTAGGCCTCGTTCACGGACTCGCAGGCTCCGCGGCAGTAGCGCTGCTGGTCCTTTCCACGATTCACGACCCTTACTGGGCAACGGCGTATCTACTTATTTTCGGCGCTGGAACCATGATTGGAATGATGTGCATGACTGCGGCAATCGCCGTTCCACTCGCGTTTGCCGGAGATCGTTTCGCCAAGCTAAGCCAGTATCTTGGAGTTGTCTCGGGGATGGTAAGTCTTTGTTTCGGCTCGCTTCTGGTATATCAACTGGGTTTTCTCGGAGGGCTCTTCACTAGTCATCCTCAATGGACTCCCAGATAGTTTTGTGGTCATTTCAGCTCGCCGCATACTCACATCTGCGCAAATTCTGCTCACTCTGAAGCCACATCTGGGCTTCCCGGCGGACACCTGGCGGCCCCTTCAATCGCAGTTTTCTCGTAATAGGCGAGGTTCTGGTGGAAAAGCCAGGGCTTATCCTCATGACTCTCATGGAAAGATCAAAGAAAAACTGCCTGTTAAATAGAGCGGCGCGAATTGTAAACTCTCATCTAAGCCCGAGCCTCACCACTCAGGGATACTCGTATGAAAACTGCACGCTCTTGAGGTCCCGTATCGTGGTAGAGCTCGTCGCATCTTCGACAAACCCAGCTCATGGCAATATGTATGAGCAGCCACCCTCTTCCGCCGCTGAGCCTGAGACCAGCGCGTTCGCGTTGCTGCGCGAGATAGGCCGCGGATGTTGGCGGCGCGACTCCTGGACTCCCGCTTCCTTCGTCCGCCTTGCAGCGGTCTTTGCGCTTGCAACCCTCTGTTCCTGGCTGGGCATCGTGCTTTCCCGTCAATCGGAGGGAGTCGCCACGATCTGGCTCTCCAACGGCCTGATCCTCGGCCTGCTCATCACGCAGCCGAAGCGCCGCTGGCTGGCCTATTTCCTGGCCGGACTCTGCGCGGACACGCTGGCCGACATGCTCTATGGCGATCCATTCCAGCTCGCCTTCGGAGTCTCGCTGGCCAACTCCATCGAGGTTGTCTCTTCCTGCCTCCTGCTCACGCTATGCTTCGAGTCACCGCTGGATCTTTCCAAGCGCAGGTCCCTCATTGGCTTTTTGCTCATCGCTGTTGTGGGAGCGACGGCGATCACAAGCGCGCTCGGAGCGTGGTGGACGCTGGTGCTGGTTCCCGGACCACCCTGGTGGCAGATGTTTCGCACCTGGTATCTGGGAGACATGCTGGGCATGGCGGTGCTGGCGCCGCTGGTCATCATGGCGCAGCGCCCGGCGTTCTTTTCCATGTTCGAGCGCAAACACCTGACTCACACGCTGGTCGTTCTAACCTACTCGATGCTTGTTACCGCACTGGTCTTGATGGACAGCAGCGACCCGCTGATCTTCTTCATGTTTCCAACCTTCCTGTTGGTTGCATTTCGCTTGGGACTGCCTGGCACCGCGGTCAACATTTTTCTTTTTACCCTGATGACCATCGGCTTCACCATCAAGGGGCACGGCCCGTTGATGCTCATCGCCGGCGAGCACATGCTGTTGCATCGGATCGTCATTGCCCAGGTCTTCGCGGCAGTCGCAATTTTCACCATGTTCCCCGTCGCCGCGCTGCTCGAGGAAAAAGAGCAACTCAAGAAATCGCTCCTCGCGAGCGAGACAAGATACCGGCGTCTCGCCTACGTGGACGAGTTGACCGGCTTGCCGAATCGGCGAGCTTTCAACCTTCAACTCGAGAATGCCTGGGTGGATGCAACTACTGGGCGTAAAGACCTGGCTCTGCTGATCCTCGATGCCGATCTCTTCAAGCAATACAACGACAGCGTCGGCCATCTTGCCGGAGATGCATGCCTGCGCTCGATTGCTCAGGTGATCGCCTCGATCGTGGAGGCAGCCCAAGGAATCGCAGCGCGAATCGGCGGAGAAGAGTTCGCCGTAATCCTGCCGGGGACCACAGAATTGCGTGCCCGTGAGGTTGCCGAAGAGATCAGGCTGCGCGTCGCAGATCTTGCCATGCCACACCCGTCCAGTCCCTGTGGCGTGCAAACCGTCAGCCTCGGAGTCGCGGTCAGAGTACCGCTGAGCGGCCAGGCTTCGATCGATCTGATGAAGCTAGCGGACCAGGCCCTATACTCCGCCAAAGTCTCCGGACGAAACCAAGTGGCCTTCAGCTAGTGTCCTGAGTCTAAAGTTGTTTTAACAAATGTTGTCATCCTGAACGAAGTGAAGGATCTGCTGTTCAGCGATTTATGCCGTCGAGGCAACGCTCAATTTCAGCGATGAACCTCTGACTCGGGACACTAGGATGAGTTTGGGCCTTCAGCCATTGGGAACTCAGCGCATGGGCAGGTCGATAACCTCGATTGTTAGAGGCGGTACGGTATGCTTCCACGAACTGTGCGGGGCGGAGACGGTTGACTCAATCGGGTGAATCGCTTCAGGATCGTGGATGGAGTTGGTAGCTTCAAAGGTTGCACCGTGCAGCGAAAACATCCTGCCGCTCTTTGCATTGTAGATCCCGGTCAACTTCATGGACAGGGGCAGCGCAACGTTCGAGGCATTCACCAGCTTAAGATGAAGAACTTTGTCCGTTGAGCTGACGGTGGCTGAGTAGAAGAAGCGCTTGTTCTCGCCGGAGATCGAGCTTTGCGCGGTACCATCGCCGAGGTGTTCCGCGAAGAGCGCCTGCGCCCAATAGCTGGGCGAGGCGTAGGTGGTGCCTGCATCGAAGCCGATGAGGTCGGTGGGCCACTCCATGCCGCCGGGGCTGACATTGACCAGCAGCGGCGCGTAGCTGGCCATGACGATCAGGTCGCTGTTGCGCTCCATGGAAGTCATCCAGGCAGCATCGCCAAGTGCGTCGCCAAAATTAGGCGTGGGCGAGCCGGAGCGCGTGGCCCATTCGCCGACGAAGATCTTTGGCCCTCCGGTGCGGGGCATGCTGTCGTAGTGATGGACCAGGTCCATCATGTCGGCCGGGGATTTGTAGTAGTGCTCATCGGAGACGTCGGAGTTGACCTTGGTCAGGTATTCGCTATTGCCGTCAGTGGAGATAAGTTTGTACTGCGGATAGCGCTTGCGCAAGGCTTCGGCGAACTGCGCATAGCGTGCCGGATAGCTGCCGGAGCGGTCAAGATAATCTTCGTTGCCGACCTCGATGTAGTGCAGCGGAAAAGGCGCAGGATGGCCGTCTTTCGCGCGTTTGGCGCCCCATTTGGTGTTGACATCGCCCGTGACGTATTCGATTTCGTCGAGAGCCGATTCGACGTAGGGTTCAAGGTCTTTGCCGGTGGCGATGTGCGTTCCGCCAAGCGAGTAGCCGGCGTAGACGGCGAGGACCGGCTCAACCTTCAGATCTTCGCACCACTCCAAAAACTCAAGCAAGCCAAGACCGTCCGATGACCAATAGAACCACGGCCCTTGATGACCGGCGCGGTCGACCAGCGGGCCGATAGTCTTCTTCCAGTCGAAGCGATCGTTGGGCGTCATGCCTTCAAGATAGTTGCCGCCGGGCAGGCGCAGAAATTTGGGATGCATGGCGGCCATGCGCTCCATCAGGTCGGGGCGGTTGCCGTTGGGACGGTTGTGAAACGTAGGCGGCATGAGCGAGACCAGTTGCAGCCAGACCGTGCCGGGATGGGCGACGGTGAACTCTAAGTGATTGGCAATGGAGGGCTTAATGGCGCTGGTCGTGAGCTTGTATTCATAGCGCGCCCAAGGGCCAGGTTTTGCGGTGACTTGCGCCTGGGCCAGAACTGCTCCAGTCGAATTGGAGATCATGCGGATGGTGATGGGGCCGATGGCTGCGTCTTCGACGCGGGCGTAGAGAGAGCCGGAATACGTGGTGTTGGGGCTCATTCCGTAACCCCAATAGCCTGGGTTAGTTAGGCCTGCTTCGCTGCCTGCGGAGGCGGACGCGACTGAGAGCTTCATGCTGTAGTTGAGCGCCTGGCTGGGGCCGCTGGTCGTGTCGAGTTCGCGGGTGGCGATGGCGTTGCCGCGGCGGATGAGGTCCCAGGGCGGCTCGCCTTCCCAGTCGGCGTGGAAGGCGCGGTTCTGGATCATTTCGGCGTAAAGGCCGCCGTCGTAGGAGTGGTTGATTTCTTCGGTCATGAGGCCGTAGAGCGTGGGGCTAACTGTTGAAACAATGTGGGTTGCGTCAATCGAGAGCTGGGCGGACTGGGCATGGGCGAGCGAAGTTGCCGCTGCGATGAGGAGCGCGCATGTGCCGGCGCGGAGCAGGAATGGCCGCTGTTTTGGATGGCGATATGGGCTGAGCATGGACGCTCCTCGGTGATTTTTGGCGCTGAGAGCGGTTTGGCGACGATTGCTGAGGCTGGTTTTTTCGGATTCCAAGTATAGAAGATGGGGCTGGAACCGGGTGGACGCTCTCTCAGCGCTATTTACGCAGCGTGTGCACAAATTTCAAATTTGCGACGGCTTTTTACATTAACGATGTACACAAGCAACGTTACATCTGCGGTTTTCCAACGTTAATGGTGCGATTTTTTACGTTAGAAGCGCTGTTTTTGGCTGGGAGGGGTTTGGGCCGCACCGGTGAGTCGTTGGATACAGCTTTGCTGATTCTTTCTTGGTCTAATCGAGGCGAATTGAAACGAGGAATGCATGTCTGAGCATCACGACGCCCCGAAAAATCACGAGCCGCACGCGATTCACGAAGAGCACGCCAAGGGGCCGCACGACCCGAAGGAGATCAACCCGAAGATGGCCTCCGACATCGCCTACTGGGCGAAGGAGTTCGGGGTGAGCGGCGACAAGCTGCATGAGACGATCCGCAGCCATGGGACGCATGTCGACAAGGTGCGCGCGGCTCTACACGCCCACTAGGCGGGTTAAGCTCTGTTCATGCGGGGATGCGCGACGAAATTAGGATTCAGGGTTCTCTGGCTAAACCTAATAACTATGTATTTAGGGAATAATAGTCTATATTTACATATGTGATATCGCGTCGCCTGATTTCTCGATTGAAGGAGCGGCTTCTTCATTCGCCGGCTGTGGTGCTTTTGGGGCCTCGGCAGGTGGGGAAAACGACGCTTGCTCTGGAGGTAGGCGCGGAGGGCGCTTCTCTCTATCTGGATCTGGAAGACGAGAATGACCGCGCGAGACTCTCCAACCCAAACCGATACCTGGCGGATCATGAAGAGGAACTGGTCATTCTCGATGAAGTTCATCGGGTTCCGGAGCTTTTTCAGCAACTACGAGGCGTCATCGATCGCGGGCGGCGGGACGGGAAGGCCAATGGCCGTTTTCTCCTGCTTGGCTCGGCTGCGATGGATTTGCTGAAGCAGTCGGGCGAAAGCCTGGCGGGACGGGTCTCGTATTTGGAGCTGGGGCCATTCGATGCTCTGGAAGTTGGCGCGGCCGAGCTCGACAAGCTCTGGGTGCGAGGAGGCTTTCCGCGCAGTTTTCTGGCTGAGTCGGATGAGGTGAGCCTGCAGTGGCGCCGGGATTTTGTTCGGACGTATCTGGAACGCGACGTGGCGCAGTTTGGACCGAGGATTGCTGCGGAGACGCTGCGGCGATTCTGGACGATGCTGGCGCACAACCAAACCCAGGTGTTGAATGCGGCCAATCTGGCCCGCGGGCTGGCGGTGGATGGCAAGACGGTGGCAGGCTACCTCGATCTGCTAGTGGACCTGCTGCTGGTGCGGCGGTTGCCGGCCTGGCACAGCAATGCCGGCAAGAGGCTGGTGAAAGCGCCGAAGGTGTATGTGCGCGATAGCGGACTTGCCCATGCGCTGCTGGGGATACGGGACAAGGAAGCCCTGCTGGGACATCCGGTGGTGGGGCAGACTTGGGAGAGTTTTGTGATGGAAACCCTGATCGGCGCAGCGCCGGAGGGAACCGAGGCGCATTACTATCGCACCTCGAATGGGACGGAGATCGATCTGCTGCTGACGCTGCCCGGAGGGCCGCTTTGGGCGGTTGAGGTGAAGCAGAGTTCCACACCGAAGATTGAGCGCGGCTTTCATTCGGCGTGCGCCGATTTGAGGCCGCAGCGGCGGTTTGTTGTGTATCCGGGAAGCGAGCGGTTTCCGCTGGATGAGACGACGGATGCGATTGGGGTGGTGGGGTTGGCGAGGCTGCTGACGGTGGAGTGATAGATCGGGCTTTCAGCCCTCGGTTTTTCTTGCGGCGTGCTGACCTAGGCCGATGGCCTGGGCTGGGATGGCGGTGCGCCTTTGGCGCTGGGTTCGTGCTGCGCACGAATTAGCCCCAGGTCTCAGAGGCGAGACCTGGGGCACCCGGCAGCTATCGATTCTCTCGCTCCCACCTCTCGATAGCTACTTCCATTAAGGTCTGAAGGGTCGCGTTTGGCAACCTTTCTCGCTCTAACTGAATTAGTCTGTCGATTGTGGCTTCGTTGTACCCGACTTTGAGCCTCAGGTTTTGTCGTAAACCAGCCAAGACCGTCGGATCTTCAACCTGTCGTTGAACTCTAGGAGAGGATGCTTGGGTAACTGATACGCGGCGCTTTTGCCGCATAACGAAATACATCGCACCAAGGGCCAAGGCGATCAGTAGTGCTGCGAGAAGATACATGTTTTCTCCAGTGTTGATTCTCGGATAGATGGTAAAGGATTACGGTGCGAGGTCGTGAATGTACCATGACTGTTATGGGGGACTATAGACGCTGGGGTCACTTTCGCGCTACTCTCGGTGCCTCACGAGGAGGATTTATGTCTAACGTAAGGCCTTGTTCTTTCCCCCAATGTCAAAATGCTGGAATTCAAGAGTGTGACTCGGATCATCCAGACTTCGCTTCGGGTTTACGGTTTTGCAATGAACATCTCTGCAAGGAGGGCAATGAAGCCTACTGTAGGCTGATTTGCCGCCCCCAGCCGCGTCCTGTTGGTCACGGACTCGTTACAAAGTATTGATCGCACGCTGTGGCTTACCAAGATAGGTTCGTGCTGCGCAGGAAATAGGCCCGGGTCTCGGAACAAACGAGAACCGGGGTACCCGGCGCGTGGCCATGCCCCATTCGGATTCGATCTTGATTATGCCTCAGCATCATCATCCAATTTCCGAAGAATCTCCCCGATTCGGTTGTTCAACTTGTCATGCACTTGTAACAAGTTCAAACTGGCCGTTTCGGCCGCCTCTTTAGTCTTTGCGAGGATTACCCTCCCGGCGGTTTCGCTCAGATCCTTTTGAATGCTCCTTGTCGAATCATCGCTCACCCGGACTGCGAGCGTTCTGGACTGCGCTCGCGCGAAATAGAGCCTGTCGCTTAATTCAGCGGAAATGTTGGGCACATCCCAACTATGGCTGGATTCATTTTGAAGGCTGCGATGGCTGTGCATTTCTGCGACAGCTCGAACGTATTTCACGACAACATCTTGCAGTTCCAATAAGGTTTGACGTTGAAAGGTTATGCGTCGTTCGTATAACCCACTTTGCCTCGCGGTTTCTCTCGCTTCTCGCTCTCGTTGCAGGATTGACGCTTCCTTTGCAAGTTCTCGCCGATGGGTCCGTCGATCACTAAGCCACTCTTTGGCCGAACTCAACAGAAAACCTGCGAACGCGGTGAGGAAGGGGAACCAACTGATACTTGTGCCTGTTGCAGTATCAATCA
>Ga0302325_10023377_pt1 | contig 12883 bp, 7 predicted proteins | sample Palsa_T0_2_FD_201948 | JGI IMG/M metagenome (GOLD analysis project Ga0302325, IMG submission 201948) | Peat permafrost microbial communities from Stordalen Mire near Abisko, Sweden - Palsa_T0_2 | ecosystem: Environmental > Terrestrial > Soil > Palsa > Peat permafrost | place: Sweden: Abisko... | reverse complement strand
ATTCGCCATGGACATCTGCGCAAAGATCTCGAATTTGCCCTTCGAAACCTCGACGTGGGCGTAGGCCTTCAGGAAGTCGTTCAGGGCGGGGAGCGAGACTTTCTTCAGCTCCATGGCCATTTGGAAATGGGGTTTGTCAGCCAGGGGCTCGGCCTTCGCGAAGAGTCGGAACTGCCCGTCACCGATGGTGACCCCGGAAATGTCGAACTTTGCCGGAAACGCGTCGCCTTCATCCGCGGGCCGGTTCTGCAAGCCGGTCGCGACCACCTTCAGGTCGCGAATGGCGACGTCGACCCTGGGCGTATGCGTGGTATCGACGAATCGCAGCACGCCTCCGCGGATCTCGAGGTAAGTGATGTCAATCGGGAAGAGGTCGTTGATCACCTCCTGCCAGCGCTTGTCCGCGGCGAGCTGGCTGCTCTCGGCGTCGGCGCCTCTCAGAAACGTCAGTCGGCCGTTCTTGATATAGATCTGGCTGACGAGCCTTCCGCGAAGAATCTCCGCCCACGCGATCGAGAAATCGATCCGGTCGGCTGAAAAGAACGGCTCGACGACGCGATTGTCGCTCTTGACGATCGTCATGCCATCGATCCGGTAGGCGCCGCGCCAAAAATGAAGGTTGATCCCGTCAACATGGCCGGAATACCCCGGGATCTGGCTCAGGCGGCGATCGATGGCGTGCCTGACGTAGTAGGGAGCCGCAAGGCGCGCGACAAGAAGGACCGCGGCAAGGGACAATAGGACGATCAGGGTCAGCCTGTGCCACGGCCTCAATTTGCGTGGGGCCCGGGAGGCCGGCTCGTGCTGCGGTGACATGGCACCGAACAGTGTATGCCGGCGCGAATTGGTTCCCGTCGGGGGGAAGTGGGGAACCGAATATTGCGAATCCCGGTCCCTGCTGCAAATGCCTCGTTGCCATTGCCGTCCGGGGAACGATTGATCTTCACCCATGAAGAAAGATCACCGGCTGGCTTGGAGCCTCTTCATGCAGACCGTGCGTGCCTGGAGCGGCGACTATGCGCCCAGCATGGGGGCCGCGCTGTCCTTCTATACGTTGTTTTCGATCGTTCCCCTTCTGCTTATCGCCCTCGTCGTGGCGGGGCACTTCTACGGGCCCAACGCGGCGCGCGGGGAGATCGTCTCGCAGCTCTCGGAGCTGATGGGGCAGACGGGCGCCCAGGCGGTGGACGGCCTCATCGCCAGCGCCAACAACACCGAGCGCCGCACGGTCGCGACGGGCCTCGGGATCGTCGTCTTTCTGGTGGGCGCAACTTCCGTGTTCAACGAGCTTCAGGATTCGCTGAACCGGATCTGGCGGGCGCCGAAGAGCACAAAGGCCATGGGACTCTTCTCGCTCCTGCGCGCGCGCCTCCTCTCGTTCGGCCTGGTGGTCGCCTTCTGTTTCCTGCTGCTGGTGTCGCTCCTCATGTCGGCCGCCCTTTCGACCCTCGGAAAGTGGTGGGGGCCGATGTTCGGCAATCGCGCGCTGCTGGCACAATCCGTGAACGTTTTCATCAGCTTCATCCTGATCACCGTGATGTTCGCCCTGCTCTATAAGATCATTCCCCAAAAGAAGGTTCGCTGGGACGATGTCTGGATCGGCGCGGCGATCACATCGATGCTGTTCGCCGTGGGAAAACAGCTCATCGGGATCTACCTGGGGCGGAGCATCACGGTCTCGGCGTTCGGCGCGGTCGGATCCCTGGCAGTCTTCCTTCTCTGGGTTTACTATTCGGCGCAGATCTTCCTGCTCGGGGCGGAATTCACCCGACTGTACGCGGGCGTGCGCGCGGGGAACATGACTGAGCCGCCCTCAAAGGGAGACGAGCCGAAACGCTGATACACGGGAACAAACCGACGCGTCCCTGGACGGGATGGGACTACTCGTCGGCGAGCGAAGGCAGATGGGCCTCCACCTCGTCGGCGACCCCGGCGGGATCGATGTTTTCAGCAGGGTAGCTTTTCGACCAGGCAACGGAACCGTCCGAAACGCTGACAATGTCCACGGTGAGAACGGAAGCCGTCCCGCGGTTCTCAATGCCGCCGCAGATGACATACTTTGAATGGCTCTTGCCTCCGCGGGCCGCGGCGGCGCCCGTGTCGAGCGACGCCAGCGGCTCCGCTCCCAGCCCAACCTTTCCCTGATGGGAGATCGCGAGCCTGCCGTACAGGATTGCAAAGGCGGAGTTTGCGAGCTTCGCGACCCCTGGACTGCTTCCCTCGGCGTTGAAGGGGATGGCAAGCAGCGTGGTCCGGTCGCCGGCGGGCACGTCGTCCTTGTCGGCGAATTCCCGCGCGATATCGGCTCCCAGCTTCCCGATGTCCGCAGCATTCGAGCTTCCCTGGTATTTTTCCGAAATCGCCTTCAGCTTCGCGGCGGTCTCGGGCGATATGGGCTCATTCGCCTCACGTCTATGCAAACACCCTCGGGTTGTCAGGACGACAAACAGCCACAGGTAGGCAATCAGGCGAATCCAACGCGGCAGCCGCTGGAACGTGATCCAGGCCGATTTGAACGCCCATCCGACGACGTGAACCCAGAATTTGACTCTTTGTCCGGGCTCCTCGGTCGGAAACGCCGGAACGGCTCGCGGCAGGGCCCGCGAGCCGGCCCCTTTTCCCCGCGGCACCGAGCGCCTTGCGGGCGCCATCTCGGATACCTTGCCAGAGACCAGCCGATCACAAAGGGCGGCCAGCGCAGGGGTTGACTGCCCATTCGGAGCCCTCGTCCATTGGACCAAGACGAATGGCTCGGGAACGCGGGCGGAGGCCTCGCTCGTGTCGTCCAATACGACAGGAATGAGGAACAAGTGGCCATCTGCCATATCAAGCGTCCGATCCACCGCCAGGCGCCATTCCCGGCGAAAATACCCCTCGTGCCGGGCCTGGGTCTGCGCCGAGATGACCGGCATGAAATAGTCGCACTCACGAATCTGGCGCCTGATCTTCTGGTCCCAAGCATCGCCGCCGCCCAGTTCATTTTCGTCGTACCACACCTCGAGGCCTGCGTTCACCAAAACGTCCCGAATTGAGCGGGCCGCGGCCCGATCTTCCGACGCGTAGCTCAGGAAAACGGAAGGCGGTGGCGGGTGGCTGGTCTCTCCTTCACTGGACATGACGGCATTGAAATTCGGGATAAGTGCGGAGAGCGTCAAGAAACGACTCGGAAGCAGCGGCCCTGGGACTCTCTCCCGATGCTATCGATCGCCATGAGGGCCGCATACCGATCGCGCGAACCCGGCATAGCCGCATCTCCGGGGGGGCGAATAAATCTGTGGGCGGGTGAACACCCTATTACAAAAACGGTGTCTATGAGGCATCCTCAGGTGCGGGCGCACGCCGGCCCCACAAGAAAGCCAATGAAACCCCTGCACAAAATGATCCTTGGAGCGGTCCTATTGACCTCGATTCAACTCGCTTCGACCGGCTGCGCCGTCGAAGGGGGCGGCGGCGGCGGTGTCTACTACGGCGGCGACCCATGGATCGACAACGACGTCATCGTCACCGGCGGAGGCCGCGGCTGGTACGGCGGGGGCGACCATAAGGACGGCGGCTATGTTCATCCGGGCGGTGGCGATCGCGGAGGGGGGCACAATGCGGGCGGCGGGCATTCAGGGGGTGGCAGCGGAGGCGGCCATACCGGTGGTGGTGGTGGCGGCGGCCACAGCGACCCGGGTCACAAGTGATCGCCGAGCAGATTGTCGGACTTGCCGTGCGCGCTCAATCTCGGCAGGGTGATTTCGCCGCCTTTGGCTAATATGCTGTCGGGTTGGGTCCGACGACCGGCACGGGCGCGACCAAGAGGCCTATCGTGGTTCGCAGACCACCGGCAAATACCGCGCCTTACTTTTTGGGAAGAAAGCCCGTCGGAACCGCGGCGCACATTGCCCAGGGGCCGGTGTCGGCCTGTTATGCCGCTACCCAATTGGCACCGCATCGGTACCGTGGCCGTCGGACGAGGAATGGCTGCTGACTCGAACGTGCCGGTTGGCCGCGACGAATGCTCGTCTGACCGCTCCGGGTGGTTTGCCTCTCGACCGTTTGAATGCACGGCTAAACGCAGCCCCAGACTGGTAACCGAAAAGGGGTGCCATCTCCTCAAGGCCCTTCTTTCCGGAAGCCAGGTACTGCTCCGCAAGCTGCATGCGCCTATCGGAAACATACTGCATTATAGGTACGCCTACCAACCGGGTGAATCGTTCCGAAAACGCGGAGCGCGATAGTCCGACCTCCTTTGCCAGAGATGCGATTGTCCAAGGGAAGGCCGGCTCCGAATAAATGAGGGAAACGGCCCTGTCTATCGCTGGATCATTATGAGCAGCAATGCCTCCAGACTTGTCGGATCGATATTGTTCCTTCCAGGACCGGATCACTTGAAACAACATCATATCCGTCACCCTCTCAACCGCGGTTTCCCATCCTGGACGAGCGGCCGCCGATTCAAACATCAAGAGTCGGACTGAGCAATGGAGCCATTCCAGAATCGGAAACTGAGCCGAATTTACATGAAGTATTCGCGGGAGGCCGGCGAGAATCAATTTGGCATCGGATTCCTCGACCGTGAACGCTCCGCTAATGAATCTTGTGTTGGTACCATCGCCATGATTGCGACAAATAGAGTACCTCTCGGTCAGCCTTTCAAAAAGAAGTTCCGAGCATTTATAGGGCAGGGGATTCTTGTCGCCGCTTAAACGATGGCTAACGCCACTGGGGAGCACCACGAAATCGCCGGCCTTTAGCTCCAATATCACCCGCTCACATAGTTCTAACCAACAACGTCCCGAAACTATGAAGTGAAACTTGGGGACGCGCTGATTTACAATAATGCTCCATGGCGCCATCAGCTCGGTTTGCTCGATTGAAATCTCTTTGAAATGGGATGAATTCAATGCGTTCGCGATCGGGCTGTGTCCTATGTCACCGGGAGGCATACATTGACCACAACACCGCGAAAGGTGTTAACACTTCAAGAGGGTCGTCGAAATTCTGAATCTTCAGGGGATCCGTTTTCAAACTTCGGGTCCCCATCGTCAAGCGGGGCGGCCTAGGCGTGATGCCAGCAGTGCAAAGTTGGTCCCCCTTATCCCGTATCTGAAAATTTCGAGTTTACGGGATCTTGCGACAATCGGCTGTCGCTTTCCGGGAAACGGAATGTCTCGGTCAAGGGATTTTGTGAGAAAGTCCATGTTTCGCCGGGAGAGGGCGAATAACGGATGAACGATCAATTATATTTGGACTGCGGGTCATTGCGATTAAAGGCCGCGTCATGGTATAAATAAAACACTGACAGGAGACCGGGTAAACTGCCCAAGAACGCTTGAAGGGGTGGAGACCGACTCGGTGTTCTACAGCTGGATTATCGAAGTGGCGTCCACGAAAGACGCGCCAATACCCCAATAGACACCCTTCTCTCAAACGGGCGATTCTCCACCAGGAATTGGCCGCCGATGCACCAAACCCTAAGCCCTAACACACCAAAACATGCCTGCTAATCGTACTCTTACGCTGCTTCGCGCGCTCACGGTCACATCAGCGCTTGGTCTCGCAGTAGTGCCTCGAATCGCGGTTGCCCAGACGGCCGCTCCTGCAACGGATACGACAACGACCACGACGACGACGACCACGGCGGTCGCCGCCCCAGCCCCAACCGACCAGGAGGAGCCGACAGTGCTCTCCCCCTTCGTGGTTGATGCGGCCGAGGACAAGGGAAGCTACAGGGCCGAGAGCACGTTGGCCGGCACCCGCGTCCGGACCGACTTGAAGGACGTCGCCTCCGCGATTTCCGTCGTGACCGCCCAATTCCTGCAGGATACCGGCGCCAAGAATGCCGAGGACCTTCTCGTCTACACGCCCAGCACGGAAGTCGCGGGCCTGCGCGGCAACTTCTCGGGCGTCGCGGGAAGCGCGGTCGTCCAGGAAAACACGGTCGACACCAGCACGCGCGTCCGCGGCCTGGATTCAGCCGACAACACACGAGACTACTTCCTGACGGACATTCCGTGGGACTCGTTCGACGTGGGCCGCGTCGACCTTCAGCGCGGGCCGAACTCGATCCTCTTCGGAACGGGCAGCCCGGCCGGTATCATCAACGTGAGCACCAACGGTGCCTCGTTCAACAACTCGTACAACATCACGAACCGCTTCGACGAGTACGGCTCGCTCCGTGACTCGGTCAGCATCAACCAGGAGCTGGTCCCCGGCGTCCTGGCCATCCGCGTCGCCGTCCTGCAGGACGACGAGAAGTACGAGCAGTCCCCGGCCTTCAACAACACGAGCCGCTACTACGGCGCGTTCCGCTTTGACCCGAAACTGTTCGGCAGGGACAGCCACACGAGCATCCGCGGCAGCTTTGAGAAGGGCACGCAGTCGTCCGACAATCCGCGCGACATCCCGCCTACAGACGAGATCAGCCCCTGGTTCACGAGCTCGATCACAATCGACGGGATAACGAACCCCGGCTACAACAAGATCACGGAGAACCAGTACAGCAACTCGAACGTGACAGCCGAGGGCCCGAACACACCCGGCGCCTCCGGCGGTCCCGAGTCGGCCAACTATTTCCAGCTCGGAGGCTTCGCCCAGGGCCGCTCCTACTGGCCCGACGTCATCAACTACTACGAGGGCACGCCCCTCGCCCTGAACACGGTCGCGGGAGCGCTTGCCCCTTCGGGCACGCCGATCAAGATCATCACAGCCCAAGCCAACGAGGGACTTACTGTCGGCGACACAATCGCCGGCATCTCGACCTACCGGCCGGATGCGATTCCCCCGTTCAGCCTGTACGCCGACTACATCGGCGTGAACGACACCGCCAATGACGGCAACGAGCCGTTCAAGACGATCCCCGGCGGCGTGTACTACAACGACAAGGTCCTGACGGACACCTCGATCTTCGACTTCTACAAGAAGCTGCTCGATGGCCCGAACAAGCACGAGTGGAAGAACTGGACCGCGTTTAACCTCTCGATCGACCAGTCCTTCTTCGACGACCGCCTCGCGTTCGAGCTCGCCTACGACCAGCAGGTCTACACTGAGGGGGACGAGCCCTTCCTGGAAGGTGAAAACTATGCCATCAACATCGACGTCAACGACACGTACGCTGACGGCACGCCGAACCCGAACGTTGGCCGCCCCTACGTCGCCAACGCGACCTCCGGTGGTGAGGACAACAACTATGTGACGACGACGAGCCGCCAGACCTACCGGTTCACGCCGGTCGGCGAGCTGCGCTCCACGGACTTCTTCAGCAGCCCGACGATCACATGGATCCTCGGCAAGAGCGTTCTCACAGGACTGTACGAGAAGAACACGGTCATCGAGAACACCTACCAGTTCGCCGAGTTCGCGACGACCCCGGACTACGCCACGAGTAACCAGATCGCCGTAAACGCTGCCATCACGGAGAATTCCAACCGCAGCTTCGAGTTCCTGGTCTACGTCGGACCCAGCCTGGCAAGTGCGTCGTCCGCCTCGGGTTCGAACCTGAACAACCTGAACTACGTGATCGCCCCGCCGGTGCACGAGCAGACGGTCAACTTCAACTCGACCTGGGACAAGCCGACGGACCCGAGCGCCCCAGGGTACGTCAATCCCGCGGCCCCGTACACGTACACGAGCACAACGAATGGCACGACGACCAACGTCGCAACGCAGGAGGCCAACCCGGCAAACTACGTTGGCTGGTCCAACGAGCAGATCTCGTACATGTTCGCGAGCAACCCGGCGGACCTGCCTGACCTGATCTCCTCGGCCAGCCGCACACGCTATACCGATGAGTCGCAGGGCATCACCTGGCAGGGCTACCTGCTCGGCGGTGACCTGGTTCCCTCGCTCGGATGGCGCAAGGACAAGGTCACGAACTACCAGACGAACGCGCTCACGGACCAGAATACCGGCTTCACCAGCCTGAGCTACCCGGACAACCTGCAGTCACGCACGGATGTCGAGGGGACGAGCAAGACCTGGGGAGGTGTCTATCACTTCCCGAAGTCCCTCATGTCCAAGCTGCCTGGCGACATGACGTTCAGCGTGCTCCTCGACCGATCGGAGAACTTCAAGCCTGACGCCGCTCGCCTGAGCGTCGCCGGCCTGCCGATCCCGAACGCCAGCGGCACAACGACGGAGTACGGCTTCGTGGTCACGGCCCTCTCGGACAAAATCACGCTGAAGGTGGACTGGTTCAAGACGATCGTAAAGAACGCCAGCCTCGGTGAGACGAACGGCAACTCGATCGCCGGCCTGGGCTCCAACGCCTACTTCATCGCCGACGGGACGATCTGGGGCTATGGATGGGCCACCGCCCTCCAGGACGGCCTGCGCGGCAACCTGGGCAACGGTGTCTCAAGCGTGGAACCCAGCACCAACTACTGGGACTACGGTGCGGGAAGCGGCTATACCGTGGGCAGCCCGCAGTACATCGCGACCAACAACGCCTCCACGGCGATTGTGAACGCCTGGGTCAACAACCCATTCCCGAACACGTTCTTCTCGAGCTACGCCCTGTCGCCGCCGATCAACCCGACGCTGGCCAAGACAACGGGCCTCCTGGACTCGGGCTTCGTCGACGGAGTCAACGACTCCCTTGCCGCCAACGGCGGAGAGAGCGGTTCCAACTTCGGAGACCACCAGACCACGGTCGACAACCTCTCAAAGGGTGTTGAAATCGAGCTCTCGGCGCAGCCGACGAGGAACTGGAACCTCACGGCCAACTACACGCACGTCAACGCGACGCACACCAACATCGACCCGATCACCCAGCAGTTCATCAGCGAGGTGACCGGATTCATGAACGGCCCCGCCGGTCAGATCCGCATGTGGTACAACGGCGCGTCGGGCGGAAGCCTCCTCGGCAATGACTGGAACGCTTCCATCGTCGCCCCGTGGACGGTGCAGCTGAACGACCAGGGCCACGAGGCCCCTGAAGTTTCACCCTGGAGGTTCAACCTCATCTCGACGTACAACTTCGATCGCGGCTTCGCGAAGGGCTGGTTCATCGGTGGCGCCCTGCGCATGGAGGCCGCGCGCATCCTCGGGTACCGCTACGACCCGAACTTCAAGAACGTCAACTCCACGGATCCGAACTATGCGAACGTCATCGCCGTCACGGAAGGCGGTCTGAACGTCAACGAGCCGATCATGGGCACGACGGACACTCACGTCGACGCGTGGATCGGGTACTCGCGCAAGCTGTACCGCAACGTCAACTGGCGCATCCAGCTCAACCTGCAGAGCGTGGGTGAGAAGGATCACCTGTTTGCCGCCGGCTACAACCCGGATGGCAGCCTCTACCTCGCCCGCATCCAGGAGGGCATGGGCTGGCGCCTCGAGAATTCGTTCGACTTCTAAGAGCGACACGAACGAAACGAGCGAAAAGATTCAAGTCCGGCGGCCGAAAGGCCGCCGGACTTTTTTCGTTTCATCCGCGGCCATGCGACCGTAGTATGCGCCGATCATGGGCAATCCGGAACTTTCATGGCGCGCGCAGGGTCCGCATGCCATCGAGACGCATGCCCTGAGCGGCGGCCCGGCTTCGGGAATGGCCGAACCGCGCCAGGGTGCGCCCGGCGGCATGGATCGGCGGGCCTTTGTCTGGTCCGCGGTCCGGGGATCGCTCGGGCTTGCGGCCGGGTTTGCGCTTCCCGCCCGGATGTGGGCCCAGGCTGCCGAGGCCCCGGCGCTGGAGGCGGACGGGGCCGCTCATTTCCAGCAGCCGGAGAGCACCCGGAAGATGGCGGCACTCCTCGCAAAGATCACCCGGGAGGCCGACCCGCTTCTCAACCCTTTCCGCAATGCGGAGCAGGCGGCGCTCCTTCGGGAGATGCTGGCCAAGGCCACCGATCCCCAGCAGGTCCTGCAGATAAGGACGCGGCTTGCCTGGCAGCTGCTCGACTCGGGGGAGCCCGAGGGGGCGCTCAAGCAATATGAGCTCGTGAAGCAGAGGATGCTCGAGGACAAGGTCCCGGCGGAGGAGCAGCGGGAGCCGGAATGGCTGACATTCCAGGCCCTGTGCTACCTGAGGGTGGGCGAGCTCGAGAACTGCGTGGGCAACCACAATTCGCAGTCCTGCATGTTTCCGATCCAGGGCGGGGGCGTGCACACGCTGCAGAGCGGCTCGCGGGGGGCCGTGGGAATCCTGACCGAACTCCTCGGGAAATATCCCGGCGACCTGCGGGCGCGCTGGCTCCTGAACATCGCCTACATGACCCTCGGTGAATATCCCGCCAGGGTGCCCCCCGAGTGGCTGCTCGACCCGAAGCTCTTCGCTTCGGATTGCGACATCGGGCATTTCCCGGACATCGCGGGGTCGGTGGGTCTCGATCTGGACGGCCTCGCCGGGGGCGTCGTGCTGGAGGACTTCGACAACGACGGGTTCCTCGACATCATGCTGTCCTCCTGGGGCGTCCACAACCAGCTCAGGCTGTTCCGCAGCAACGGCGACGGGACCTTCACCGAGCGCACCGCGCAGGCCGGCCTCATGGGCCTCACGGGAGGGCTCAACATGATCCATTGCGACTACAACAACGACGGCTTCATGGACGTGCTCGTGCTGCGGGGCGCGTGGCTCGGCACGGAGGGCCGCTACCCGTGCTCGCTGCTGCGCAACAACGGGGATTTCACGTTCACCGACGTGACGGAGGAGGCGGGGCTCCTGAGGTTCCATCCGACGCAGACGGCGGTCTGGTTCGATTACAACAACGACGGATGGCTGGATCTCTTCATCGCGAACGAGTCGAAGGCTTCGGACGACCGGAATCCCTGCGAGCTCTTCAGGAACAACGGCGACGGCACCTTCACGGAATGCGCCGTCGAGCACGGCGTGAACCTGGTGGGCTTCTTCAAGGGAGTCGTGAGCGCCGACTACAACAACGACGGCCGCCCGGACCTGTTCCTCTCCCGCCTGGATGGCCAGAAGATTCTGCTGCGCAACGACGGGCCCGCCGGCGCCGACCGCTCGGCCCGCGCCCCCTGGCGGTTCACCGACGTCGCGGCGGCCGCGGGCGTCACGGAGCCGCCGTCGACGTTCACCTGCTGGTTCTTCGATTACAACAACGACGGCTGGCCGGACCTGTTCGTCTCCGGCTACGCGATCCAGGACGTGGGCGACATCGCCGCGGACTACCTGGGGCTCCCCTATTCCGGCCAGCGGGCGAAGCTCTACCGCAACAACGGCGACGGCACGTTCACCGACGCCAGCCGGGAATGCGGCCTCGACAAGATGCTGCTCACGATGGGGGCCAACTTCGGGGACCTCGACAACGACGGGTGGCTGGACTTCTACGTGGGCACGGGCAACCCGGACCTCTCCGTGCTCATCCCCAACCGGATGTTCCGCAACGACGGGGGAAGGCGGTTCCAGGACGTCACGACGTCAGGCGGCTTCGGGCAGCTCCAGAAGGGCCACGCGGTCGCGTTCGCGGACATCAACAACAGCGGCACGCAGGACGTCTACGCGGTGATCGGCGGGGCGGTGGAGAGCGACCATGCCCATAACCAGCTCTTCCGGAACCCGGGGCACGGGAACAACTGGCTGAAGCTGAAGCTGGAGGGCGTCAGGACGAACCGGGCGGCCATAGGGGCCCGCGTCAAGGTCGTCGTCGAGGGCGAGCGGGCGATTCACCGCACGGTCGGCAGCGGCGGAAGCTTTGGCTCGACGACGCTGCGCCAGGAAATTGGCCTCGGGGGGGCGCGGACCATCGAGCGCGTCGAGATATTCTGGCCGGTGAGCGGGGTCACGCAGGTCGTGACCGGCCTCGAGGTGAACAACCTCTACCACGTGAGGGAGGGGACGGAAGCCGCGACGCGGCTCGAGCTCCGGAGCTTCAAGTGGCCCGCCGCCTGAAAAACTTTGCAGCCGCTTTTTCCCGCGGCATCCTCACCGGAGTGAAAACCCCCCTCCCCAGGATGTTTCCTATCCTCGTCGCGGCCGCCGCGCTGGCCGTCGCGACGGCCATGAGCGCGCAGACCCCGGGCGCGGCCCCGAAGTCTGCCGCCGGGTTTCCGACTTCGGCGTATGCCGAGCTCGGTTCCTCGATGGGGCAGGCCAGCCATTTTGGGGAGATCGGGTGGACCGACGAGCAGTTCGGCGCGTTCATCGACGGCATGCGCGCCGCGTTTGCGGGAAAGCCTTTCGAGATGGACGACACGGGCCACAGGCTGTCGGCGGAGATGGGCCGAAGGATCGACGGGATCGACGCGGGGGCCAAGGGCCCGTTCACGGGGGACTTCCCGCTTTCGGCGTATTCGGCGTTCGGCTCGTCCGTGGGCCTCGGCGGCCATTTCGGGGAGGTCGGCTGGACCCAGGACCAGTTCGACGCGTTTGCCGAGGGCATGCGTTCGGCATTCAAGGGCACGCCCTACGAGGTTGAGGATTCGGCGCGCCAGCTCGCGGCCGACATGGGCCGCAGGATCAAGGCGATCGAGGCGGGAACGCCGACGCAGCAGGCGGCGCCGCCATTTGATCCCTCGAAGCTCGTGCAGTACATGAAGGATGCGAGCGCGCGGTACCACCTGCAGCTTTCCGAAAGCGGTCTGGGTTACAGTGTCACGCCCGGAAGAAACGGGATCCGGCCGCGGCTGGGCGACACGGTCGTCATCAGCTGCAACGCGGTCGCCTTCGACGGTGTGACCAAGCTGCCCCAGCTGTCCTCGGGCCGGATCCACTCGAAGGTCGAGCAGATGTTCCCGGGGTTCAGGGAGGGGCTGCAGATGATGACAGTCGACAGCCACGCCATCTTTGTCCTGCCGCCCGCGCTCTCGTTCGGGCATGGCGCGTGGCCGGAGGGGGTGACGCAGGGCTCCCCGATCATCTTCGAGGTGACGCTTCTCGACGTGGTCCCCGCGCCCGCGCCCAAGCCCTGACCTGACGGGACGCCCGGCCGGCACT
>Ga0302325_10023376_pt1 | contig 12883 bp, 14 predicted proteins | sample Palsa_T0_2_FD_201948 | JGI IMG/M metagenome (GOLD analysis project Ga0302325, IMG submission 201948) | Peat permafrost microbial communities from Stordalen Mire near Abisko, Sweden - Palsa_T0_2 | ecosystem: Environmental > Terrestrial > Soil > Palsa > Peat permafrost | place: Sweden: Abisko... | reverse complement strand
GTTAAATCATTCTCTTCTACTGCTTTAGAAAATGGTTATTAGTAAGCTAGATTGAAATTCCTTTTCCGAGATGGTTTATTTTAATATAATATTCAAAAAGTTTGAACATTACCCTGAAAAGCACAAACTTACAGGCGCAGGCTCGTTAGCTTCCCCTATCGGAAACTTACTTTAACTTGGAATCTGATTGGACCCGGCAAAATTTCGGTCGAGGCGCAGAAGTGTTGAAGAAATACTTATTATTTCGGATGACTCCTCTTCCTCTTCAACCACATCAAATTACCTCTTCCCCAGCAGCAAGTATTTGATACAATGGATAAAATGCACCCTGCATGGCAACTTGAAGACATTCGGTATCTGTTGTTCGAGTGCCTCGAGCCTCGAGATCTTGCTCGACTTGCTCGAACTTGCATGGCCCTTTTTGGCCACGCGACTGACAAACTATGGGAAACCATAGAGTCCGTTACGACCTTACTTTGTCCACTTCCACGGAATTACAGAGCTCGAGAGCGATGGCTTCGAGTAGAAGACCTTGATCGACTTGATTTTTACGCAGCGAAGATCAAAAACCTGCATTTGGAAAGCAAACGTGTGGACAAAGTTATTCGTTTACCACCGAAATTCAACCCCGAGAAAAACGCTTACAAGCACCTCAAACAATGGGGAGAAGTTTGGAAAGAAATAGCGGAATTGCGGCCACAGTCAAGATACTTGCATAACCTTCGCCGCCTTCGAATCAACAATGTAGCCGAAGAACTCCTGATCCCATTTGTTGGGATCGCTGGCGCAAATCTGGTTCATCTATACATCAAATATATTCACAATCCAGAGCCCGAAAGCCTTGTACAGAAGTTTTTGGGGGAACTACGAGACACTCCAAAACTGGAGTACCTGATGGTACGAGATGGCGAGCCGGACCTTGTTCCAACCAAGTTAATTCAACAAGCACCTCTGAAGCATTTGCGGCTTGACCCTCGGATCAGCTACGGGATCAAGAATTATCGCCTTCGTCCTGAGATTATTGAAAAATCTACGCTCAAGCATTTAAGTCTTGGCCTCTACCCGGAATGGTATACCCCGGGCCTCGATCAGGCTTTGCAGAAGAAATGTTTTCCTGCTCTGAAAACTCTCTGGCTGAGTTTGGCTACGATAACAAACTCTGGAGGCAAAGTATGCTCGTCTTCGTGCAAAAACCGCGGTGTCCACAGTTGGGTGTGTACCACCATTTACCCCGACAAGCGTTCCCCAGTTGTGTTTCTAGAAGCTCTGAACAATCCAGAGCTAAGCCTTCTCAACATCAAATTTCCCCACGAAGTGACTGGACCCATGTTCTTCGACGTTATAGAAGCAGCCAAGAGTAGCTGTCGGTTGAGAAACTTGACGGAACTGGCCTTGGCTCCTGGGAATGCAGTTAACGATTGGCGCAGCTCTAGGTATCGCCAAATTCCGGCGATACAGCCGGCTGAATTACGAGAGGGCTTGAAGATGCTTCTTCCATTGCCACACCTGAAATTGCTTCGACTCAGTGTGGCACCTAACTTCCTCGATGTTCTGGACTTCGATCTCTACAAGTCAATCGCCGATGGTCTTCCAGCTTTAGAAAAACTATGGCTCAGTCATGTGGAATTCGGCATTACCTCAAGCTACGGAGTACAGACTCAATATGAGAGAACGCCTCTACATCACCTTGCTGCCTTCTGTAGCATGCTTCCTAGTCTTGTAGACGTCGAGTTTGGACCTGTGGATGCCTTGAAATGAGAGGAAACTCCTCGTACAGAATGGGCGTGTCCTGGTGTCAAGTCAGTGAAGATTGCACAATGGACCATACATGTAAGCAATATGCTAGGAGGTGACATAAGAACCAGAGCAGGAGTGTCACGGGACTTTTTAAATCTCGCCGTAAGAACTTATTTTCCAAAATCGGATCTAGCTATGAAAGAGTTCAATCCTGATTTCATCTTTTTTGATACCGAGAATTAGTAGAATTAATTACAAAGCTTATTTTCCCAGGTGTCGTTCACTTTCAATGCCTATAACAAAGTATCAATCTGCGTTTTCTATTTTTTGCGTTAAGTGTTTTGTGACAGAAATCGGCGAGGCTCTCCCGTCCTAGACTTCTGGTAGCACATTTTGTCGAAGGAAGCCCCTGAGCCCAACGTTTTCCGATAGTCTCCTGCTCTGAAATTTAGTAGCAGGTCAAATGCCAATGCACTCGTTGGCCATGTTTCTGATCAGGGATCTCGAGGTCGTGCCGCTTCCACGGTTTCTGAGAAAATGGTTAGCCCCTTGCATCATCAAAAATATTTGGAATTCGACACATAACCAGCCCCAACGCACTTCTTTGACATTCATATTGTAAGATCAAATGTTCTTCGAGTCTCCCGTCTACGTTGTGTCACCAGTCCTCCCTGCCATCGACTTCAAGATGTCAATAACCCACAAGGACGTCGAAGAATTCTTTCGGACCTGCAGCATTCGAGATCTCCACTGGTTCGCAGAGACAAGTGCGCAGTACTTTATCGGCCTCGGAGGATCTACTGTCGAAGCATCAATTATCACGCCCCAGGAGTTCATCATCAATCGTGATGAGCGCACAATTCCCTTCCCAGAGGCGGGGTCAGGTGCTGACTGCGTGTCTGATGCTTTTGATGCTTTTGTCACCTGTCTTCTCAGCTCCGCTTCGTGGGATAACAGTCTTCAGTCTTATAAGCAAAGTCGTATCCGCTGCCGCAATACGACTTTGGTCGCTATGGACTTGATTTACAAGAGACTTGCAGATGAAAAGCAGACGGCAAAGTGGCTACCAACTGCACAGAAACACCAATCCAGTATCCTCTCTGTCCGGACACATAACACAACAGACCTCATCTCGCAGGGAATCAGCGATCTTAGGATTGCCTCGAACTCTAAGCCTACAGTTCACACCAGGCTCCCATCGAAAGCAAGCAATGCAGCAAAGCCATTGGAACCAGTCACTCTCGTGATACCCTCTGCGGGAAGATCATCCCGATTTCCAGGCCACAAACCCAAATGGCTTCTCACCCAACCCAATGGCCGTCTCATGCTCGTGGACGCCATCGCTGGTCTGAATCTTGAAAACGTTACCCGCGTGGTGGTTGGAGTTCTGCGGGAGCACGTCAATCTCCACTGCGGAGGAGAACCAGAAGCTATTCTCGCCGCCTTCACAGACGGACCCTTGTACTTACAAAGCATCGAAATTGCCCTCGTGGTTATCGAGAAGGAGACAATTGACCAAGTGCAAACAATCGAATGCATCTTGGAAGCCGCATCGGTCACTGGTCCCATCTTCCTCAAAGACTGTGATAATCAGTTCGCGTGTCCGGTGAAAGCAATGAACGGCGTAGCAACTCTCGAAGTCACGAAAGACGTACTCTCACTCTCAATTCCAGCGGGGAAATCCTATGTCTCACTAACACCCTCGGGGGCTATCACCAATATTGTCGAGAAGGTCATCTTGGGGAACACCTTCTGCGTAGGCGGATACTCCTTCGCCTCAGCCTCCGCCTTCAAAGCACAGGTTCAGAAATGTCGAGAGTACCAACGACTCACCTGTTCCACAGATACAGAGCTAGCAGTCTCCGATATCATCTGGCTACAGATGCTCACCACCGCCGAGCCCTTCGTCTCCATTCCTGTCAGCGGCTATGAAGACTGGGGTACCCTCTCCGCATGGCTGAGCTACACGAGAACTTTCAAAACGTTGTTCTGTGATATCGATGGTACGCTGATCAAGAACTCGGGACAATACTTCGTTCCGAGATGGGGGACACAGCCTCCTTTGGAAGACAATGTTGCTCATCTGAGGAAGCTGCATGAGAAGGGAAGGACACAGATTATACTGACAACTACGAGGCCGGAGAGTTTCAGAGAGGTGACAGTGAAGCAGTTGAAAGATGCTGGTATCCCGTACGATAAGTTGGTTTTGGGGCTTTGGCATGGGCAGAGGGTGGTGATCAATGATTATGCGAAGACGAATCCGTTTCCGAGTGCCTTGGCGGTGAACTTGAAGAGAGATGCGGATGATTTGAAGGAGCATTTGGAATACTAGGACAATAGCATCAAGGAGATTCATAATCAAAACAAGTGCGGTGGTAATCCGAAGTGTATGAACCGTCTCGCTCACCTCCTGGGTGTAATGGAAGCCACAAATTCTCGCTCACTGGACCCATTCAGCGAGAGTCTTTCAGATAGAGCCGCCCAAAGCAGGTCATTTTTTCATTAGTAGAGAGCTTTCATCTTCTCAAGATTCAGGGATATCGTATAGTCTGCAAGTGTTCTTTTAGAATGGGGGATGGCGAAATAGATCCTGAATGTTGCATTTCCCTAGAATCAACCCATTCAGCTGGCCATTACGCTCTCCATCCATGGATAAACGGATGCATTCGCCAAGGGATAACCCATGTGCAAGGCCTTGTCAAAGAATCTGTGGTCGTACTTAGCTTCCATCTAGTTTGACAAATCATTTCACTCACCTAGCTTCTTTTGGCGTGCCGTGGTCAAACAATAGCATCGAGTCTTCGATTGGCATCAATCCATCATGAGTTCCCTATTTTCTGAGTTAAGGATCCGGGCAAAAAGAGGACAGACTCACATTAATCAAGAGGAGTCTTGTAGATGGCCTCTCCAGGATTCCCAAATCCAGCAACGAGAATTTCTTCTGCACGTCATTCTTGTAGTCCTCGACGTTCGTATAGCCATGTTTCAACGCCATCGCGGGACTCAATCTACCACCCTCAATTAGTATATTCCCCTAAACAATGGGTCAAAGGTTGCTTTCAAGAAAGGATACTCATGGCCATCAGCTTTCTCAATCCAGTCTCTCCCGAAGAACTCATGCACTCCAGCCCCCTGCGCAATTACGCCCTTCAACCGCTCTTTATGCGTATGCGCAATTCTCACAGCATGATACCCACCCGAACTGAGTCCCCACACCAAAATCTTTCCCATATCAAACCTGCCCTCTTTCTCCATCCAGCCAAGTACACTATCCCACAACCGTTCGCTACCCTCCGGATCTCTAGGGTCTGCAGGACAATCCGCAGTACCAGGAATCTCAACAATGACCGCTGCCCACCCACGGTTAATGAATTCCTCACTTCGTTGCGTGTTGTCAGGTCTGTAGCCATCAAGACCTGTCATCAAAAGCACCACTGGAACCTTCCCTTCCTTTTCCTGCTTCGGAAACCTCACATACATCGGGATCTCGGCGCGATCTTCTCCTGATTTATGCGTATGTGGAATCACAACCTCAGTCACAGGCTGCTCCCATGTTTTTGCAGCTTTGAGATACACGGCTTTTTGGAGGGTCCATGCTTCCCATTTCGTGTCGTCGTTGACAGTGGGAAAGGCGGAGATGTAGGGGAACCGCGCGATGCGGTAGAGGCAGGCAGCGCGGGTGTAGAGCTCACTCGCTTGTTTTGGGTTGGAGGTCAAAATCTCGTCGCCTTGTTTGGTGAGAGAGCCAGCAATGGGGAAGAAGGCCTTGGTGTACTCCGTGCTCGTCCCATCATTGATATTCCTCTACATTTGATGTCAATTATGCAGTCTGAAGGGATGAGATGACTACTCACTGCAATCAAATCCAAGAATACTGGCTCAAAATCCTCAAACTTTCCATCATGGAAGGGATATACTGAAATTGAGCACTGCCAACACCATCAGCTCTTTCAATTTTCAGCACTCCTCCCCTCGAGCAACTCACCGGAAACTTCCACTTTGATTCCCAAAGCTGCTTGATGCCTTGATGGTGCACCATCTTCCTTTCGTACGCTTCCTTGCCCATCCTCCAACTTCTCACCTGTTTCTGTCCCAGACCGCCACCATCATCCTCAACAAACTTCACCTTTCCAAGCCCTAAACCAAAACCTCTCCATAGTCCCTGCATTTTCTGATAGGTTTTTGTGTACTCCAAAATCAGAAAGTTCTAACAATCACAGTTCCAACATGAAACGAATATCAGTAATTGAACAAATGGTAATTGTAATATCGCGGAAGTTTAAATTGACACCGGCGCTCGGAGGCGCGGGTCCGGTCCTTTTATAAAGAACTCCATACATGCTCAAACTTAATGGACACCGACGGGCTAGAAGATCGTACTTTCGCAAGGACTTGGAGGTCTCCGGCGTGTATGTGCGTGTTTACGCTGTTGTTCTTGCGGTGCGAGGGTTGTCTCGGACTTCCCCAACTTTCACGAATGGGGTTAGGTTCCGGGACTTCGGGCAGGTCTCGGATCTGAACTTTTGCCAGGGAGACTGCTTTCGTCTTGATGAGTCAAAAGCTTTTTTTGCAACAGTGAGAATTGAGAGAGGTAGTGTGGTGCAGCTTGAGTGAGGTCGGGATGCGCCTCGGTCCGGAATTCTTCCTTCATGAGCCCTCCTTTTTCCCACCTTGGGAGACAGTCTGCACCAAAACACTCACAATCTCAGAAACTGTCAGGTTGTTCAAGCCAAGATCTCTTCGACTGAAGAGGTAAACGTCTGTTTGGCTGGAATGAAATCATTACGTCCATTTTCGTCTGGTACTCCTTTATCTCGTTTTGAGATACGTTACTAGAGAGAACAATTTATATTAACTAGACTTCGAGAATGTAAAGCAACGCGCAACATCCTCTACGAATCTGGTCGTTTTGGACAGGATTATCGTGTCACTCAAAGTCATTGCCTTCCCCAGCTCACTTGAGCCACGAGCCACTTCCCCGGCTCCCCAGGCCATTTAATTACACTAAAAGGCCCCTGTATCAACAGTACTGTAGAACATCGCTTCCCCGCACCCCACAATTTAGCCAGAATGTTGTTCAAATTGGGTTCGTATCAGATACAGCAACCGGCTCGCCGGCAGCCGGCACTTGCTCATGTGATCAGAAAGCTTTAGAGATAACGTGGAGGCTCTGGTATGATGAAGTTCACTTGGCACTATCATATCTTCATGTTTGGGCGAGATCCTGAAGTGTCGTGTAGGAGAAGAAAATAGTTTACTTAGCAAGGAGCGAGGATTCTTTGTCATCCAAAAGCCACCATTTCCAGCCTCACCGCGAGGCTTTGAAACCAAACGACGCCCTTTAAGCGCGGCCGACGAACATCAACAACCAAACTTTGGTCGAGGTTCTGTACAAACGAATTTGGTCGCGGATATTACAGCTACATTGGAACTTGCGACAAAGATCCAAGTGACGACATCGATCCTCAATGATTTGAATACATTACCCCCATCTTTATCTGACCTGGAGTCACCACCATACGTCTGGAAACCATGTATTACTCCAGTCTGCGATCATGGCCACTCTGGCTGGCGATAACTGCTGTTATTGCCTCACCGCCCGAAGGTCAAAAGGTGGTCGAAGACGTGTACAAGAAGGCGTGCCCAGATTACAAGAGATACTCCATGTTCATGCAGCACGTTACCCACTCCTGTCTCAAAAGCACAACTAATACTTGCCCAGTCGCCCGTTCTCAGAAGGCGAGATGCAATTGCCATTCCAACGGCCCTCAGTCCACTGTCGAACCTTCACATCGCCGCTGGTAGAGAAAGTCATCGACGATGTCACAAGCCGGATGGTAGACAAAGATCTCGCACGCCTCTTCGAGAATGCCTTCCCAAACACGCTCGATACAACGGTGCGCTGGCACGTCGACGGGAAATCAAAACACACAGAGCTAAAACGAGGTATGCGGGATGAAGGGAAATGGGCAGGTGCTCAATCGTTTGTGGTAACGGGGGACATCAACGCGGAATGGCTGCGTGATTCCACGAACCAGCTCCTGCAATACCAACCCTTAGCAAAGAAAGATGAAGCTATCTTCAACCTGATACTCGGTGCCATAAACACGCAAGCAGAATACGTGATTGAATCACCATACTGCAATGCCTTCCAGCCTCCTGCAGCCTCAAAGCTCCCCGCAACACAGAACGGCCAGGAGGATTCTGTCCACCCTGCATACGAGCCCTCTTTCGTCTTCGAATGCAAATATGAACTCGACTCCCTAGCACACTTTCTCGCCCTAGGAAATACGTTCTACAACCACACTGGGTCACTCGCCTTCCTCACTCCACGATGGTACAAAGCTCTTGATACCGTCCTTGGCGTTCTAGACCAACAATCACAGTCAACATTCAATCCAGAGACAGGGCGCTTCGAGAGAAATGCGTACACCTTCTCTAGACAGACGAGCCAAGGCACGGAAACGCTGCCTTTAAGTGGAGTGGGCAATCCACTAAATTGGGGAACTGGATTAATCAGATCTGCTTTCCGCCCCAGTGACGACGCAACGATACTGGGATTTTACATCCCCGCCAATGCTCAAATGGCTGTTGAGTTGAAGAAAACAGCAGATATGTTAGCAGCTGCCAAAGAGGTCTCTCGAGCCCAGCTCCTCGATAAAAGAGCGCAAACCATCACGGACGGGATTTGGGAGCATGGCGTGGTGGCGCATAAGAAATATGGGAGGGTGTTTGCGTACGAGGTTGATGGTTATGGAAGCCATATCTTGATGGATGATGCGAATGTGCCTAGTTTGCTGGCGCTGCCGATTATGGGGTTTGTGGACAGGGATGATGTGGTTTATCAGAATACTAGGCGGATGCTCCTCAACAAGCAAGGAAATCCGTATTTTCTTGAGGGCTCGGCTTTTCAAGGAATTGGTGGTATGTTGCCCTCTTCTCCTTTTCCCTTCCCAGTCCATTCCCTTTGTCAACTTGCTTTCTTGTGAGTGGGAATTGATGATAGCAGGCCCACACATCGGCTTCGAATACGCCTGGCCCATGTCCCTCCTCCTCCAAGCCATGACCTCAGACAACGACACCGAAATCAGCCACTGTATCAAACTCGTGCTCTCTGCCTCCCAATTAGGCCTCATCCATGAATCGATCAACGTGAATCATATTCATGATTACACCAGGAGCTGGTTTGCATGGGCGAACTCTGTATTCGCACAGACGATCCTTGATATCGCGAGGAGGAAACCGCATTTGATTTTTGGAGAGGGAGCGGAGGTTTATATAGTTGAATAGGTACCGTGTAGTGATTGAAATGAAGCGATAATTCTATAAGTTGTATGTTATTTGTACTAGAATTGCACCTTAGCTGATTTGTGAGCTGCGGATGATAGTCATTGGACCAGAATGCCTCACGTTGATTTAAATGCAACAAAAACACTTAGGGGAAGCACGATTTACCAAAAGAAAATCTCATCATCTCAGATCGACTTCAGACATTGACTTGATTTATATCAAAGCATTCCTCTAAGCATTCAATCTCCTCATATCTTATCAGAAGAAACCCAACTCACCGTCTCTTTTTCAGGGAAAACGGTCTGCGTCATGCACGAAATCCTTTCCTCCAAATTTCCTCTTTATGCCATGTCCTCAGATGAAAGCTCGCCTCCACTTTGTTTTTCACCGAAGAGAGTTGACGTTATGCAACGAAATTCGATACCAAACAATTCACTTTTCTCTGTAGTCTCAGATGAAAGCTCATTTGCCCCTTTATTTTTCACTAAACATTGATGCCGTTGTGCAACGAAACTTTTCTTTTATACTATTCACTTTTCTCTGTAGTCTTAGATGAAAGCTCACTTGGCATCTAGCTTTTCACTGAAGTTTGATGACGTTGTGCAACGAAACTTTCTTTCTAGATTCAAAGGCCTGCGAGTGTAAAGTCACCGTCGAGGAACTCATTGCCGCCCCTTACAAGGCAAAGGCAAGAGGATTACCGATCGTACTGATAGCTCATGCTGGGAAGAACGAGCGAGACTATGCTGCTAGAAATGGGCTGGGGAATTGCTTTCATAGGCTCTGGTTCGACATGATTGATATTCAGCAGAAGTTTTCGGGCGTTGATCGTAATCCGACTCCTAGTTTGCGGGCCCCGGCTAGAGCTAAAATGAGTTGTGAGATTGAAGGATGGCATAACGCTGCTAATGATGTGATCTATTCTTGGGGTGTCTGGTATACTCATGTTGAAAATGCTGTAAAGATGACTATGGATGCGATACGTAAGGGTAGAGAGATGACTGGGCAATAACTTAGAAGAATGTTGACTTTCTTGGGCCTACAAGTAACGGGTTGCCTCAAAGGCTACACTCAGACCTCTCTGGTTGCATCAATACCGACCTTCCACGCGACCAAAAATGCCAGAAACGATCAGAAGAAAAATAGAATGGTTGCAACAATGCACTATGCTGCAACCCATTGAAGGAGAATTTCACAACATGCTGCCCCAGGTATGTTGATTATACCAGAAACACTTGGAACATTTATCTCAAGGGAAATAAAAGAGGTGAAAGACCACTGATTAAGCTAGTTTTGGCCTTGTTCAAAGATTCTGGCTTCATTTCGCTATCAAGTGCTCGGTCTTGTGCTCATTATCGCTCATAATCATACATCCATGCTTTCTATCTGCCTTCCATTGAATTTCATAGCTCATCAAACCTTTCCATACCCCTCGGGACGCAGAGATCAGTGCCATCACTTCTTGCCAAAGAAAGCCATGATATTCCCCTGTCCAGCCTTGGCAGTAGACTTCTTGCCTTTTGCATTGAAAGTAGCAGCAGCCTTTGCTTTGGGTAGCGGTGGAGCTTCGTCTTCGGAGAAAGACTCCCAGACTGGTTCTTCTTTTGTGACTGTTGTATTGTTAGTATTAAAGTACGAAAATCTGGGAGAGGATTAGAGACTAGGGAAGGGCAAAAGAAAGAACATACCCAAATACCCCTCCGCATCCTTTACAGTCTTCTTCTTCATAACTCTCCTTCTACCTCTTCTCCGTCCACCACTGACCACCGCAGTTTCCTTCTCAGGCTCCACAGACTGCTCTTTCTTAGTCACCTCTTTCTCGGGATCCTCAGCAACCTGCATTGCTTCAGTCTTCTCTGCCTCCTCTATCATCCTTCTCAAGTTCTCGTCTCTCTCTTTCCGCGCTTTCCGATCGCTTTCCACGATCTCCTTCGACTGCACCGGCGGCACGTACGTCTCCTCTTCATCCTCATCATCTACGTCTCTCATTGGACTATCCTCAACCACAGAACTATCCGTCTCCTCCCTTTTCAACTTGGGCTTAGCTTTTGCAAACGATTTGAAAATGGAAGATGATTCTTTCTTCAGTGTGGCGGGGCCGGGAGCAGGTGTTGACTCTTTACTTGAGGCGTTGCTCCCTGCGGCAGCAGTTGTGGTGGCCTTGGTCTTCTCTTTGCCTTTTCCAAAGAAGTCGTTTGCGGTTGAGGGTTGGGTTTTGGGCTCTGGCTTGGGCTTTACTGCTGGAGCAGGGGCCTGGGTTTTAGATGTTGAAGGTGCAGAAGCTTTTGAGGTTGAGGTAGCCGGAGCTACGACTGCTGGAGGTGGCCGACGCGCCGTACGACGCTTGACGTTCTTGTTGATTATTGTACCATATTGCTCGGCAGTTTTGAGGAGGTCTTCGTCTGCGGTAAGGAGTTGGAGTTCTCGGGTTGCATCTGAAAGGACTTGGAGATCCTGGTTTTGTCAGTTTGGTACGCAGAATAGAACGGGATTGCTACCTTTAGTGGATGGGGCTCGAGGCTGTAGATATGTATCGAAGAAATATCCTCGTATTGAGAGCGCACTTCTGCAGGGGAATAAGCATAGCCTTTAGTGTTGGGCGCAATATTCCCACCTTCCAAGTCCTCCTCCCTGACCAATGTGATGCTCAGGACCGAACTCTCTCCCGTTCCCTCTTCTGGCTGAGGCATTGAACTGCTCATGAAAGGACTGCTCAGCATATAATCATCCTCGCCATCTTTCTTCGCGTCACCATTTAATGGTATTGGGTCTTCTGGTCTTTTCGTTCCGCTAAGTAGGTAGGTTGCATGAATCGTTCCTGGTTTCTTCGCATTCTGTTTGTGATGGAAATCATAGAGCATCCTTGTTTTATTAGCAGGATTCTACCAAGGAAGAGCCACAGCCTACTCTTTCGCAACATTGACATGAACCTTCAATGCGCGGCTGAGAAGACGATACGTGATCTGCAAACTAGTTAGACCTTTCAAAATATCCACTCCTAGACAAACACATACCACTTTATCCTCCGTCAAGATACTTGACGCCAAATACATCTTGTAGTCCGCCATTGTGCTGAATTCATGTAAGATGTAATTCGAAATAGCTTCGGGGTGACGCGAAGCCGAGTTTCTCGACGCGAAATCCGGAAGGCGCGAAAACCACTTTACGCGACTTTGATCATTGCTCTTTATGAACAACATCACCACATGCGACCGCTCGCCACCACTTTACACAACACTCCCCAGCGTAATGAATAAATCTTCGAAAGAATATGCATTTGATCTGTCAGATTCGACAGACTGGCTCAAAACACCAATTCCTTTACTCTCCTCTGTCGATTCAGCCTTGCGATGTCAGGTTTGCAAGGATTTCTATACCACGCCCATGATTACCTCTTGCGCACACACATTCTGCTCTCTTTGTATACGGAGATGTCTTAATAATGATGGGCGGTGTCCGGCATGTAGAGCACAGGATCAGGAGCTGAAGTTGAGGTTCAATGCGGCGATGGAGGACTTGGTGGAGGCGTTCAAGAAGGCGAGACCTGAGATTTGGTTATTTGCAACCAAACCTGTGGAAAATATAAGAGCTCCGTCGCCGTTGCCGAAGAGAAGTTGTGATTTTGAGGCAAACACCGACGAGAGTCCACGAAAGTTGAGGAGAACAAGATCGAGCGGTAGGAATAAGCCTCAAGAGAGAACAGTGGTTGTGGATTCGGCGGAGGACGATGATGACTATGTGCCTGGTAAGATCCTTCCTCCTGGGATCTCTCATCTAACATCTCGGCAGAAGACGGGTTCGTGCAATGTCCTGTGTGCCAAAAGTCTGTGAAAGAAGACAAGATCAATGCACATCT
>Ga0302325_10023375_pt1 | contig 12884 bp, 10 predicted proteins | sample Palsa_T0_2_FD_201948 | JGI IMG/M metagenome (GOLD analysis project Ga0302325, IMG submission 201948) | Peat permafrost microbial communities from Stordalen Mire near Abisko, Sweden - Palsa_T0_2 | ecosystem: Environmental > Terrestrial > Soil > Palsa > Peat permafrost | place: Sweden: Abisko... | reverse complement strand
GAAAGATATCCTGCGACACGTAGGCGATCCGGGCCTGCCAAGCCGGGCGCGTGGCCTCATCGAGTGCGATCCCATCGATTTCCACGGCACCCGAATCGGGCACGAGCAGTCCGGCCATCAGATCCACCAGCGTGGTCTTGCCCGAACCGTTCGCCCCGACGATGCCGACCGCGGCGCGCGCCGGAATGTCGAGCGACACGCCGCTGAGCGCCCACGGCCGATCCGCCGCGTAGCGGAAGCGGATCGCCTGCAGACGGATCTCCCGGCACGGACGTTGCTGCCAGCCTGCGCCGCAGGCTCGAGAAGCATGTGGCATGGCCTCGATCAGCGTGCCGCGCCGTGCACGCCGCAGGTCGGGCGCAATGAGCTCCAATCCGGCGCGGTCGGCGCGAATTCTCACGATCGCGGCGAATACCTGCTGCAGCATCGGCAGCAGCCGGTAGGCGGCAAATGCGATGAACGTCAGTTGCCCCAGCCACGGACCGATGCCGCCCTCGCGACCACCCAGCAGCAGCGCAATGCCGACCAGCCCCGTCACGGCCAGACATTCCATGAGATGCCGGGGGCTTTGAGCGACCGCGTTGCTGTGGGCGGCAGCCAGCGACGCGGCCCGGCTGGCGCGCTCGAAGCGGCCATGGAAGAAACTCTGGACCTGCAGAATGAGGATTTCCTTGATGGCGCCGAAGCTCTCGTTGACGATCTGTACCTGCTCGGTGGAAAAGCGTGACTGCGCCCGTCCGGAGTGCAGCAGTCGGCGGCGCACGGCGAGGTAGATCAGGCTGTAGCCGCCGGCCAGGGCGGCGCTCATGGCGATGGCGATCGCCGGTTGTAGCAGCAGCAGCGAGATGACGATCAGCATCGCCGTGGCGAGGTTGGTGATCACGACGAAGCCGTTCTGCAGGATGCCGATGGTCACCCGCGTGGTCTCGTACATGACATTGTTGAACAGCGTGGTGCCGCTGGTGCCGGTGTGAAACGCGTACGGCCGCAGCAGATACTCCCGAAACAGGGTCGCCTGCAGCTCGCTGCCGACCCGCAGCGCCACACGGTTCATGGCCAATGTGCCCAGCAGGTTGACCAGATTGGCGAGCAGCATCACGGCGATGAACGCCGCTCCCAGCGCCACGACGAAGGAGCCGCGGCCGGCGAAGCCGCCGTGCAGGTACAGCCAGCGCAGGGCAGCATTGTGATCGATCAGCCGCGCATCGCCGAGCACGGCGAAGAACGGCGCGATGGCTGCGATCCCGGTGATGGTCGAAAACGCCATCAGCAGCGAGAGCAGCTGCATCGCCAGGACGTAGCGTCTCTGCTGCGGCGTCAGGATGCCCAAGACTTCGGTCAGCAATTTCATCGTGCCCTCAGCATCGCAGCCCACCGAGTGATCACCCGGCGCTCACCGAGCGGCGCCGAACGTGGCCGCGCCGGTAGACTCGCAGCACACTGCGCGGGGCCGCCAGCTTCAGCAGCACCCGCGCCAGGCCCAGCCACCAATCCATGCAACGCCACGAGCGTGTGCAGCCCGCCAGCAGAATCACCGACGCCCCGAGTCGGTCCGTGTCGGCACGCAGACGGGCTTGCTCCAGGGTGCTGTGCGCGTACAGGCGCTCGACCAGCGCTCGCACACGCCGATCGGTCACGACGCGGCGTACCTTCTCGAGCGTCCGGTGCCGGCCGGCTCGCATGCTGTCGCCGTGCTCACCCTCGCCGTGGTGCTGATCATGGGAGCGGCGCACACGGGTGAGCGGTTCGTCGATGAAATCGATTTCGCTGCGACAGGCGAGCCGGATCCACAGGTCATAGTCCTCAAACAGCAGCAGCTGTTCATCGAAGCTGCCGACCTCCGCCACCAGGCGGCGCTCGGCAACTACCGCCGGAGTCCAGATGCCGACCTGGTGCATCAACAGCCGCTCGAGGATCGCGCCCCGATGTGCCCCGGCGACGCTCGCCGTGGCGCAGGGCTCACCGCTCGCGTCGATGATGATGTATCCGGTGTAACTCCAGCGGCGCTGCGGGCAGCTCCGCAAGGCTGCAATCTGCCGTTCCAGCTTCGTCGGCAGCCACTCGTCGTCGGAATCCAGGAACGCGAGATACTCGCCGCGAGCCTGCCGCAATGCGCGGTTGCGTACCGCGGCGGGATTGCCGCAGTGTGGCAGCCCGATGACCCTGACCCGAGGCTCGCTTTGCAGCGCGCTCAGGTGCGCCCGCGTGGGCTCATCCGAGCCGTCGTCGGCGATGATCAATTCCCAATCCACCAGCGTCTGTGCGAACACCGATGCCACCGCCGGGCGCAAGTACCGCAGACGATTGAACGTCGGCAGGATGACCGAAACCGATGGCGCGGCCGCGAACGCTGATGTCATGGTCACGCCGGCGGCCGGCTCGGTACCGCCCGGCCGTCCCGGAACCGGCGCAGCGCGCTGTGCACCAGGCTTGGGGCAAGCGCCGCGAGCGCGCCGCGCCACCACTGCGGGAAGCGCCACGAATAGGCAGCACTCGACAGCACGGTAGCCAGCGCGCTGAGGTGCCGGCCGGAACGCGCCTGGCTCCTCGCCAGCCCGGCGGACATTTCGGCACGCAGCCTGCGCAGCAGCGCATCGAGATGATCACTGCGGCGCGCGCGCAGCGCCTGCTCGAACACGCGCCTGCGGTCACGCCATGCCTGCTCGTCGGTCCCGGAATGCCGGCCGTGACGGCGGATCAATGTGAGCGGCGCATCGATGCCGTCGACTTCGCTGTGTTCCGCCAGGCGTAACCACAGCTCGTCGTCCTCGCACATGACCAGCTGCTCGTCGAACGGCCCGAGCTGTTCCAACAGCCGCCGCGATACCATCACGCTCGGCAGCGCAATGACGGTCTCCTCGTTGAGGATCTTTTCCAGGATCCAGCCGGACGGAGCCGGCCAGTGGCTCGAGCGGGTCGGGGGCGCCGGATTGCCCAGGGCATCCACCAGAGCGAACCGGGTGTAACTCCAGTGGCGGCCGGGATGGCGGCGCAGCGATCCAAGCTGGATCTCCAGTTTCGCCGGCAACCAGGCATCGTCGGAATCCAGAAAGGCGATGTACTCGCCGTGCGCCGCGCGCAAGGCGGCATTGCGCACCACGGATGGCCGGCCGGAATGCGCCAGCCAGATCACTTTGACGCGCGGATCACGCAGCGATTGCAGGTACGTTCTGGTCGGCGCGCCTGAGCCGTCGTCCGCGATGATCAATTCCCAGCGCGTGTAGGTCTGCGCAAATACCGATTCGATCGCAGCGGCAAGGTATTCCAGGCGATCGAACGTGGGGACAATGATCGACACGGCGGCCGACATGACGCTCACCCCTGATGCGCCCGCATCGGCCGGCGTGCCGCCGCGCCCGTGCGCTCAATGACGTCGGCATACATGGCGGCCAGCTTGCGGCCCAGCGCATCGAACGACAGCTCGCGTTCGAAATGGGCGCGCACGGCGCTGCGCATTTCGGCGCCGGTTCGAGTTGCGATCGAGCGCAGCGCTGCGCACAACGCCTGTGGATCGTCACAGGGCCACAACATGCCCACGGTGCCGGCGCCGGTCAGCGCACGAAACGACGGGATATCGGTGACCAGCGGCGGCAAGCCACAGGCGAGCGCCTCGATCAGGGCGTAGCCGCTGCCTTCCCGATGGCTGCCGAGCACGAACAGGTCCGCGGCTCGCATCAGCAGCTCGATGTCGCCGCGGCCGACGCGCCCCAGCAGCTGCACCCGCTCGCGCAGATTCGAATCGGTTGCGATCCGATCCAAAACCGCGGGCAGCAGCGGCGCCTCGCCGTAGCAGCAGTACAGCCGCAGTCGCGGCAGCTCGCGCGCCGCCGCACTGATACCCTGAAGGACGGTGAGCGGATCCTTGTTGGCATCCAGGTGTCCGACCCACAGCACGGCGGGATCGCCCTCGATGGCGGTGATGCGGCGTGCCTGCTGCCGGTCTCCAGGCGCAAACCGGCAGGTGGATTCCGGGATCTCATACAATCGCGTGTGCGGGTGTAGCAGGCCGGTCTTGGCGAAGGCGCGTGCCTGCTCCAGAGCGCAGAATGCGATGCCCGCCGCCAGCGGCATCGCGCGTCGCCAGGGCGCTCGCCGCCACGGCCGCGGCGGCCGGTTCGCATGATCCTGCAACAGGATCGGAACCCCGGGCGCGAGCGCGGCCAGCGACAGCACATGCCGGGGAAAGCTCAGGCCGTGCACATGAAACACGTCCGGCGCCAGCCGGCGCAGCAGATCGCGCAACCCCGTGCTCGCCCCGCTCGCCGCCGGGGTCTCGCCGAATGGCTGGAAGTAGTAGTGCACGCCCGCGGCCGCCAGACGTGCGGTATGCAAGCAGGCCTGCACCACCGATACGCGCATGCCGCCGCGGCACGCCGCTTCGGCGACATCGACCAGCGACGGCCAGGCATCGAGCAGCTGCGCCGGCGCGCGTGCCTCGGCGTCGTTGAAGAAGCTGATCTGTACGACGTGCAGTGGGCGGCGCGCCATGATCGTCACAGGCTCATGACACGCGGGTCCCATTGGCGGACGAGTTTCCTGGAGACGCGCAGCTCCCAGGGATCATCGTAGCGTTGCAATCGGTAGCGCCATGAGGCCAGCGCCCGCAGCGCGGATTTGCCCCAGGCCGAGGCACGGATGTCCATGATGGTCGGGAATCTGCAGCCCAGCACGGTGGTGAAATCCACGATGCGCCGCCGCAGCCGCGCCGACAGCCATGGCGCGTCCTGGTGGCACCAGTAACCCAGCCATTGCGGCTCGGCCCATCCGTCCGCGGTGCGCGGAAAGGCGACCGGATTGCCGGCGCAATCGCGCATCTCGCGCTCCATGCGCAGTGCCGCCAGGTTCTTGCTGTCGTGGCGCTGCGGCAGCGGCGTGTAGATGTAGATCATCACCTCCGTTGCCGGGTGCAGGCGCTTGATGGTGCGGATGAACTCGAACGTTCGCTCCGTCTCGCCCTCGGGATCCTGCGGCGGCGCCAGCATGAAGGACAGTTCGGGAATCACGCCATGGCCGCGGCAGGTCTCGATGGCTGCCAGCGTCTGATCGGCCCGCGTGCCTTTGCGGATATCGTGCAGCAGCCAGTCGCTCGGGGACTCCGCTCCGATATAGGCCATGCGCAACCGGCTCTTCTTCACCAGCGCCCAGGTTCGCTCCGACAGGCTCACCAGCGCATCCGAGCGTGCGAAGCACCACCAGGGCAGCTCGAACTTCGCCATGATTTCGAGCAGCGGCACCATGTCCACTTCGCGATCGAAGAAATTGTGGTCGTAGAACTGGATGCCGTCCACGCCCAGGCGCTGCTGCAGAAATCCCAGGTCCTGCTCGAGCCGCGCGGCCGGCGGCAACGCCATCTTGCCGCGAAACATGTTGGCGACGCCGCAGAAGGTGCAGCGATAGCGGCAGCCCAGGGCTGCCTGGTAGCCGGTGGTGTGCCGGCCCAGATAGGTATTGGTCAGATACTGGCGCGGGTTGCCCAGCCGCTCGTACGGCAGCATTCGCTGCAGGCTGGCCGCGGAGAACAGGCGGTCCTTGTTGCGCACCACGCGGCCGTCCTGGCGCCAGGTCAGTCCGGCGATCGAGCCGATCGCCTCGTGGCGATGCTCGGCGAGTGCATCCAGCAGTTCGATGAGCGTGTCTTCGCCCTGGCCCCTGACCGCATAATCGACGTAGGGGGCGTTCAGGCTCGCCTCGGAGCACACGGTCGGAAACGCGCCGCCCCAGATGATCGGCACGTCGGGCCGCGCAGCGCGGATGGCGGTGGACAGCGCGATCGCCGAAGTCAGCTGCGGGCCGCCCATGACCGTGACGCCGACCGCGTCGACCCGCCCCGCCGCAACGGCGCGCACCGCGGTGGCGATGAAGTCGCGATCGACGTTGCCGTCGATGATCGAGGAGCTGTGCCGGCCCTCGAGCGCGCCGGCAAGGCTCATGACCGCGAGCGGGAAGCGCGCGTGGCGATGCTTGGTGATCGTCGGGTTGATGAGCAGGATATGCCGGGAGGCGCTCATGACAGCCTCTGGGCCGGCAGTACCCAGCGGGTGAGCAGCATCTCCACCGGCCATCGATAGTTGTCGGTGTCACAGCGGTAGCGCGCGAGTTGCTGCAGCAATCTCTTGCCACGAGACATGCGCTTCCAGGCCAGCTCGTGGAAGAACTTGAAGCGCTCGATGAGCTGGAACTTCTCCGGCGAGACCCAGGGGCCGGGCATCCCGGCCACATAATCGAATTCCGACCACGCCTCGAGTGTTTCCGGCAAACGAAAGCCGCGGGCGATGGCTTCGATGACGAGTTCGCTGCCCGGATAGGGTTTGAAGTAGTAGATCGGCGTCAGGAAATCCGGGCTCAGCGACCGCAATTTCTTCGCGCAGTCGAGGGTGGCCTGGATGCTCGCGTCGCTCTCGTCCGGGAAGCCGACGATGAACGGGAAGTGGCCGGCGATGTCGTACCGGAGCATCTTTGCCGCGGTCTGAAACACCTGTTCGATCTTGATGTCCTTGCGGATGCGCCTGAGCATCTCGTTGGACCCGGATTCCACGCCGACCAGCAGCCGGCGCAGGCCGGAGCGCTTGCATTGCGCCCAGACCTCATCCGTCATGCGAATCCCCTGGTCGGCGCGCATGGTCGCCGCCCAGGTGATCTTCATGCCGGACTCGACGATCCGGTCGGCGAGCGCCTGGACGCGGTCGCGCTTGGTGAAGAAAGTCTCGTCCTGGAAATTGACATCGTCGAAACGGTAGCGATCCCAGAGCTCCTTCAGTCGGATCGCCATGCGCGTCGGCTCGAGCCCGACCCACTTGCGGCCATAGACGAATGGGTCCGAACAGAACGCGCAGCGGAAGTTGCAGCCCTGCGACGAGATGTAATCGAGCTGACGCTTGCCCTTGAGCTCAAAGTAGCTCTCGACCGGAATCAGCCCGTAATCGTGCGCGCGGAATTTGTCGACCGGTGCCAGCGGCCGCGGCGGATTGTCGTGAATGCTCCCATCGGCGAGTCGCACGGTGCAGCCGGCGCAGCCGATGAGTGAGCGGCCGGCCGCAATGCGGGCAACGATTTCCGCGAAGGTCTCTTCGCCCTGACCGCGCACCGTGACGTCGACCGAGGGCTCATGCAGGCACTCGCGCGCGAACATCGATGGGTGCCAGCCGCCCCAGACCACGGGTAAGTCGGGCCGTGCGCGTTTCGCCGCGCGCGAGATGCGCAGGGCGTCGGAGATCGGGGCGCCCGTGAGTACCGTGACCCCGAGGCACAGCGCTCCATCGAGGTGCGAGCGCACGGTGTTTTCCGCGTCCGCATCCAGACGCCCGTCGATCGTTACGACCTCATAGACATCCGGGTCGAGCTCCGAGCCGATGGCGAGCAGAGCCAGCGGCATGGTGAAGAACACCGCCTGAGGATTATAGAGCACCACCTTGAGCCGGCGCTCCTCGCGCGGCGCGCCCGCAGGTACCCGATGCTCCCCGGTGGATGCCGCCATCACGGTGCCTGCTGCGGCGTCGGGAGCGTGAGGCGGAACACCGCCAGCTTCTCGTTGACGAACTGCCGCTCGGCCCACACTGCGATGGCAAATCCGCGCCGGCGAAATTCCTCGAGAAAGACGCGCGCGGCGCCGAAGGTGGACAGCAGCACGAGCGCGCATGCGCCCGGTTTGAGGTGAGCGCCGAGGCCGGCCGCGAAGCGCTCCGCGACGTCATTGGAGCGCCAGGCACGATCGCGGTCGTCACGCGCGGTGCCCACCTTGAAGGGCGGATTGAACAGGACCAGATCGAAACGCTCATCGGCCACGGGCGCGAACAGATCGCCATGCCGCAGGTCGATCTTGTGCTCGAGATGACTCAGCAGCGCGTTGATGCCGGCGCAGCGCACCGCGGCGGCATTGATGTCCACCGCCACGACCCGGCGCGCGTACCTGGCGGCAACCACCGCGCACACTCCGGACCCCGTGCCCATGTCCAGCACTTGCGCATCGGGGCCCACGAGCCGCGCGTCGATCTGCGAGGCGAGGAATTCGCCGGTGCGGGGCACTTTCGGATTGAACACGCTCGGGATGACCAGGAACGGCGCGCCCTGCACCCGCTCCAGGCGAAAATCATCGTAGCGATGCTTCCTTGCCAGCCGGTAGCCCACGGCCATCGCCTTGCCCAGCAGCCGCGTGATGCGGGCAAATCGCGCCGGGCGCAGCGCCTCCAACGCACACGGCACGGAGCGCGCCTGAGTCAGGTCAAGCATCGGCTTTGCGCGGCAACAACAGGTCGGGGGCCGTGCGACTGCCCGGCTCACGCCACAGTGAGCACACGCAGGTCGCACATTCGGGCCGCTTTCCCGCGCGGATGTTGGCGCGCAGGGCGATCATCGAGTCGCCGTTCAGAGCTACAGCCAGATCATCCGGCCGGCGCCCCGCGGCCGGTCCCGGAATGAAGAAACACGGGTTGACCTGGCGCTCAGCGCCGATCACGGCAGAGAACTCGGGCGCGTTGCAGCGTACCGGCGGATAGGCGCCCTCGCCGCACACTGCGGCGAAGTACTGGTGAATGCGGCGCAGCCGGCGCGGACTCTCAGCGATGAAACCGGAGCGGAAGTCCGCGGCGTGATCGCGCTCCACACGGTCCAGGATCTGCTCGAGCTCGGGCAGATCCTGGCGCCGCAGCGCCAGATCCGGTGCGATTGCATCCACCCGGCCAAAGGCATGGGGATTGGCGACGTCGACCGCGAGGAACGAGATCTGGCAGGCACCGGTATCCCGCGCCAGCTCGATGAATGCCGCCAGTTCCCGATAGTTGGCACGCTGCAGCGTGACCCGCACGCTGACGCGCGCACCAGCGGCGGCGGCGGCGCGGATGCCGGCGCATACCTTGTCGAACGCATTCAGTCCGCGAATGGCGGCATAGGTCGCCGCAGTGGTGCCATCCAATGACACGGTGACGGCGTCGAACAGCTGCGACACGGTCCGCGCGTGCTTGGCGAGCGACAGGCCGGAGGTCAACAACCACGGCGCGATCCCGTGCGCCTTGAACAGCCGTGCGATGTCGGCCCATTGAGGATTGAGCAGCGGTTCGCCGCCGGAGACGAGGACCACCCGAGTCTGCAGACGCGCAAGGCTCGGCAGCAGCCGCTGCACCGACTCGAGGTTCAGGTCGGTTCGACCGTAGCGCCAGTAATCGCAGGTCACGCAGCGTGAATTGCAACGCTCGGTCAGGTAAAGGGTGACGAGCGGCAACCGCCGCAGCGCCAGATCCGACCGCGCAGCAGGCGCGATCATCGCGTCCCCGTCAGGCAATTCTTCCCGTGCACGCGCGCGCAACTCATACTCCTCCAGGGCACAGCGGCAGCGTGCAGGCCCTCTCGGGCACAATCGCTTGCAGCGCGGGATGCGCCACCGGTCGCGATCCCGCTGAATTCTTGCCACCATCGATGAGCAGGCCGGCACCGAACCCGGACGCTACCCATGGTGTAAGTGCAGCCTTCGGTCGATTTGGTTGCTTTTAGCCGCTGGGGCTGATGCGGACGGTTAGGCCACGTATGACCCTACTGAGTGCGGATAACGCCACCACGACGCCGGGACTTCTGGGCGACACCGCCGCGCGCGACTATGCAAGCAAGCTGAAGCAATTCAACGCCTTTGCGCAGCCCGAGCTGCGCCAGGCGATTGCCGGCCTGGGCCTTGCCGCCGGCATGCGGGTCGTGGACGTCGGCTGCGGCACCGGCGAGGCGCTGAGCTGGCTGACCGAGGCGGTCGGAGCCGACGGGCTGGTGGTGGGGATGGAACTGGCGGCGGCCCACGCGGCGCGCGCTCGCGCCGCAACTGCGCTTTCGGTCCTGGTGGTGCAGGCCGATCTGCTCAAGGCCCCGCTGCCCGCCGCCGCCTTCGACCTGGTCTGGTGCGTGAATACCGTCAATCATCTGCGCGATCCGGTGGCCGGTGTGACGCTCATGGCCGGTCTGCTGCGGTCCGGTGGCCGGATCGCCCTTGGTCAGAGCTCCCTGCTGCCCGACATGATGTTCGCCTGGGATGCGCGGCTCGAGCGGCTGACCAACGAGGCGGTGCGCCAGTACTACCGCGATCGCTACGGCCTGAGCGAGCTCGACCTGACCGCGGTGCGCTCGCTGGTGGGATGGCTACGCAGCGCTGGGCTGGCGAATGTTCGCGTGCGCACCCTGCCGATTGAACGGATCTGGCCGCTCGATGCGGCGAGCGAGAGTTATCTGCGCGAGGTCATCTTCCACGATACCTCGGGCGAGCGCCTGCGGCCGTACCTGTCCGCCCAGGACTACGAGCGGCTGGCCCGACTGTGCGATCCGCGCAGCCCGGACTACGCCCTGCACCGACCCGACCTGCATGTGCTGCAGACCTTCACGCTGGCGGTGGGGCAAGTCCGCTAGGCTTGAATGCGCGCGAGCGCCGACGCAGACGGCTCACGCCCTCAGAGGATCGTCACGGCGAAGACCGCCGGGTAGAGGCCAGTCGTAGTATCGCAGCCATAGGTGGCGAAACTGACCTTGTGACCCGCCAGCATCGCGGCCAGAACCGAAGAATACAGGTTGTACCCGTTCGACGGTCCGATAAAATTGATGAACACATACGACTGGTCAGCGCAAGTGCTGCCAAGTCCGGGCTGTGGTGAGGGAACCGGTACGAGTGCCCCGTATGTTTCCGCGTAGTCCGGAGGTTCGTTGATGCCCTGGTACAGCACCACGCCGCTCGGCACAAAGGCGGTCGTGCCACCGGCAATGCCAAGTGCCGGCATCAGAACCATCGCCGTGGGTAGCAGCAGCCGCGCGGCAATTTTACGCACTCGATGCAGATTCATATCGGATTCTCCCGGTGATCGGATTGTGGACGGATGTTCAGCGGCGTGGACCCGGGCCTTAAGCCTTCGCCCGCTGCAGACTCCATGCTATGGCCAAAATTCGGGAACCGATACCCTGTAATAAATGACAGCGGCGTGCCTGCCTTTAGCGCATCGTCACCATCTCTTCGGCGCTGGTCGGATGAATCGCGATGGTATCGTCGAAGTCGCGCTTGGTCGCGCCCATGCGCAGCGCCACGGCGAAGCCCTGCAGCATCTCGTCGGCGCCCTCGCCGATGACGTGAATACCGACGATCTTCTGCGTCGGCCCGACGGTGACCATTTTCATGTGCTCGCGCGGCTTGCGCGGCGTGAGCGCGTGATACATCGGCATGAAGGTCGAGGTGAATACCTTGACGGCATCGCCGTGGCGCGCGCGCGCGTCGTGTTCGCTCAAACCCACGGTGCCAATCGGCGGGTGACTGAACACCACCGAGGGGATGTTCTCATAATCAACTTTCCGCCCTGCCTGCCCGCCGTACAGGCGATCCGCCAGCCGCCGCCCGGCCGCAATGGCCACCGGCGTCAGGCCGGCGCGCGGGGTGACATCGCCGAGGGCGTAGAGATGTTCCAGGTTGGTCTGCTGCAGATCATCGGTGAGGACATGCCCCAGCCAGTCGACCTTTACTCCGAGCCGCTCCAGGCCAAGATCGGTGGTGATGGGCTTGCGGCCCACCGCCCAGATGAGTGCATCGAACTCTCCGAGCACGCGGCCGTCCTCGACCGTGAGTTCCAGCAGCCCCGCGGCATTGCGCGCCAGCGACTTCGGCACCGCATTGGTGGCGAATTCGACGCCTTCGTCGCGCATCACCTCCATCAGCGCGTTGCCGAGCATGGCGTCGAAGTGCCGCAGGACGCACTCATGCCGCAACACCACCGTGGTACGCGAGCCCAGCGCCGAGAAGATGCCGCTGAGCTCGGCGGAGATGTAGCCGGCGCCGACCACGGCCACGCTGTCGGGACGCGCGCCGAGCTCGAAAAAGCCGTCCGAACTGCTGCCCAGTTCCGCCCCGGGCAGCGTCGGAATGATCGGCCGGCCGCCGGTTGCGAGCACGATGCTGCCCGCCGACACGACGCGCTCGCCGACCTGGATGGACTGGTCCGACAGCAGCCGCGCATGCGCGCGCAGCAGCTCGACCTTGCGCTGGCCGAGGTTGCGCTCGTAGACGGCGTTGATGCGCGCGATGAACTCATCGCGCAGCTGCTTGAGCAGCGGCCAGTCATGGTGCCAGAGCGAAATATCGAAGCCATAGCCGGCCGCGTCGCGCAGTGCATGAGCGAGCTCGCCAGCGTTCCACATGACCTTCTTCGGCACGCAGCCGACGTTCACACAGGTGCCTCCCAGGTGGCCCTTTTCGACCAGCAGCGTGCGTGCCCCGTATTCGGCCGCGCGCTGCGCGCAGGCCAGGCCGCCGCTGCCGCCGCCGATCACGATCAGGTCAAAGTCGAATGCCATGGCATGGAACCTCGGGATGTTTGATCCGTCTTTGCAATATTGACCATGTTACATCGGCCGCTCGCAGCTAAAATGCCGGGCTGTCATGCTGAGGGTGTAACCGATGTCTGCTGCCAGTTCCGATAATCCGCTGCTCGATGACTCCCCGCTGCCGCGTTTCGACGCCATACGCCCCGAACACGTGGAACCGGCCATCTCGCGCCTGATCGCCGAACAGCGCGGCCTGGTGGCGCAGATCGAGGCGGCGCCGGATCCGAGTTTCAAGACCGTGGTGGAGCCGCTCGAGGAGCTGCGGCATCGCCTGAGCCGAGTCTGGTCGCCGATCGGGCACCTGAACGCGGTCATGAACTCGGAGCAGCTACGGGCGGCCTATAACGCCTGCCTGCCGATGCTGTCCGAATATCACACCGACCTGGCGCAGAGCGAACCGCTGTATCGCGCCTATGCGCAAATCGCCGAGCGTGAGGGCGCCACGCTGGATGCGGTGCAGCGCGAGGTGATCGAGCATGCGCTGCGCGAATTTCGTCTGGCTGGAGTCGCCCTGGATGCGCCGCGCAAGGCGCGCTTCAAGGCCGTCATGACGG
>Ga0302325_10023374_pt1 | contig 12884 bp, 13 predicted proteins | sample Palsa_T0_2_FD_201948 | JGI IMG/M metagenome (GOLD analysis project Ga0302325, IMG submission 201948) | Peat permafrost microbial communities from Stordalen Mire near Abisko, Sweden - Palsa_T0_2 | ecosystem: Environmental > Terrestrial > Soil > Palsa > Peat permafrost | place: Sweden: Abisko... | reverse complement strand
CGCGCACTCAATCGCGGCGATCTCGCGCTCGCTCAAATGGCGGCGCTGCATCTGCGAATCCCCACGCCCAAGCCTCTGACAAAGTCTGTTCATTCCACGAAGGAGGTCGTGGAATTGGCGATGAGGCTGCATGCAAGCGGAATGCTCAAATCCGATTGGGATCCAGAAAAGCATCCACGGTGGCCTGCCGGGACTCCGGATGGAATCGGTGGCGAATTCGCTCCAGCAGACGATGACACCAAAACGCAAGATCAAAATAATATCCCTGATCTTTCGTCTCTCACTCCAGTCCAATGGGAGGAACTTCCTCTACCGAGAGAACTTCCATTCCCCCCATTCGATATCGCGCCACGACTCCCACCGAACAGAGATTTACGTCAACCGCCGAAAAACCCATATCCAGATCGCCCCGAATGCGTCGAGGAGTGGAAAGCAGCGGAAAAATTCTGTCGAAAGCTTTGGGAAGATGGCCACATGGGAAAAGATGGCTATCGTGGATTTGGAAATTGGATGTCGCAATGCATTCTCGGACACGTTCCGCAAGACTGCGGCGGAAACATCGTAACCGCGTAACTTGCAGGGAGATTTCAATATGAAAAAGCCCAAGGCTATTGATGAAATTCGGCAGATGCACGATATATTGCGAGACGCCCCGCAGCGATATTTGCAGGTTGTCAACGAGTCAATCGCAGCGAATCCTAACGACTCGCAGGCTTATTTCGACCGACACTATGCGTGGGTAAATTTGGGTGATCCGAGGCGCGCATTGGCGGACATCAACAAATCAATTGAGCTGGAACCTAAACCTGTTTCCTATACATGCAGAGCTCAGGTCCACCGCCAAATGGGCAATCATCGAAAGGCCATTGAAGACTATCGCCATATCGAACTCGAAATTCCAGATTTGTGGCAAGAAGATTGGTTGAGCCTGTTGTACCAAGCAGACAGCTACGCTCACGTCGGCAACCTGGCCGACGCACTGAGATGTTGGGAGCGTCTGCCGGACGACATCTGGACACCGGGACCGAACGGAGCGCCCGCCGGCAACAAGGCCGAAATCCAGAATGAGTTGCTCCGCATAGCTGCCGAGGCGCGAGCTCGCTGAGCAAGCGCAAGATGGACCGTGAATGGTGCTGCATCGGCCGATTGTCGCTTTTGCGATTTTCCCTTAGGTTCCGGCGCGCCATTTGCCGGGGGGATGATCGATGCAGGTTCGTGCGTTCATGGTTGCTATAAGTCTTGCGGTAGCGGCCGCCTCTACGGCCCAGGCCGCAGGGAGCGCCGCCACCGGCGCCGTCATGTTCAACCGCTGTGCGATCTGTCACGACAACCACAAGAACGGCATCACCAAGATCGGGCCCAATCTGTTCGGCGTGGTTGGGCGCATGGCCGGGACGTCTCCCGGCTTCTCCTATTCGTCCGCCATGAAGAGTGCCGGCTTTGCCTGGAGCGACGCGAAGCTCGACGCCTACATCACGTCGCCGCAGCAGGTTGTTCCCGGCAACAAGATGGCGTTCGCCGGAATCTCGAACGCCGGTCAGCGCGCCGATCTCATCGCGTATCTGGACACGCTGAAATGAGCATGTGCCGGCTTGTCGCGATAGCAGCGATGCTTGCAGCTATATTCTCCGACGCCGCACTCGCCGCCCCGCCATCGCCTATCGCGGATTTGCAATGCAAATTTCGGCACCCGATCGAGGAGGTGAGCGCGATCACCGAAGTGCCGAACCAGATTCAGCAGACCATGCTTGCACGCATGGATCCGGCCGCCCGTGAAGACGCCAAGTTCGAGTGGCACACCCTGATGGCGCCGCGGGACGGCGCGTTCAATTCGACCGATGTGATCACACCCGGATATCCAGGTCGGCGCTTTATCCGGGCCGGCCATGACGGCACGGAGTGGTTCGTGTGGTACGAACAGGGCGGCATCGCCTACACGAAGAACATCGTCCTGTTTCATATTCGGCTCGGACACGCCAATCCGATCGTGCGCGCTTTCGTTTCCTATCGTCAGGAAGACCCTTGCGCGTTGACCGATGACCTCCTCGATTTCAAGCCGGTGCCATCGGGCAAGAACACTGGGTCGTGGTAGGCGTGGCAGAACGCCGCACATAGAGAACCTATTGTGCACTGCACCCAAAAACGGGAGATAACGGTCTTCCAGGCGCGGAAGGTCCTGTTTGACGCTTGATTGACAGGCCATACCTCGGTGCCTAGTTTTTGCGCCGCACAAGAAACGGCAGATGGCCAGGCCATTCGCGTCGGCGCGACAGGCACGATCAGAGACCGCTGCTCCGGGGAAGGCATTCGCGACCGATGAAAGTACTGGTGCCCGTCAAGCGGGTGATCGACTACAATGTCAAGGTTCGTGTGAAAGCGGACCAGACAGGGGTCGACCTCGCCAACGTCAAGATGTCGATGAACCCGTTCGACGAAATCAGCGTCGAAGAAGCCATTCGACTGAAGGAAAAAGGGAAGGCCACGGAAGTGATCGCCGTTTCGGTCGGTCCGCAAGCCGCCCAGGAAACGATCCGCACAGCACTTGCGATGGGCGCTGACCGCGGCATCCTGGTAAAGGTCGACGGCGACGTCGAGCCGCTGGCCGTGGCAAAAATCCTTAAGGGCATCTGCGAAGCCGAACAGCCCGGCCTCGTCATTCTCGGCAAACAGGCGATCGACGACGATTCAAATCAGACGGGTCAGATGCTGGCGGCCTTGCTCGGCTGGCCGCAGGCTACATTCGCCCACAAGCTCGAACTCGGCGACGGCAACGCGCAGGTCGAGCGCGAGATCGACGGCGGCTTGCAAACCGTCGAGATCAAGACACCCGCCATCGTAACGACCGATCTTCGTCTCAACGAGCCGCGCTACGCGTCGCTCCCCAACATCATGAAGGCGAAGAAGAAGCCGATCGACGAGAAATCACCTGCCGATTACGGCGTCGACACCACGCCACGGCTGAAGGTTCTGAAAGTGACTGAGCCGGCGAAACGGCAGGCCGGCGTGAAGGTGAAAACCGCCGCTGAACTCATCGACAAACTCAAGAACGAAGCGGGAGTGATCTGATGACCTCGCTCGTCATTGCCGAACACGACAACAAGTCGCTCAAGGATTCCACGGCGAAGACCGTCGGTGCCGCTGCGCAGCTGGGTGCGCCCGTTCATATACTCGTTGCGGGACAGGACTGCGGGGCAGCTGCCGAAGCTGCCGCCAAAATCGCGGGCGTGGAAAAAGTGCTGGTCGCCGACGACGCGCTCTATGCCAAGATGGTCGCTGAGCCGATGGAAAAGCTGATCCTCGGTCTCGCTCCGAACTACAATGCGATCCTGGCGCCGGCCACCACCAACGGCAAGAATTACATGCCGCGCGTGGCTGCAAAGCTCGATGTGCCCCAAGTCTCCGAAATCCTCGCTGTCGAGTCGCCCGATACATTTCGACGCCCGATCTATGCCGGCAACGCGATTGCGACGGTGCAGACGCCGGCAGGCAAGAAAATCATCACGGTACGGACGACGGCGTTCAAGTCGCCCGAAGGCGCCGGCTCGGCAACAGTCGAAAGGGTCACACCGGCAGGCGATCCCGGACTTTCGAAGTTTGTCAGCGAGGAACTGTCGAAATCGGAACGCCCAGAACTTACATCCGCAAAGATCATCATCTCCGGCGGACGCGGCATGCAGTCCGGCGAAAATTTTCACCTGCTCGACAAGATTGCCGACAAGCTGCACGCAGCGGTCGGCGCGAGCCGCGCGGCGGTCGATGCGGGCTTTGTCCCCAACGACTATCAGGTCGGACAAACTGGCAAGGTTGTGGCGCCGGAGCTTTACATAGCCGTCGGTATCTCTGGCGCGATCCAACACCTGGCCGGCATGAAGGACTCCAAAGTCATCGCCGCCATCAACAAGGACGAAGAGGCGCCCATCTTCCAGGTCGCCGATTACGGACTGGTCGCCGATCTCTTCAAGGCGATCCCGGAAATGGACGAGGAGCTCACGAAGCTGGGCTACTGATCAGTTTGGTTGCAGTGCCGAGTCGGGCCACCGGGCGGGGACTTCGGCGGCGGACCGGAAAAACGGAGCCGAAGTAAAGCCATGAGTATTGAGCGTGTCGGCATCATTGGCGCAGGACAGATGGGGGGGGGGATTGCCCATGTCTGCGCGCTGTCGGGATACGATGTTCTCATAGAGGATCTCAATCCCGACCAGCTTTCGCGCACGATCGGGACGATCGAGAAAAACATGCACCGCCAGGCCGCGCGCGGACTCATCAAGGATGAGTCTGTCGAACCAGCCCTGAAACGGATCAAAACCACGCAGAACCTCGACGACATGAGGGACCGCGATTTCGTCATCGAAGCGGCTACCGAAGACGAAAGCGTCAAGCGGAAAATTTTCCAGGATCTTTGTCCGCGACTGGGACCGAAGACGCTTATTGCCACCAACACGTCATCAATTTCCGTCACGCGGCTTGCATCGTCGACCGACCGGCCGGAACATTTCATCGGTCTTCATTTCATGAATCCCGTGCCGATGATGCAGCTCGTCGAAGTTATTCGCGGCATCGCCACGGACGACACGACCTTTCAGACGGCGCTCGACATCGTCAAACGCGTCGGCAAGATCGCGGCCTATGCAGAAGATTTTCCGGCGTTCATCGTCAACCGCATCCTTCTGCCGATGATCAATGAAGCCGTCTATACGCTCTACGAGGGCGTCGGCAATGTGGACGCGATCGACACCGCCATGCGGCTCGGCGCCAATCATCCCATGGGTCCGCTCCAGCTTGCGGACTTCATCGGGCTCGACACCTGTTTGTCCGTCATGCAGGTGCTCTACGAAGGTCTCGCGGATTCGAAATACCGACCCTGTCCCCTGCTCGTGAAGTATGTGGAAGCCGGCTGGCTTGGGCGCAAGACCGGGCGCGGATTCTACGATTATCGAGGCGAGACGCCGGTTCCCACGCGCTGAACCGGCGCGGATACGGTTTGCTTAACGGCTTTTTTTGTTGTGCACCTGACGAAAGCGTGCGGGAATTGCGCGCGCGCCATCCGGAGGCAGACTTGCGCCGTCACGCTTCGATCAGCACGGCCGTCGCGGCTTGTCTCGTCCTGATTGCGTGCGCGACGCCCCCGCCCGCACCGACCGAGCTCTGGCCGACAAAGGGTTGGCTTAAATCCACTCCGGAAGCGCAGGGCATCGATTCGGCGGCACTTGCCGATGCGATCGAGACGTTGAGGACGAAGAACGTTCCCATTCACAGCCTGCTCATAGAGCGCAACGGCCGTATCGTAGTGGACGCATATTTTTTTCCTTTCGCTGACAACGAACCGCATGATGTCGCCTCGATCACAAAAAGCGTCACGTCCACACTTGTCGGTATTGCGGCCGGTGAACACGCGGTCATCGACGTGAATGAGCCGGTCGCTTCGCTGTTGCCGGGATGGGCGGTCGCGGATCCGCGAAAGGCGCAGATCACGCTTGCGCAACTTCTCAGCATGACATCCGGCCTCGATTGCAGCGCCCCGGATCAGGGCCGGAGCCCGCTCGCGCAAATGGAGACAAGCCCGCATTGGGCAACCTATATGCTGAATCGTCCCATTTCATCCGATCCGGGTAGCCGGTTCGAATATTGTGGCGGCAGCATGCATATAGTTTCAGCGTCACTCACGCGTGCAACGGGAAGAAGTGCGCTGGACTTCGGGCGCGAAACATTGTTCGCGCCGCTCGGGATCACCGACGTCGTGTGGCCTGCCGACCCTGATGGCATATCGCATGGCTTTGCCGATCTGAGACTTGAACCCCGCGATCTCGCGAAGCTGGGCTATCTCTGGTTGCATGACGGACGCTGGGACGGCGTGCAGATCGTGCCATCGGCATATCTTGAAGCCGCTCTCGCGCCGCATGCGAACGTCCAGCCCGGTGTTCAATACGGTTACGGCATGTGGCTTTACCCTGGTCACACGCCTTACGATTTCGAAGCCAATGGCCGTGGTGGCCAGCGCATCGTTGTCGTGCCGCGGTTGAACACCGTCGTTGTGGTCACTGGCGGCGGAATGGATGCCAACGACGTCATGCCGCTCATCGCAAGAGCGTTCGTGTCGGACAAGGCCCTGGCCGCAAACACCCTTGGTGAAGCGCGGCTTGAAACTGCGATCTCTCTCGCTGCCGCGGCGCCGGTCTCTGGAGCGGCGCCGGCATTGCCCGACATCGCAAGAATTTTGGCGGGCAACAGCTGGTTCCTTCCGCCAAACCCCCTCGGTGTGCAGTCGATGAGGTTCAATTTTCCATCGCCAGGCCAAGGGTCCGTTCACTTCGGCTTCGCGGACGGTACAGGCGAAGACCATTCCATCGGGCTCGACGGTTCGCCGCGGCTTTCGCGTAACACGCAGAGTGGGCTGCCTGTAGCGGTTACAGGGCGCTGGACCGTTGGCAGTTTCGAGCTCCAGTACGACGAAATCGCACGCATCAATGCGTATCGACTCGTGCTGACCCCCGCACTCACGGGGCTATCCATTCATCTCACGGAACGCTCCGGACTTGCGGACGTCACGATGACGGCGACGACCGTTCAATCGGGCCAGCGCATTGCCGTCCTTTCCGGAAACCACGGTTAGAGCGGTCATGCGTCTCGCCGCTATCGGACTCGGTCAGCGCATTGCGCATGTGCTTCGTGCCTGCGTCGATGTAGGCTGGCAATTCGAGCTCGCCGGACATGCCAATCCTTCCCCCGTAGGTATTCCAATTCTCGCAGAAGCAGGCATTCCGATCGGCAAAGCCTATGAGAGTGTGGAGAGACTGCTTGCGGATGGGCCGTTCGATCTAGTTCTTATCGGCTCGCCCAATCATCTGCATCTGGAACATCTGCTCGCAGTACTGAAGGCGGGTTTTCCCGTTTTCTGCGAAAAGCCAATCGTTCGCACCGAAGACGAGACACTGACTCTGGCGCGGTATCTCGCGCAGCATGGCCCTCCTCCGCTTTACGTCGGTCTGGTGATGCGCTCGATGCCGATCGTGCGAGAAGTCATTGCACGAATTGACCGCGGGGAACTCGGCGCGCTGGTTTCGATGGACGCGACCGAACATCTGCACCCCGAGCATGGCGCGTATCTGGCGCGAAATTGGCGCCGCAGTCGGATGTGGGGCGGTTCCTACTTTCTCGACAAGGTTTGCCACGACTTCGATATTTTTGGCAGGCTTGTGGGCGCGAGGCCTCTCCGCGTGGCGAGCTTCGGTGGCAGACGTGTCTTTCGTTCGGAACGCGAACAGATTCGCCGCGCTTATGACAATGGAACCGCGGCTTACGCGATGCGGGATGCCGGCTGGGCGGCAGCCAATGACGCTTTTCAGTCGGACATGGATGTCACCGATCACCAGACCGCGCTCGTCGAGTATGCAAACGGCGTTCAGTTGGCGTTTCATTCCAACACGCATGTAAGTCTGCAGGAACGCCGCTGGTACATAGCCGGCACGGACGGCACCCTGATTGCCGATCTCGTTCGCAATCGTATGCTTGTTCGCGGCGCATTGGACCGCAGAAAGCCCGAGCGACTGGAGTTTGGAAACCTCACCGCCGATTTGCACAATGGTGCCGATCAGGCCATGGCTGCCGATCTTCTCGCAGCGCTGGAAGGTCGGGCAAATTTTCCGGTCACGCCGGAGGAATGCATGGAAGCGGGCTTGACGGTCATGGCCATCGATCGCGCCATGGAGGAGTTGTGCGTAGTCGATTGCGCCAGGATGTGGCGCGCTTACGACGCTGAGCGGGGGGCCGTCAGTGTACGTAAATAGGTCACGGCGGTCTGAGTTCCCCACTCGCAGGGCCCGATCGCGCGTGCGATCTCACGACCTTTGGGATCGACCAGCACGCTGAAGGGCAAACCTTGCGCATCGAAAGCGCGAATGAGCGCTGCGTCCGAATCGACGTAGACGGAGAGGCCGTCGGCAGCGTGACTCTTGAGGAACGCGGCTGTTTGGGCCACATCGTTGCGGCCAACATTAACGGCCACGACCGCGAGTCGCGGAAGGGCGGATTTCAACCGCGCCAACTGGGGCAACTCGCGCACGCATGGTGTGCACCAGGTCGCCCAAAGGTTCAGCAATACGTAGTGGCCCTGAAACGAGGCAAGCGTATCCCGCTTTCCGTCGGATTCGGCAAAAGCCACAGCCGGCGTGGCCAGAGGTCTGGGCTGCACGAAGAGCTTTGCCAAATCAAGCGGCGGCCTCAGCACCGCGTGGACAGGGCCGGGCTGGATCACATATAGAACGCCTATGGCGCCGGCTGCGACCAAAAGGACGAAAACGGCGAGCAATCGAGGTCGTAGGAAAGGCATTTTGGGGCTCATGGCTGCCAACGAAATGTGGGGCGGACGCTTTGTGCGAGGTCCCGCCGCCATCATGGAGGAAATAAACTCCTCCATCGAGTTCGATCAGCGTCTCGCTGCAGAGGACATAGCCGGGTCCCGTGCCCATGCGCAAATGCTCGGAGCGCAGGGTATCATTGATCGAGCCGACGCCGAGGCCATTGTGAAAGGCCTCGACCAGATTGCCCGGGAAATTGCGGAGGGAAAATTCAGGTTCAAACGGTCGCTGGAAGACATTCATCTCAATATCGAATCCCGTCTTGCTGAAATCACCGGACCCGCGGCCGGAAGGTTGCACACGGCACGCTCGCGTAACGATCAGGTTGCGACCGACTTCCGGCTTTGGATTCGTGCGGCTTGCGATCGCGCCGAGGCGGGGCTTGCTGCGCTTCAGCTCGCACTGCTCGATCAGGCGGAAAAGCACATCGAAACCATCATGCCGGGCTTTACCCATTTGCAGCCGGCGCAACCCGTCACATTTGGTCATCACTGCCTCGCCTATGTCGAGATGCTCGCACGCGATCGTGGCCGATTCTCTGATGCGAAGGCGCGGATGAACGAAAGTCCGCTGGGCGCTGCGGCGCTCGCAGGCAGTTCCTTTCCGATCGACCGGGAGATGACCGCGCACGCGCTTGGTTTTGTGCATCCCATGCGCAATTCTCTTGATGCAGTGGCTTCGCGCGACTTCGCACTCGAGTATCTCGGTGCGGCTACGATCTCGACAATCGATCTATCGCGGCTTGCCGAGGAGATCGTCTTCTGGGTTTCACCGCAGTTCGGCTTTGTGAAGCTCAGCGACGCGTTTACGACCGGCTCGTCCATCATGCCGCAGAAGCGCAATCCCGACGCGGCCGAACTCGTGCGTGCGAAGACCGGTCGCGTATTGGGAAGCTTTGTGACCCTCGCCACCGTGATCAAGGGGCTGCCACTCGCCTATGCCAAGGACATGCAGGAGGACAAGGAGGCCGTGTTTTCGGCCGCGGATGCTCTTGAGCTCTCCCTCGCCGCTATGACGGCAATGGCGAAGGACCTCGAAGCCGACCATGCCGCCATGCGCCGCGCCGCAGAAACCGGCTATCCGACCGCGACTGATCTCGCGGACTGGTTGGTCCGGAAACTCGGCCGCCCGTTTCGTTCGGCCCATCACACCGCGGGCGCGATCGTCAAGCGCGCTGAGGAATTGGGCCTATCGCTCGATCGACTGCCGCTCGAGGAGATGCAAAAGATTGACCCTGCGATCACGAATGGAGTCCAAGCCGTGCTGTCTCTTGAATCCTCTGTCCGTTCGCGCGCAAGCTTCGGCGGGACGGCGCCGGAACGGGTTGGCGAACAGGTCCGGTATTGGCGGGAGCAGCTCTCATGATCGTCCGGATTCTGATTGTCCTCGGACTCGCATTTTGGCTCCCCGCCTGTGGAACCAAGAGCGAGCTTGATCTCCCCAACGGCAAACCGTCGCCGAAAAACCAGATCGATCCGTCCCAACCGCCCAATCCCATTACGAGATGAATCATTTCTCATATCGCGCGGGCAAATTGTTCGCCGAGGATGTCGATCTTTCCATACTGGCGGACGAAGTCGGAACGCCGGTGTATGTGTACTCGACCGCAACACTCGAGCGTCACTATCGGGTCTTCTCAGCCGGGTTCCCGAAGGACGCACTGATTGCGTTCTCGGTAAAGGCGAATGGCAACGTCGCCGTTCTGAAGACGCTCGCAAGGCTCGGAGCGGGGGCAGATGTCGTTTCGGGCGGTGAACTCAAGAAGGCTCTCGCGGCGGGCATTCCTGCTGCGAAGATTGTGTTCTCTGGTGTCGGCAAGACGAAAGCGGAAATGCGTCTCGCGTTGCTGGCCGGAATCCGGCAGTTCAATGTCGAAAGCGAGCCCGAACTGGATGCACTCAGCGGTGTGGCGACGGAGCTCGGCGCGCGCGCCACAATCGCAATCCGCATAAACCCCGATGTCGATGCGCGCACTCATGCCAAGATTTCAACCGGCACCGCGGAGACGAAGTTCGGGATTCCGTGGAACAGATCGCGTGAGGTCTATCGCCGCGCCGCAACGCTTCCCGGAATCGACGTAGCCGGCGTGGATGTTCACATCGGCAGCCAGATCACCGAACTTTCACCCTTCGAATCGGCATTCGAGCGGGTTGCCGCGCTCGTTGCGGATCTGCGTGCCGACGGACACAGTATAACGAGCGTCGATCTCGGCGGCGGTCTTGGAGTGCCGTACCGCCGCGACAACACTCCACCTCCCGATCCGCAAGCCTATGCCGCGATGGTTTCGCGGCTATTTCAGGACCTCGGCGTTGCGCTCATTCTGGAACCCGGCCGCCTCATTGCAGCCAATGCGGGCGTTCTGCTTTCGCGCGTTATCTATGTGAAAGAAGGCGGACACAGCAGTTTTCTCGTCCTGGACGCGGGGATGAACGATCTTGTCAGACCGGCTCTCTACGATGCGCACCACGAGATTGTGGCGGTCGTGGAACCGTCCGCAGCTGCACACTATGCACGGTATAACGTGGTCGGACCGATCTGCGAAACCGCTGATTTGTTTGCCCACAATCGTGAACTGCCGGTTATGAAAAGCGGCGATCTTGTGGCCATTCTCACGACGGGAGCCTATGGCGCCGTCATGTCTTCGGCCTACAATGCACGGCCTCCGGCTGCGGAAGTCTTGGTTAAGGGAAGCGCATGGAGCATCGTTCGGCGGCGGATAAGCGATGACGAACTTGTTGGATACGATCGTCTCCCGCACTGGCTTGAAGACTGATCGCGGCGAGCATTTTATCGCGCTCGCGCGCGCAGCACTCGTTTGGGAAAGCGTCTGGCCGGCCCTATGGCCCGCAAGCGGGATTGTGGGTGCCTATGTTGGTGCTGCCTTTCTGGGGCTGTTCAGTGCTATCCCCGTCGCATTGCATTCGTTGTTGTTGTTCACGGTCGTCGTCGCCACGGCGTATGCGCTCTATCGTGGGTTTCGGGCGTTTCGACTGCCGCGATGGGACGAGGCCGCCAGACGCGTCGAGCGCGATAGCAGGCTCCCGCATCGGCCGCTTACGGAAGGCGAAGACCGGCTGCTTGTTGGCGCGGGCGACACGAAGGCGGAGGCGTTGTGGCGGGCACATCTGAAGCGGCTCCTTGCCGGCATCGCGCGACTGCGCATCGCCATGCCATCGCCGGGTCTTCCTACTAGAGATCCTTATGCAATTCGGTATGCCGTACTGCTGTTGCTGATCTCAGGATTTGCAGTCGCCGGATCTGACTGGAATCGCCGTTTGGTGCAGGCGTTCGCACCGATGGCGAGCCAGGGTCCGATCGCCGCGCAACTGGATGCGTGGATCAATCCGCCCGCTTATACCGGCGAAGCGCCGATCTATCTTCAGCACGGCAGCACCCAGCCGATCGCCGTTCCCGTGGGCTCCGAGTTTGTTTTACGTGTGCATTCCGCAGGGGCGCTCCCCGCGTTGTCGCTCGATCCCAGACCTGCGGGTGCGGCACCCCAGTTCAGCGGCACCGCCGGCGAATATGGCGCGAGTGCGAGACTGACGCAGGATGCGGACGTCGACATTCGCGAAGCGGGACGTCTGCTCGGAAGGTGGCGGATCAAAACCATTGCCGACAATCCGCCCGAAATTGTATTTGCCGAACCTCCGAGCAAGACCGAACACAGCGCGGTGAAGTTCGCGTTCACGGCGGGCGACGACTATGGGGTGGTCAGCGCGCGCGCCCTGATCCGGCCGGTACGGGCGTCGGCAAAATCCCGCGCCGTGCTGTCGGTGGGTTTGCCGCTGTCCTCGGCATCGGCGAAAACGGTTTCGCAAACCGTCTATTGCGATCTGACGGGCGAACCGTTCGCGGGTCTCGAAGTCGAAATCACTCTCGAAGCGAAGGACGGGGCAGGGCAAACGGGCCGCAGCAAGCCCGCGCGCTTCAGGCTGCCGGCGCGGATTTTCACCAATTCGCTCGCACGGGCGCTGATTGAACAGAGACAGAATCTTGCCATCGCCGAACCGCATGCCCATATGCGTGTGGCGCAGGTACTCGACGCATTGACCATAGCGCCCGAACATTTCTACGCGCGCCAACCCGGCGTCTATCTCTCCTTGCGTACCGCCTATTGGAGCCTGATGGCTGCGCACACGGCGGACGACATTGCGCGTACGCAGGACTTGCTCTGGCAAACCGCGGTCGCCCTTGAGGATGGCGGTGTTCTGTCGGCAGCCGAACAGTTGCGCCAGCTGCAGCAACTTTTAAGTGAGGCCCTCGCTCAAGGCGCGCCTCAAAACGTCATCGATGCGCTACTCGACCGCTATCGCGAGGCTCTGCAACGGTACATGCAGGCTCTGGCACAGAATGCCCCGCAGTCCAGCGGCACATTGCCGCCAAACATCCGGGTTCTCAGGGCCGAAGACATCGAAGCGCTCCTGAAGGCCATTCAGCAGATGGCGCAAACAGGATCTCGGGCCAAAGCCCAGGAGATGTTGGCGATGCTGCAGGGGCTGCTCGAAAACATGCATGTCAGCGGCACGA
>Ga0302325_10023373_pt1 | contig 12885 bp, 11 predicted proteins | sample Palsa_T0_2_FD_201948 | JGI IMG/M metagenome (GOLD analysis project Ga0302325, IMG submission 201948) | Peat permafrost microbial communities from Stordalen Mire near Abisko, Sweden - Palsa_T0_2 | ecosystem: Environmental > Terrestrial > Soil > Palsa > Peat permafrost | place: Sweden: Abisko... | reverse complement strand
TGCGACCGTCGTACAGCACATCGGCATCCATCAGCAACACGTCGCCGCCGCGCGTCAGCGCGTCGGCGACGGTATGAACGGTGAGCACGCTACCCAGATCGAAGCGCTCATTCAGCACGATCTCGGGGCGTGGCTGCCAGCGCAACCGGTCGAGTTCGACCTCGACCAAGGGGTGACGAAACCCGAGCGCCAGAACTACTTCGTCGATAGCGGCGCTTTTCAGCATGCGCAGGTGCCGCTCTAGCAGGCTCATGTGACCGAAGCGCAGCAGGCACTTCGGCAGCTGCTGCTCTTCAGGCAGTTGCAGACGCATACCACGACCCGCGGCAAGAATGATGGCACGCATGAAATCCCAGGAAAAATTGACGGCCAGAAAAGTTGCAAGACATTACCATACTGCGCTCGATCAGCTACGGCGGCGCCGGGCGCGCTGCGCCCGCGCCGGAGCGCTCGCTGAAGTGCAGATACAGCAGCCCGGGCAGTCCGAGTAGAAGTTCGCGGGCACGCTTTGCCAGCGACAATGCAAGTGCCACGTCCGGCGGCAAACCTGCCAGCGGCGCGAGCAGCAGATAGCCGCCCTCCTGCACGCCGAGCGCGCCCGGAATTGCAAATGCCGCACCGCGAATCGCCTGCCCCAAACTTTCCAGCAGCAGCGCATCGCTCCAACTCACCGGATGATTGAGCAGCTGGGTGATCAGATAGACCTCGCCTGTGCCGACGAACCAGCCGACCAGACTCAGCACAAAGCTCGCTGCCACCAAGCCATTGCGCCCGTAGGTCAGCTGCACAGCCAGGTCCAGCGCTTCGGCCTTACTCAGCCATTGGGACCAATCACGCTTTCCGGAGAAGCGGTTGGCCGCGCGCATCAGCTTGCCGAAGAAACCCCGCCGCTGCAGCAGATAAAACCCTCCCACCTGCAGCGCAAGCAGGCCACTGACCAGCAGAGCCGACGTGCGCAGCGCATGCTCTGAGATATGACTTGCGTGCGCGCCCAGCAGCGCAACGCCGGTCAGCACGAAAACGATCTGCGCGAAGGTCTGCAGCGTCGTGCTGACCGTGATCGCTGCGGCGGCGTCCTGCATGCGCATGCCACGCTGGCCGAGATGACGGGCCATCAGCACCGGGCCGCCAAGCTGGCCGGCCGGCATCAGGCTATTGGCAGACTCCCCAACCCAGCGCGCAAGCAGCGCGTCGCGCATCGCGGCGCGTGTGCCTGATCCAGCGAACAGCACCCGAATCGCCGCAGCGTCGAGCACCAGCGGCAAGAGGTGAAACAAAGCCACGGGCACCAGCCCCCAGCCGGCAAGCGCCAGTGTGGCAAGCACTGCCGGCAACCCCTGCGAGGCCAGGACGCCGACAAACAGCAGCACGCCCGCCGACAGGAGCCAGGCGCCCGCCCGCGTCATGCGCGCCCGGCGCGCCTTGGCACGAGACGGCGAAACACCTGACGGAAGCCGAAATACGCAACCGCATCCTTCATATTGGAAATGAGGCGCAAGTACGGGTGCATTCTGGGGTCGGTAATGTACTCAAAGGTGAGCGAAACGCGCATTTCACCCGCACCGAGTGGCGTGATGCGGTGGCGCAATTTGTCGCCGTCGAAAAACACCATGCCACCGGGAGGAATCTGCAACGAGCCAGGGACCACGGTCGCACCGTCTTCGCGCGTATGCAATTCGTAATCGAGCCGGCATGATGAGTCGTCAATGATCCCGAGCAGCAGCGTATAGCGGCGCCCGCGGTAGTAGGACGTGTCGTAGTGCCAACCGATATGATCCCCGGCGAGCGTGTAGAAATACAGCGCGTAAGCGTGCGGGTCTTGCCCTGGCGATACCAGTAGGGGCTCGCCCGCGAGCTGCCCCAGCCAGTCGATCAGCGCAGGTGAGCGATAAACTTCGGCAATCGCGGGCGCGAGCGCATCGATCGCGTGACGGCTAACGCTTCCCCCCTGCTTGTGGCCGGGCAGATAGTTGCGGTGTACTGATGACTTCACGCTCTCCACGGCGGCAATCAATTGCGTCGTGATCTCGGCAGGCAGAAAGTCCCGCATATGCAAGAACGCGCCCTGCTGCGCAAACTCGCGGCGCAGCGGCTGCACGTCGAAGCCTGCCAGGCGCGCAATGAGCGCCTGATTGGCACTGGCATGCCCCTCGTGCGCGGGGGGTGCCACACCCGCCGCCATCGGCATGGTCGCTGTATCGGTTACCGAAATGCTTATTGGGCTACCCGTTCCGTGGAGCGCACCATTACTCCGCGCACGCGGCGCATTAGTCTGAGATAGTCGATTACGACCCAGATGGCGAATAAAGGCGCGCATATCGCGGCCGCCATCAGAAACGGTGTGACAGCGTTGCACAGGGTCACGAGCGGCAACAGGTAAAGGACGTCCTCCGTCTCAAACCCGCCGAGCGACGCCTGCTGCGTGGCCGCCTTGCCGACTAGGTCCTCGATGCGCATGCGCAAGAGGAAGATCAAGGTGATCGCGCATCCGGCAGCCGCGCCGAGCATGAGCGGCGGGAATAGCAGTGCTACGCTCGACCTTGTGCCCACGCCGATACCGATGCCAATAAACAGTAGGATGGTCACCGCTGCATCGCTGGCGAGGTCATATAGATGACCAGCTCGGCTGCCCTTGCCGCTGATGCGCGCGAGTTCACCGTCCGTATGATCGGCAAAATTCGACAGCGCCAACAGCAGAGCCGCCACATTCGACCAGGCGTAGGTTCCCGGCGTGAATGCCGCCGCCGCAGCGAGGCCGAGGAACAGGCGCACCGAAGTAAGATGGTTGGGTGTGACCCTGGTGTCTTTGAGAGGCACAACCAAGCGGCGCGCCAGGCGCGCATCCCACGGACGCTGCCGAACGAAAGTCGAGCGTTGAGGTTCAACCATGATAATAGTCGTTACAAAGCTATGGGAGTCTGCCCGCGCTCCCGAATGTACATATTTTACGCTGGATTTTCTTGTGCCAGCGTGCCGCCAGCACCAGGTGGCGGAATTGGAATACCTATAACCCATTGAGCACCGTAGTAAAAGCGCGGATTTACCCGGCAATCGCGAGCGGACAATGCCATGGTCTTATTGCGCTGAAGTCACCTGGCGATGGAGGGTATTTGCGTGCTTGCGGTGAAGCACCGTAAAAGTTATAATTTATTCAGTAGCTTACGAGCGTTTTCACTTCTGGCACCCAGGGGGCGCGCAGCGCCTCGAGCGGCGCCATGGGCGCTGCGATGGGACGTGAGATGTTTGCGTCTCAATGAGAATTCGCGTTCGGGCTGGCTTATTGCTGCCAACTTTCTGTCGAACGGTTGCCGCTTTGGGTTAGCTTGGCAGCGTGAGTCGCGCCATCGTGTTCCTATTCCTACGATTTCCCGAGATACTGCCTGCATGGATTCCGACAGTTCCGATGAAGTCTATCAAGATCGGATTCTCCCATACGTCTCGCGCACCTTTGCGCTGACGATTCCGCAGTTGCCGCCGGCATTGCGTACCGCAGTCACGAGCGCCTACCTGCTGTGCCGGATCGCCGATACCATCGAGGATGAACCGGCACTGTCGGCCGCAGAAACACTCGCGTTCCTGCAACGCTTTAAAGCCGTGGTCTCCGGAAGCGCCGACTCCGCGCCGCTCGCCCGGGATCTTGAGCGGCGGCTGACCGATCGGACTTTGCCCGAAGAGCGCGATCTTGTGAGCCACATGGATCGGGTCATTCGCATGACCAGAGCACTGGATGAGCGCCCGCGCGCGGCGATCCAGCGTTGTGTTGAGCTCATGTGCTACGGCATGCCCCATTTTCAGCATAGCGCCAGCGTGCGCGGCCTGGCGCGCTCAAGCGACCTCGACGACTACTGCTACTACGTCGCAGGCGTAGTCGGCGAGATGCTCACGGAACTGTTCTGCGATTATTCACCTGGTATTGCGCAGCAGCGTGCAGCGCTGCAGAGCCTCGCCGCGTCCTTCGCGCAGGGACTGCAGATGACAAATATTCTCAAGGATGTTTGGGAGGACCGCAGTCGCGGCGCCTGCTGGTTGCCGCAGGAGGTCTTCAGCCGCCATGGTGTCGATCTTGGACACTTATCGTCCGAAAATTACGACCCGCGCTTCAGCGCAGCTATGTCTGAACTTGTTGGTGTCGCCCACGCGCACCTGCGCAACGCCTTGACGTTCACGCTGCTGATCCCGGCTCGGGAGACGGGTATTCGACGCTTCTGCCTGTGGGCTATCGGCCTTGCCGTGCTGACGCTGCGCAAGATTCACCGGCATCCGCAGTTCACGCGCGGCTCGCAGGTAAAGATCTCCCGATCCGCCGTCGCCATGACGCGCATGCTGACGAATCTGACCGTGCGCAGTAATGCGTCGCTCAGACTCCTTTTCAGGCTGGCCGCGCACGGCCTGCCGCTGGCACGGCCGCCCGAGCTGCGGCGGGCCGCAGCAACACTCGCAAGCGCCGAACCGGGCCCGGAGCCAATCGCTCTCTACGCGCGTCACGCCGCGCGCACTCAGCCTGAGGCGGGTATCCCGCTGGAACGCGCGCGGCGCCGCTCTGACGGGAGCCCCGCATCATGAGCGTTTCGCGCACACGTACCGCGCGCACCACCCCAAAGCCCGAGGCACGCCCGGAAATCCTGTCGCATAGTCTTGCGCGGGTTAAGGACTCGTCGCAGCTGGATCGGGGCATCGCCGCCGCGCGCGATGCGCTCATCGCCGTGCAGCACGCGCAGGGTTATTGGCTGTTCGAGCTCGAGGCGGATTGCACGATTCCCGCCGAATACATTTTGATGATGCATTTTCTGGCGGAGATCGACGCATCGTTGGAGGCCAAGATCGCCGTCTACCTGCGCGCTAATCAGGCCGAGCACGGCGGCTGGCCGCTCTACCATGGTGGCGACTTCGATCTGAGCTGCACTGTAAAAGCGTACTACGCTCTGAAGCTCGCCGGTGACGACCCCAACGCTGCGCACATGCAGCGCGCTCGGGCTGCAATTTTGCAGCACGGTGGCGCTGCCCGCGCCAATGTATTCACGCGCATTGCACTGGCGCTGTTCGGGCAGTTGCCGTGGCGCGGCGTCCCGTACATTCCTGTCGAGATCATGCTGTTGCCGCGCTGGTTTCCATTTCACCTCGACAAGGTGTCCTATTGGTCGCGCGCGGTGATGGTGCCGCTTCTCATTCTGTGCACGCGCAAGCCCGTTGCGCGCAACCCGCGTAACGTACACATTCGGGAATTATTCACGACAGCTCCGGAAGAGGAGCGTGACTATTTCCGCAACAGCCGTCAGCGCAAAGGGTTTCTGCCGAAGCTGTTCTTGGTACTCGATCGCATCGGCCGCATGATCGATCCTCTGGTTCCGCGTGCCATGCGCGCTCATGCCACGCAGCGCGCGCAAACGTGGATCCTCGATCGATTGAACGGCGAGGACGGACTTGGCGCCATCTTTCCCGCCATGGTCAACGCCCTTGAGGCATTGACAATCCTCGGATTTGACAGCGAAGACCCGCGGCGCGTCACCGCCAAGCGCGCGTTGCAAAAGCTCCTCGTCGTCAACTCATCGAGCGCCTATTGCCAGCCGTGCGTTTCACCCGTCTGGGACACGGCACTCGCGGGTCTTGCCATGCAGGAGAGCGGATGCCCGGCGTCCCTCGGTGCATCGGTACGGGCGCTCGACTGGCTGAAAGCACAGCAGCTGCTCGATGATCCGGGAGACTGGCGTGTGCGTCGACCCGCTCTCAAGGGGGGCGGCTGGGCGTTTCAATTCGCGAACAGCTATTACCCGGATCTCGATGACACGGCCGTCGTCGCCTGGGCCATGCACCAGTCACGCAATTCCGCGAACTACTCAGAAAGCATAACCCGCGCGCTCGACTGGTTGGTCGGCATGCAAAGCAAGAACGGCGGGTTTGCCTCGTTCGACGCGGAAAACACCTGTTATTACCTTAATGAGATTCCTTTCGCGGATCACGGCGCGCTGCTGGATCCTCCGACGAGCGATGTCACTGCACGCGTGGTCGCAGCGCTGGCGCGCATCGGCCGCCCGCAGGATGCGGCGGCGCTCGCTCGGGCAATCGCCTTCCTGCGTGATGAACAGGAAGAAGACGGCTCGTGGTTCGGGCGCTGGGGTACCAACTATATTTATGGCACTTGGTCAGTGTTGAGCGCTTTCGCGCAGGCAGGCATCGTCGCGGGCGACCCGAGCGTGCGACGGGCGGTCACTTGGCTCATCGCCCGGCAGAATGTCGACGGCGGCTGGGGCGAGAGCAACGCCAGCTACGCGCCGCAGCACACGGCCGAAACTTCGGAAAACACCCCGCACCAGACTGCCTGGGCGCTGCTCGCGCTGCTCGCGGCAGGTGAGGCGGGATCAGACGCCGTCCGCCGCGGAATCGATTACCTGCTGCGCACGCAGCAGCCAGACGGACTCTGGAGCGACCCGAGCTTTACTGCCCCCGGGTTCCCGCGAGTCTTCTATCTCAAATATCACGGCTACTGCGGGTATTTTCCGCTCTGGGCGCTGGCGGCATACCGCAATCTGACGGGCTCCGGAACTTCTCATTGAATGTAGTCGGCATCGTCGCCGCACTCGCGGCGGAGGCGCGCGCTCTGGGCCCGACCAAACCAGGGTTCGGGGCAACGAGATCTCTCGCCAACGGAACGCGGATTGCCGTAAGCGGCATAGGCTTTACCGCTGCCGCCCGCGCGGCGCAGGCGCTCGTCGAAGCCGGCGTCACGGCGCTCGCCAGCTGGGGAATGGCCGGAGGGCTCGATCCGGCGTTGAATGCCGGGACGATTCTGCTGCCGAGCCACGTGATTTCCACAGATGACATGAGTTTGCCGACCGCGAGACACTGGCGCGAGCGGCTCGCCGCTGCGCTTGCTGCGCGCCATCCGGTCGCCGGCGGGAAGCTCCTCAGCAGCGCCGTCGCCATCGAGGCGATCACTGAGAAGGCTGCGGCCTTCGCAGCGACAGGGGCTTTGGCCGTCGACATGGAGAGTCTTGCCGTCGCCCAGGTCGCCGCAGCTCGGGATTTGCCGTTCATCGCCGTGCGAGTCATCGTCGACACGGCACGCGATGCACTGCCACGCGCGGTCATCGCGGCCAGCCGCTCCGGTCAGGTTCAAATCGGACGCCTTATCGGCGCAGTCGCGCTTGCGCCAGGAGAACTCTCCGCGGTGATCCGCCTCGCGCAGCGCTACCGTGCTGCCAGCCGCTCCTTGGTAGCCGTCGCCCATGCAGGTTCGCTGGCGCAGTTCGCGTTCCCGGCACTCTCCGACGCCGGCGTTTCATGAGAGTGCTGGTCACGGGCGCGACGGGCTTCGTCGGCTCGGCGGTTGCCAGAGCCCTGGTGCATTCAGGGACGCAGGTCCGCGTCCTGGTGCGGGCAGGGTCCGAGCGCGGCAATCTGCGAGATCTCCCGGTTGAGATCGCCGTGGGCGATCTCACGGACCGAGCTTCGCTTGATCGCGCAACGGCCGGCTGCGCTGCGCTGTATCACGTAGCGGCAGACTATCGGCTCGGAGCGCGCGAGCCGGCACAGCTGTATCGCAACAATGTCGACGGCACCCGCAATATTCTGGATGCTGCGCGCCATGCGGGCGTCGAACGCGTGGTCTATACGAGCAGCGTCGCCACCATCGGGCTGCCAGCGAATGGCTCACCCGGTGATGAGGAAACGCCGGTCGCGCTGACCGACATGATCGGCCACTACAAGCGCTCGAAGTATCTCGCCGAAGAACTCGTGCGCGATGCGGCGCGGCTGGGATTGTCCGTGGTCATCGTCAACCCGTCGACGCCTATCGGGCCGGGAGATGTGAAGCCCACACCGACGGGACAAATCGTGCTCGACGCCGCGCGCGGGCACACGCCCGCTTATGTTGATACTGGCCTCAACATTGTCCATGTGGATGACGTCGCTGCCGGCCACTTGTTGGCCTTTCATCGCGGCCGCACGGGCGAGCGCTACATTCTTGGCGGTGAGGACATGACGCTGCGGGAGATTCTCGGGCAGATTGCACAGCTTGTGGGTCGTAAGCCACCGCGCATCCGCTTGCCGCATGGAGCGCTGCTGCCCATCGCTCTGGCAGCCGAGGCATTTGCCAAAGCCACGGGCCGCAGCACCCGAATTACAATTGAAAGCGTGCGCATGTCGCGCAAGCGCATGTTCTTCTCGAGTGCCAAGGCGATCCGTGAGTTGGGCTACACCTTCCGGCCGCAGCGCGCGGCATTCGAGGATGCGCTGGCCTCTTTTCGCGAGCGCGGACTGCTGCGCTGAGCTTCAAGGCTTCTCGCCGCGTTTGGTGTGAAGAAGCTGGCGCAGGTGATTCTGGGGCAGCTATGATACTGGTGGGGTGCCCACCCCGTCGCCGCCGGCACCGGCCGCTCTCTCAATACGATGACCTCGGCCGGTTTTGCAGGCGCACCACTGGAGCCTACTTTGAACGATGCAACTCGCGGCTGCGACCGCGCCACCGCAAACGATGTTTCAGGCGTTGATTCGGATGCGCTGATCCTGGTCGATGAGGCCGACCGCGAAGTGGGCTTCCTGAGCAAGGACCTGTGCCATGACGGCCAGGGCACCCTGCATCGCGCGTTTTCGCTGCTGGTCTTCAATGACGTGGGGGAGCTCTTTTTGCAGCAGCGGGCGCCCTCCAAGCGCCTTTGGCCGCTCTATTGGTCGAACAGCTGCTGCAGTCATCCGCGGCGCGGCGAGAGCATGGAGGCCGCGATAAAACGGCGCCTCCACGAAGAGCTCGGCTTAAGCTGCCCTTTACATTTTCTGTTCAAATTCCAGTACCAGGCCCAGTTTGATGCGCGCGGCGCCGAGCATGAGCTGTGCTCGGTCTATATCGCGCGCTGCGCGGAGGAGGTCAAAGTCAACCGCCAGGAGATCCTCGGCTGGCGGTGGATCGCCCCGGAAGCGCTCGAGGCGGAGATGTCCGGGAGCAGCGCCGAGCTGTTTACTCCCTGGTTTAAGCTCGAATGGGCGCGTATCTGGCGAGATCACCGCGCAGCCGTGCTGGCACTTCAATAGAGGCCGCTGCACCCGTAAAGCGCATGGCGGCACGCGCTCTTTGGCATCAATTTCTTTGGACGCGCCCCGGCCGCCGGGTACTGGTAGAATGAGACATGGGCATTCCACTTCTTCAGATGTACCGCGTTGGACGTTATCTCGCAGGCCGCAAGCTGCGCGGCGAGGAGCGCTATCCGCTGGTTCTCATGCTGGAACCGCTGTTCCAGTGCAATCTCGCCTGCGCTGGGTGCGGCAAGATCGACTATCCGAAAGAAATTCTGCAGAAACGGATGAGCGTCGAGGATGCGCTGCATGCCGTTGACGAGTGCGGCGCGCCGATCGTGTCTATCCCCGGTGGCGAGCCTCTCATTCACAAGGAAATGCCGCAGATCGTTGCGGGAATCGTGGCTCGCAAGAAATTTGTCTATCTGTGCACAAATGCGCTGCTGCTCGCCAAGCACATCGACGAATATCGGCCTTCGCCTTATCTTACTTTCTCGATTCACCTGGACGGCAATCAGCAGCGCCACGACGAGTCAGTGTGCCAGGAGGGGGTGTTCGACAAGGCGGTAGCGGCCATCCGGCTGGCGCGCGACAAGGGCTTTCGAGTGACCATCAACTGCACGCTGTTTGCGGGCGAGAACCCGCAGGAAGTGGCTGAGTTCTTTGATACCGCAATGCAGCTTGGCATCGAAGGCATCACAGTCTCGCCGGGGTATAGCTATCACCATGCTCCGAAACAGGACGTGTTCCTGGGACGCAGCGCCAGCAAGCAGCTGTTCCGCGAAATCTTCAAGCTGCGGCGTCGCCCCTCCGGAACCCGGTGGTCGTTCAATCACTCGGCGCTCTTCCTCGACTTTCTTACGGGCAACCAGACATACCAGTGCACGCCGTGGAGCAACCCGACGTACAATATATTTGGCTGGCAACGACCTTGCTATCTGCTCTCCGACGAAGGCTACGCACCGACCTATCGGTCACTGATTGACGACACGCCCTGGGAGCAGTACGGCGTCGGCCGCAACCCGCGCTGCGATAACTGCATGGCCCACTGCGGCTTCGAAGGCACCGCGGTGAACGATGCCTTTGCACACCCGATCAAGGCGCTGAAAGCGGCGCTGCGCGGACCGCGCATCGCCGGGCCGATGGCACCCGAGTTGCCCGTAATCTACGGTGACGATGCACGGTATTCCCTGGTCACGATTCCCGTCACGCAGGTTAAACTCGCCGCGCCACGGGTCTGACGGGAAGTCGGCGCGCTCGCGAGCCGCGTTGATCGCGCGCGCAAAACAGCCGGAGAACGCGTGTGAATAACGCAGCCGATCCTTGCCCCTCGGTACTCGATGAGCCGGCACAGACTGACGGATTCGCTGCACAACTCGAATCGTGGCGCGCGCGCATAGAACGCGCCTTGGAGGAGCGGCTGCCGCCAGCCGATGTGGTGCCGACGCGCTTGCACGAAGCAATGCGCTACTGCGTGCTGGGCGGCGGCAAACGCGTGCGGCCGGCGCTGCTGTTTGCCACCGCGCGAGCCTTAGGCCTGCACGAAGACGAGGTCGAGGCAGCCGCCTGCGCAATCGAGCTCGTGCATGTCTACTCCCTCGTGCACGATGACCTGCCCGCGATGGACGATGACGACATGCGCCGCGGGCGGCCCACCTGCCACAAGGCATTTGACGAGGCGACGGCGATACTAGTGGGCGATGCACTGCAGCCGCTCGCGTTTCAATTGCTCGCGCGCGATCGCTCGCTGCCCGAGGCGCCGGCGATACGACTGCGACTGATCGACTTGCTGGCCCAGGCGACCGGCACTTTCGGGATGGCTGGAGGCCAGGCAATTGATCTCGCCGTGCAGGGCACGCGCCTTGATATTGCGCAGGTCGAAGACATGCACGCGCGCAAAACCGGCGCAATGATTCGCGTCAGCGTATTGATGGCCGCCGCGTGCCTGCCCTCGCTCGAAGCACACCTGTACGCCGCACTTGGCCGTTTTGCGGCCGCGATCGGCTTGGCATTCCAGATTCAGGATGACTTGCTGGATGTGCTTGGAGACGCTTCGACCTTGGGTAAAGCGACTGGCGCAGACCGCGAACGTGCAAAGCCCACGCATCCGGCAGTTATCGGCATCGAAGCTTCGCAAGACAGAGTGCGTCTGCTGCATGAACAGGCGCTCACTGCGCTTGCGCCCTTTGGCGAACGCGCCGCGCCGCTGCGCTCGTTGGCCGACTGGTTGTTATTAAGACGTTATTGACAGCCCAGTGGAGCTGCCGTGATTCGGGCCATTGGTCGAGTCAATCTGTCGCTCTGAAATTTCGATTATTTTTTTCGCGCAGCCGCCGCGGACCATCCTCGACAGCCGTTTAGAAACAGCCTGACGACGTCGTCGGTCCACGCATCGAGCTCGCTTGACGCCAGAGGTGCGCCTAAACCCATGGCGCGCCGCTGCGGTGCGGTAACGACCATCACCAGAAACTGCTCTGCTGCGAACGCGCGCGCCGCGACACCGAAGCGCGGATCCTGAATTTCACGCGCCAACAAATCGGCAATCAGCGCTTTCGCCTCCTGCGTGACGCTCTCCGTGTCAACCAAACGAACCAGCTTGGGAAACCGAACCGATTCGGCCGTGACGAGCCGGTGCAGCGCGAGCGCCCGCGGCGAAAGCGCCGCTCGCAGGATGAGCCCGGCAATGCGGCGCAGGACATCGTGCAAGGTCGCACCCTCGACGATCGGAACTCCGGGGGGCGGGCGCAGCTGCTCGATGATTCGATGCACGACCGCAGCGAAGAGCGCCGCCTTGTCGTCGAAGCGGTGATAAAACGTACGCTTCGAGATGCCGGCGCGCGCGGCCACCGCTTCGATAGTCGTAGTCCCGTAGCCCTCTGCGAGGAAGAGCTCGGTCGCTACTTCCAGTATTCGTTCCCCTAAGCGCAGCGCATCGGTGCGCGAGGGTCTTCCGCCACGTCGAGCCTTAGCGGTCGGCGACCGTCGGTCCTCACCGACGGCGATAAGCGATCCTGCCCGATTGGTTGGGGACGTGGGCACCGTAGATGCCAGTGTAACGCGGGCGTGGCGCAGAGTAACCGCGCGACGCCTGGTAGAATTGTGGCGCAGAGCGGCCGTACGGTGTCGCGGGCCGGTAGTAGCCCGAAACTCGTGGGTAGTATGTCGGCGAGCGCGCGTAATACGCCGGAGCACCTGCGTAATAATTTGGCGGTGGGTAGTAGCCGGGTCCTCCGCCATAGCTCGGCGCCGGCGGATAGGGCGCGGCTGCCGGACCCGCTGAAGAAGCGACCGCCAGCGGTAGTGTCGCAAGCGCCGCGACCGCTCCGACCACGTGGCGTCCCAGGATCCAAGGAAAAAAAGGACCAAACGCAGCGGCAGGCGTTATCGGTGCTAACGCGAGCGCGGCGCCGGTGACCGCGGCAAACACCGGCTTTTTGACTCCGAGCATGCTTGATCCCCCGTGGCGAAGTGAACGAACCTACTTCAACAGTACTCGTCTTGAGATCGCAACGCAACGGTACCGTTGCGTTTAAATCGAGCTTGCTGCTGAGTCCACGCTACTGCTTTGCCGCGCATCAGATCATTGCCACGTCGGTGTCAGGCCGAGGCGTCAGAGCAAATGGCCCGCCGAAAAGTAGCGGCCTGGGAGCGGGTGTGGTGCGGTCTTTTGCCGTTGACACTGCGGTATAGTTAAACGTACCGAGAACAAGAGCCGCAGGCCAATGAGTTACATTGATGGCAATCTTCTTGAGGGGGAACGGGTCGTGTATCGGACCCGCCTGCATTGGCTCCTCTTCCTGACGCCTGTGTTTTTCACGGTCGTGTTATTGGCGGTCGCATGGCTGCTCGCCACTCGAACCTCCGAACCCTGGAGTCACT
>Ga0302325_10023372_pt1 | contig 12886 bp, 12 predicted proteins | sample Palsa_T0_2_FD_201948 | JGI IMG/M metagenome (GOLD analysis project Ga0302325, IMG submission 201948) | Peat permafrost microbial communities from Stordalen Mire near Abisko, Sweden - Palsa_T0_2 | ecosystem: Environmental > Terrestrial > Soil > Palsa > Peat permafrost | place: Sweden: Abisko... | reverse complement strand
AATTGACCGATCTGCAATTGGACACATCGCGCCCGATAATAAAGTCAATGATCCATCGCGGCATCTTTAAGCGCCGGCGCATCCATAGCAAGATACCTGGCGGCTTCTTCAACTTTGAAGAAGAGGGCGCCAACACGCGTCTCTACGGTTTCGGCCATGGCGATCATCTTCGATTGCGTGACGAGTTCGGCAACGTGTGGCGCGGCACCGCGGAGAAAGTGAGCGAGGAGTCCGTACGCTACACTTTTCGCGACGCCAACGGCCGCACGATCACTGGCGTTTCCGATAGCTTCGGCATTGTGCTGCGCGACGGGCACGGCAAAAGCTGGCGCGGATTCATCGAGTAATTCGCTCTCACCGATCGCGTATCATAATGATTCGCGGCGATGGCGTTGCAAAAACCAGTCACTTACCAGGACGCGGGAGTCAGCATTGATGAAGCCGACCGCGCCGTATCGCTGATTCGCAAGCATGCGCGCGGCACGTTCACGCGTGGAGTGCTAACCGACATCGGCAGCTTCGGCGGCGGCTATTTGTTATCGGGCTGGAAGAATCCGGTGCTGGTGAGTTCGGCCGATGGCGTGGGGACCAAGGTCAAGATCGCGTTTCTCACCGGGCGCCACAACACGATTGGCGAGGACCTGGTGAATCACTGCGTGAACGATATCGCGGTGCAAGGGGCGGTTCCTTTGTTTTTCCTCGACTATTTCGCGGTGGGCAAGCTGGACGCGAATGTCGCCGGGCAGGTAATCGAGGGCGTGGCGCGAGGCTGCCGTAACAATGGATGCGCGCTGATCGGCGGCGAAACCGCGGAAATGCCGGGCCTGTACCAAAAAGGCGAATACGATCTGGCAGGATTTATCGTCGGTGGCGTGGAGCGCAAGCGAATGTTGACCGGCGCCGGAATCCGGCCGGGTGACGTGTTGCTGGGCTTGCCATCCAACGGGCTGCACACCAATGGCTACTCGCTGGCGCGGAAACTGCTGTTTGAGAGGGCGCGGCGTCCGCTCACGAAAGCGCTGGCCGACGAGCTGCTGAAAGTGCACCGCAGTTACTTACGGCCGATCCGCGCATTGATTGCCGCGCGCATGCTGAAAGGCGCGGCTCACATCACCGGCGGCGGGATCACGGACAATACGCCACGCATCTTGCCTGAGGGCTTGGCGGCGCGCGTGGATGTTTCCAGCTGGACAGTTCCGCCGTTGTTCGAGGAGTTGCGTCAGATTGGCAAACTGGATTTGGCCGATTACCGGCGGACCTTTAACCTGGGCGTCGGCATGATTCTGGTGCTGGCCAAGCGGAATCTTGGCAAGGCTCGGGCGATCTTGAGCAGCCTTGGCGAAGCATGCTTCCAGATAGGCGATGTGGTGGAATCGCGTGGCGCCCGCGTGGTTTACGCCGGCGGTGAGGCCGGTGATCGTTGAAGCGGCTGGGCATCCTGCTTTCGGGGCGCGGCTCGAATTTCGAAGCGATCGCGGACAACGTGCAGAGCGGGCGGCTCGAGGCCGAGATCGCGGTCGTGATTTCGAACCGCCCCGAAGCAGCGGGCATCCAGGCAGCACGATCGAGGGGGCTGAGTTGGCTGGCGCTGCCTTCGCAAGGTATAGCGCGAGAAGAATATGACCGGCGCCTGGTGGCCGAACTCCAAAAAAGCCGCGTGGATTTGGTATGTCTGGCGGGCTTCCTGCGGCTGCTGACGGCCGATTTTTGCCGGGCTTTTCCCTGGCAGGTACTAAACATTCATCCGTCGCTGTTACCGGCCTTCCCAGGCCTGCATGCGCAGCGGCAGGCCCTCGAACACGGCGCGAAAATCAGCGGATGCACGGTGCATTTCGTGGACCAGCACCTGGATGCAGGCCCCATTGTCTTGCAGGCGGCCGTACCGGTGCTGGATGATGACATCGAGGACACCTTGGCGGCGCGGATTTTGGTTGAGGAGCACCGCATTTATAGCGACGCTATCGCTCGGGTCTTGTCCGGACGCTGGAAGGTCGTAGGGCGGCGCGTGATCGCCGAGTAAAACGCCTTTTGGCTAGCGCAGGCGCGGGGTCCGACGCCGGGGATTCAACTTAGACATAAAGGACCAATTACCTATTGCAAGCGGCCACAGCCAAGGCGCACACTGGTGCTCCACCATTATGCTTCCCGCTTCTGTCGTATCCGCCGCAACAACTGTGCCCGCGTCGAAAGCGGCTCAACCGAGCGATGCCTCCGGGCTGGCACATCTTTCCCAGGCGCTCCGGGCGCCGGCCGGTAAGGACGCGAAATCGTCAGGCAAGGAGCCTGCGTTTGTTCCGCCAGTGCCGGAAACTTTGGAGGCCACCGGCTTAGCGCCATCCTTGGTGCAGCAACTCATCTTGAAGAAGATGTACTCCAAGGGCGACATGCTGGGCCGCGAATTGTCGGAGGCTCTGGGGCTTAAGTTCAGCCTGATCGAAGGCATCATCGATTTTTTCAAACAGCAGCGCTTTATCGAGGCCAAGAAGTCGCTCGGCATGGGGAACAGCACGGTATTGTTCGCGCTGACGGATACGGGCCGGAATCAGGCGCGCGAATGTCTGGAAGGCAACCAATACGCCGGCCTCGCGCCCGTTCCGCTGACGCAATATACGGAAGTCGTCAGGAAGCAGCGCCGCGCGGAAGGCTGGCTCACGCCCGACGCGTTGCGGCAAGCGTACAGCAAAATGGTGATGACGCCGCGCGTTCTGGCTCAGATTGGTCCCGCGGTCAGTTCCGGAAATTCGTTTCTGATTTATGGACAGCCAGGAAACGGAAAGACATTCCTGGCCGAAGCGTTGATGAATATCGACGATTCGTGCGTCTACGTTCCCTATGCGCTGGATTGCCAGGGCACCATCGTTCAAGTTTTCGATCCGCTCTATCATCAGCCAATTCAGGACGCCGAGGAGCAATCGGTGTTCACAACCGGCCCGCAGTATGACCGGCGCTGGGTCAAGTGCAAGCGCCCGTTCATCGTCACCGGTGGTGAGCTGGCTCTGGAAATGCTGGATCTGAATTACAACGCGACATCAAAGATTTACGATGCGCCTTACCAATTGAAGGCCAATAACGGGATTTACCTGATCGACGACTTCGGCCGTCAGCAGTGCACTCCAGCCGAGATACTGAATCGCTGGATTGTTCCCATGGAACGTCGCGTGGACTATTTGAAATTCATGAGTGGCGGCAAGATTACCGTGCCCTTTGAAGCCTTTCTCATTTTTTCCACCAACCAGAATCCGGAACAATTGGGCGATGAAGCGTTTCTGCGCCGGATTCAATACAAGATGCTGCTGCGCAGCCCGGACGCGCAAGAGTACGCCACCATCTTCCAGCGCTTTTGCGAATCGAAAAATCTGCGGCATCCGGAAGGCTTAATCGCGCGATTCATCGACAAGCACTATCGGCAGTCCAAACGGGCGTTCCGCCGCTGCCATCCACGGGATGTCTTGTCGCACGCCATCGACCTGATTCACTTCGAGAAGCTGGCGTTTGAATTAACGGACGATCTAATGGACCGGGCCTTCGATAGCTGTTTCCTGGAAGAGACCGGGGATTGAAGACCGCTTGCTTACGCGCGCGGTTCAGTAACACGGTCGCGGTTCAGTAACGCATTCCAGGTCGACATTTCCGCCGGAGAGAATTATCCCGATGCGCCGAGCACTGCTCGGGATTTTGTGATGCATCACCGCAGCGGCCGAAGCAGCGCCGCTGGGCTCAACCAGGATCTTCATTCGCGCAAGCAGAAACGTCATGGCGGCGCGGATTTCGGTATCGCTCACCAGCACAATGTCCTCGATATGCTCCTGCATGATTGGAAAAGTAAGCGCGCCCGGTTTGGTTGCGCGCAGACCGTCGGCAATGGTCTCAGGCAGCGGAATTTCAACGCGCGAGCCGGCGCGTAACGACAGCAGCGTGTCGTTTCCCTGTTCCGGTTCGACGCCGAAGATGCGGATACCAGAACGAATGGCATGCGCGGCGATGGAGCTACCAGAGATCAAGCCGCCGCCGCCGATCGGGATCACCAGGGCATCCAGATCGGGAGCTTCGTCCAACAATTCCAGCGCGGCCGTGCCTTGTCCCGCGACGGTCCAGGCGTGATCGTAGGGAGGGACAATGGTTGCACCGGTCTCTCGCGCGATCTGCAATGCGATGGATTCGCGATCTTCGGTGGCGCGATCGTAAGTGACAATTCGAGCTCCGTGAGCGCGCGTGGCCGCGAGCTTCAAAGCGGGCGCGTCGGCCGGCATGACGATGCTGGCGGGAATCCCGAGCGATTCGGCCGCGATGGCGACTGCTTGTCCGTGATTGCCCGAAGAATAGGTCACGACACCGCGCGCAATTCGATCTTGTGGAATCGACAAGATGAAGTTGGCCGCGCCGCGAATTTTGAATGCGCCTCCGCGCTGAAAGTTTTCGCATTTGAAGAAAACGCCGGCGCCCGAAAGCGCATCGAAAGTACGCGAAGTGAAGACAGGAGTGCGGCGGACGATGTCGCGCGTGCGCTGGGCGGCGGCTTGGACATCGGAAAGCTGAATATCGGAAATGTGAATCTGGGGCATGCGTCGCTCTAGTAGCCGGCCTGCTTATCCACGATGTACTCCAGCGGCTGTCCGTTGCGGAAACGCTCGAAGTTTTCGACAAATTGTTTCACGGCCAGCTCCATCCAGCCCGTGGTATGGTCGGCGCAATGCGGGGAGAGCAGCACGTTCTGCATGCGATAGAAGGGATGCTCGGAAGGCAGCGGCTCTGTTTCAAAGACGTCGAGAACCGCGCCCCGGATGATGGCTTGGTTCAGTGCCGAAATGAGGGCCGATTCGACGACGACAGCGCCACGGCCGACGTTGATGAACACGGCGGAGCTCTTCATGAAGTGGAATTCGTTCCCGCCGATCATGCCTTGCGTTTCGGGTGTGAGCGGAGCGGCGGCCAGCACATAATCGGAGAGGCTGATCATTTCCGTCAGTTGCTCGCGCATAAAAGAGCGCTCCAGCACCGGATCATTTTCAGATGCCGGAGTGCGCCTTCGAAGAGCCAGCACTTTCATCCCGAGCGCGTGGGCCAGCCGCGCTGCCTCGCGTCCGATGCCGCCGTAGCCAATGACGCCCAGGGTCTGATCGCGAAGAAAGGCGACGTCGAATTGTTCCCAGCGCGCGGCCTCCTGTTGGCGAATCAAGCGCCGCAGATCTTTTGCGAAGTAGAACATTCCCGCGATGGCAAATTCGGCGAGTGCCGGACCGAAAACGCCCCGGCCGTTAGTGAGCGGGACCGGACTTTCAATCAGCTCGGGTGACAGCACTTTCTCAACGCCCGCGGACAAGGCATGAATCCATTTGACGCGCTGCGCGAGCGGGAGAATCGCTTGTAAAGCGGACCCATCGTGGAAACCGTTCAGGATGACATCGGCTTCGGGAGCGTGCTGCTTCAAGAAATCGAGATCGTTGCCGGTGTGAACGGTTGCGGGCTGCGGCAGGCGGTCCAAGAAGCGCAGGAATGGATAGTTCGGGTTGGAAATGACGAGAAGCGTGATGGGGTCCATAAAACCTGGAAGATAACACAAGGCTGCTAATATCGTGGCGTGGCGAGTCAGGAACAGCTGCGCGAACTCCCGGCAGTGGATCAGGTACTGGGCGCGCTGGGCCATTTGGAAGGCCGATTCCCTAGGGCTTTGATCGTCGAAGAGGTGCGTCGAGTAATCGAGAAAACGCGCGAGGATATTCGCGCCGGACGCCACGCGAATTCCGTTTCGATCGAGAAGCGAGTGGAACGCAATCTGGCAAGGCTGGAGACGCCGTCGCTGCGGCGCGTGATCAATGCGACGGGGGTGGTACTGCACACCAATCTGGGACGCGCGCCATTGGCGACGTTTCAGCCGCTGTCGGGTTACTCGAATCTGGAATACGATCTCGCCGCTGGGAGGCGCGGGAAAAGGGACGTGCATGCGGCGGAGTTGATCGAGCGCTTGACGGGAGCCCCGGGGATTGCGGTGAACAACAACGCAGCCGCGATTTATCTGGCATTGAACGGGCTGGCGGCCGGGTTCGAAGTGGTGGTGTCGCGCGGCGAGCTGATCGAAATCGGCGACGGGTTCCGCATTCCCGACATCATGCAGCGCTCGGGCGCGATCCTGCGCGAAGTGGGGACGACGAATCGGACTCACGTCAACGACTATCGCGAAGCGATCAACGATCGAACGCGCTTGCTGTTGCGGGTTCATCCCAGCAATTTTCGCATCGAGGGATTTACGGCGAGACCGGAGTTGGGCGAACTGGTGGCCCTGGCGAAAGACCGCGGTGTTCCGCTCTACGAGGACCTGGGCAGCGGCTGCGTGGCCGATCTGCGCGCGTTCGGGATGGAAGAACCGCTGGTTGGCGATAGCATTCGCGCGGGCGTCAACCTGGTGTCCTTCAGCGGGGACAAGTTGCTGGGCGGCCCGCAAGCCGGAATTCTAGCGGGCGATCGGGAATTGGTGGCACGGCTGCGCCGGAATCCGATGTTTCGCGCGTTGCGGCTGGATAAAGTGATTTATCAGGCGCTCGAAACCACGCTGCGCTATTTGGTGCTGGAACGTTGGGATCGAATTCCGGCGCTGCGCATGATTTCGCAATCGAGCGACGAGCTACGCGCGCGGGCCGAGCGCTTGAGCGAGAGATTGGACGGCCTGCGGGCCGCGGTGATCGAAGGAAGCTCCATGATCGGCGGAGGGTCCACACCTGGGCAGCCGCTCCAAAGCTGGCCGATCGCCATCGATTGCGCGAATGTGGTGGAAGCGGAACGCCGCTGCCGGTTGAGCGATCCGCCAGTGGTGGCGCGCATCGAAGATGGCCGCTTGCTGCTGGATCTGCGGACGGTTTTCGCCGAGGAAGAAGACGAGCTGGCGCGCGTAATCGTCGCCGCCTGCGCCTAGAGCCGCTCTAGCAACATCGCGAGCAGGGCCGTCCTATCTGCGATGCGGTCCAGCAGAATGCTCTCGTTCGCGGCGTGGGCGCCCTCGCCGACACCGCCCAGTCCATCCAAGGTCGGAATGCCGAGCGCGGCGGTAAAGTTGCCGTCCGACCCGCCGCCCGTCGCCGACTCCTGCAGCGCCACGCCAAGCTCTTTGGCACACGCGCGCGCGGTCTGAAACAACGCGCGAATGGCCGGTGTTCGCTCCATCGGCGGGCGATTGAGGCCGCCGTCCACCTGGATGGAGCAGCGTTTATCGAACGGGCGCAGCGATCGGAACCTCTTGTCCAGCGCGGCGGCATCCTTCGCCTTCGCAATACGGATGTCCACTTCGGCGCGCGCTTCGGCGGCGACGACATTGGTGCGCGTGCCACCGGCAATCACGCCCGGATTTACCGTGATGCCCTGCTTCAAATTGGTGAACGCGGCGATTTTTGGAATCTGGCGCGCCAGCTCCACCACTGCGCTCGCACCCGCCGTATAATCCACGCCCGCGTGCGACGCTCGTCCTTTCACCGTGACGGTGTAGTCGCCGACGCCCTTGCGCGCGGTCTTGAGCTTGCCTTGCAGTCCGGTTCCGGGTTCCAGCAAAAGCACGGCAGCACATTGCCGCGCGGCCTCTTCTGTGAATTGTCGCGAAGTCTCGCTGCCGACTTCTTCGTCTGAGTTCACCTGAAACAAAATACTACGGCGCACCGGGACTTCCAGGGTTTTGAGAGTGCGCACGGCGTAAAGAAAAAATGCGATGCCGGATTTCATGTCCAGCACGCCCGGCCCCCATAAACGCCCTTGTTCCTCGCGCAGGGGCATTTGCGTAAGCGTTCCGAGTGGCCAAACGGTGTCGGAATGCGCCAGCACGAGGATTTTTCCAGCGTCGGCTCTCGCGCCTGGGAATTTGAACTCGCAACGGAGGTGGTGTCCAAAGCGCCCGCCCGGCAAAGTCTTCACGCTGGCGGCGCCGTCAACGCGGCTGGCAAGAAGGTTCACGAAGCGGTTGACGGCCTGCGGCTGATCGCTCGGAGACTCGCACCTGACCAACTCGCTGATGAGCGCGACGATGGCGGATTGCTTCGCTTCCGTAAAAGCAAGAAACGGATGCACTGCCTGTTATAATAACCACTTCCCATGCCCCTTCTCGATATCCAGGAGATTCGCGACATTTTGCCGCATCGCTATCCGATGCTGCTGGTGGATTCCATTCTCGAGCTGGAGGAAGAGCGCATAGTAGGAATCAAAAACGTAACAGTCAACGAACCTTTCTTCGTGGGCCATTTTCCGGAATTTCCGGTGATGCCGGGTGTGCTTGTGGTGGAAGCGATGGCGCAAGTGGCGGGCGTGCTGGTGCTGAAGTCCGTGCCGGATCGCAAGAACAAGCTGGTGCTGCTCGCGTCCATTGAACAAGCCAAATTTCGCCGCCCTGTCCGGCCAGGCGATCAGCTGCGCATCGAGATGAAGGTTACCAGGCGCAAGAGCGCCATCGCCAAGATGCATGGACAGGCCACTGTGGACGGTGTGGTTGTCGCCGAAGCCGAGCTTATGTGCGTCCTGCAGGATCGCGTGCCGGTTCCTTAAGCCCCCGCATGGCGATCCATCCGTCTGCACTCGTCGATCCGAAAGCTCGTATCTCCGCAAGCGCTGAAATCGGACCGTACTGCATCATTGGCTCGGATGTCGAGATCGGAGCGCGCACCCAGCTGATGGGGCACGTTTACGTGGAGGGCGTCACCCACATTGGGGACGATAATTTCTTCTATCCATATGCCACCGTGGGAATGGCGTCGCAGGATTTGAAGTACAAAGGCGAGCGCGCCGAAACCCGCATTGGAAACCGAAACAAAATCCGTGAATTTGTTAGCATCCATCGCGGGACCCAAGGCGGCGGATTGGTGACGGCAATCGGTGATGACAATTTGATAATGGCCTACGCGCATGTGGCGCATGACGTTCGGGTGGGAGATCACACGCAGCTCGGGAACGCCGTCACTTTCGCTGGGCACGTAATCGTGGAAGACTGGGCCGTGATCGAAGCCTTCAGCGGCGTGCATCAGTTTTGCCGCATCGGGAAGCACGCGTTTATCGGCGGCTACAGTGTAGTGACCAAGGATGTGCTGCCCTTTTCGATGACCGTAAGTCCGCGGGAATCCAAGGTGTTTGGCGAAAATAAGGTGGGACTGGAACGGCGCGGGTTCACTAAGGAAGCCATCGAAAACCTGCACAAGGCGTTTCGATTGCTGACTAAATCCGGACTCAACACGACACAAGCGGTGGAGAGGATTCGCGCGGAGGTGCCGGAGTGCCCGGAGGTCCGGGAGTTGCTCGCGTTCATGGAACGATCCGAGCGCGGGTTCGTTAAATGAGCGCCCAGTGAGTCGATACGGCATGATCGCGGGCAACGGGCGCTTCCCGGTGCTGGCGCTCGAAACTGCACGCCGCGCGGGCGACGAAGTGGTGGTGGTGGCGCTCAAGGAAGAAGCCTTGCCTGAAGTGGAGCCACTGGCGGCGCGCTGCTATTGGATTTCACTCGGACAGCTCTCGCGCTTAATTGAGATTCTCAAACAGGAAAAAATCACTGAAGTGATGATGGCCGGACAGGTAAAGCACGCTAAGATTTTTTCCTCCATCGTGCCGGATTGGAAGCTGGTCAAGCTGCTGGCGGGTTTGAAGCAGAAAAATACCGACGCGTTGATTGGCGGCGTTGCGAAGATTCTGGCGGACGAAGGCATTCGGCTAGCCGATTCGACGTTGTTATTGAAGCCGCTGCTGGCGGCGGCGGGTGTGTTAACCAAACGCAAGCCGTCGCCGGAAGAAGAGCGGGATATTGCCTATGGCCGGAAGATTGCGAATACCCTAGCGGGCGTGGACGTGGGTCAGAGTGTCGCGATTTCGGACGGCGCCTGCGTTGCGGTGGAGGCGATGGAAGGCACTGACGCGATGCTGGAACGCGCAGCGTCATTGGTCAATGGCAGAGCGCTGCGCCTGGTGAAGGTTTCGCGCCGGAGACATTTGTTATTCGACGTTCCTGTGGTGGGCCCAGGCACGATCGAGACGATGCGAAAGACTGGCGCGAGCGCGCTGGCCGTCGACGCCGGCCAGACGCTGCTGCTGGATCGCGAAGCGATGCTCGCGAGGGCGAATGAATGCGAAATTGCGATGGTAGGTTGCGATCCGGAGCCATAAGCGCGAGATTAAGTTGTCCCCATGGCGCGCCTAGGTTCCCATGATAAGTTAGATTTTGAACAAAATTCGAGTCGCTGTCATTGGCGCGGGTGTGTTCGGACGCCATCACCTGCGCGTACTTAGCCAATCCCTGAACGCCACGTTGGTAGGTGTGGTGGATGCCAACCCGGAACGCGCCGACATGGCCGCCGCGGAACACAATTGCCTGACATTCGCGACGCTGGGCGAGCTTAGGGGCAACGTGAATGCCGCGGTGGTCGCGACGCCGACGTCGCTCCACGCCGAAGTTGGTTGCGAGTTGCTCGAATCCGGAATCGACGTGTTAGTGGAAAAACCCATTGCGGGCGATCTGGCTTCCGCCAGGCGCCTGGTGGATACCGCGGCTGAACATGATCGCATCCTGCAGATCGGGCACCTGGAGCGCTTTAATCCAGCCGTCGCCGCCCTGAAGAAAATCACGAATGTTCCACTATTCTTTGAGATTCACCGGCTCAGCTTGTTCAGCCCGCGCAGCCTGGACGTAAATGTTGTGCTCGATCTGATGATCCACGATCTGGACATTGTGCTGGATTTGGCCGGCAGCATGCCCGAGGAAATTCGAGCGGCCGGTATTTCGATTTTGTCCGATAAAGTCGATATCGCGAATGTGCGCCTTTCGTTCCCGGGTGGCTGCATCGCCAACTTGACGGCCAGCCGGGTCTCCACCGAGCGGGTTCGGAAATTGCGCCTGTTCCAGCCGCATCAGTACATCTCGCTCGACTATCAGAAGCAGGAAGCGGTGGCTTTCACGGTCGGCGGAAATCAGCAAATTGGATTTCAGCCGCTTCCAGTCATGAAGGAAGAGCCTCTGCGGCTGGAGGTGGAATCGTTCCTGGAGGCAGTGGCAACCCGCTGCAGTCCCTTAGTCCCGGGGGAAGACGGCCTGCGCGCGCTCGAAGTAGCCCATGCGATTCTTGATAAAATTAAAGAGCATTCGAAGATAGTCACCGAGCGGCTTCAGTCACTAACCTAGAGGCTACCTGGCAACGGCGGGCGCGCGATCGACGTCTGTGATTCGGCCATCATGAACTCAAGCCCGGATTCCGGCCCCAATTTCGTGTTGGACTGGCGCGAGTTCGACGACTCGCGGAGACACTGGCGCGCGGGAATCGGAACGCTCGTGGTGCACGCCGTGGTAATCACCGTAGTGCTTACGCTGTCGAGTTTGACCAGTCCGACGCGGAAGTTTGGCACGGAAATTCTTCCTGACTTCAAACAGGCGGTTCACTTGGTTCTGCCTAGCGACTTGACGCAGAAGGCGCCTAACAAGGGCAAGGTGGCCAAGGAAGTGAACGTGGAAGACCTGAAGCCGCGTCCTCCGACCCCACAGCGTTTACCGCCCGCCCCGCCGGTCCGAGCATTCAAACCGCCCAATCCTCAGCCTCCAGGGCCTGCGCAGCACGCGGCGCCGCGCATCGCGGAGCCTCCCAAGATCGACACGCCGGTAACTGCGCAGAATGGTCCGTCGGCGTTGCCCGCGATGGCCGGAACTCCGAAAGCGCCTCCGCCTCCTCCGCTCCCGCCCGTAGAGCAGCCGAAGCTCGCTTTCGAAACGCCAGGGCAAAACGGAACCAGCGAAAATCAGGGCGAACGGAAGCTGGCCCCGCCGAAGGATACTGTCCAGGATGCGGTTCATGAAATTGCGCGCGGCGCCGCGGGCCAGGGTAGCATCGAAGCCGAACCGGAGCGGCCGTTGCCGGGCCAGACTGGTATGAGGCCGGAGCTGCCGGAGCTGCTAAGCGATCCGATGGGCGTGGATTTCAGGCCCTATCTGCTTCAGATTCTTTCGCTGGTTCGCAAGAATTGGTTCGCCGTTATTCCGGAAAGCGCGCGGCTTGGCAATCGAGGGTTGGTGGAGCTCCAATTCATCATCGACCGCAATGGGGACGTCCCCAAATTGGTAATAGCGACGCCCTCGGGCTCGGAGGCTTTGGATAAAGCAGCGGTCGCCGCCGTGAGTGCGTCGGTGCGGTTTCCACCGCTGCCGAACAACTTCAAAGGGCAACAAATCCGGCTTCAGTTTGCGTTTAAATATAACTTCAAGTAACCGAAGAATTTAGAAGCCAGAATTCAGAATTCAAAGAATCGCTATTGCAGGACGACCAGCGGCGCGCGGGCGAACCCGAATTTTCTGGCCTGTTCGTCGATCACGCTTACCTGGCAAGTGTATTGGCCCGGTGGGATGTTGGCAAGCGGCATTTCAAACTCAAACCCCAGTGTGTTCGGGCGTCCGGATTTCGGCTTGGTGACGCGCACTGGCGCGGACTCGAAGGACTTCGATTTACCCCGGAACATGCTCAACTCGGCCGACACGCTGGGCGACGCAACAGTTCCTGGATCGTAGACCTCGAAATAAACGTACAGTTTCTGGTTCTTACGGAACACACGTGTGATATCGGGGATTAGCTTTTGGCCATTCTCCACCAGAGGATGCTCATTCAATAGTTTTTTGTTGCCACCCGCATTGCCGATGCTGGCCGACAGCGGCTCACGCTGATTGCTCCACACCACCGAACTCATCCGCACCGATGACGTCTGTTTGCTCAAATCGGGAACAGTGAACTTCATTTCGAACGTTCCCATTTTGCCGTTTTGGTTTTCGCGCGCCAGGAACCTGAGGTTGTAATCGCCGGGCGGGAGAGTGACGCCGGTATCGTACTCGACGTGCCTCTGGGCCAGCTGCGCGGCATTCTCTTCGGTGAGCTTCAGCTTGATTTCGTCGCGG
>Ga0302325_10023371_pt1 | contig 12886 bp, 10 predicted proteins | sample Palsa_T0_2_FD_201948 | JGI IMG/M metagenome (GOLD analysis project Ga0302325, IMG submission 201948) | Peat permafrost microbial communities from Stordalen Mire near Abisko, Sweden - Palsa_T0_2 | ecosystem: Environmental > Terrestrial > Soil > Palsa > Peat permafrost | place: Sweden: Abisko... | reverse complement strand
CTTGCCGGTCGAATACGCGCTCGCGCCCACGATGATCGGCGTGATGAACGCACCCGAGCCACCCCACGGGATCTTCACCGCACGCTCGACCGAGCGGATGAAATCAGACGCCTTCACCGCCGCGCCATTGGAATACTTCAGCCCCTTGCGCAGCGTCGCGGTGTACGTCTTGCCGCCATCGGAGATCTTCGGCAGCGCCGTCGCCAACCCCGGAATCAACTGACCGCCCGCGGGACCGCTCTTGTGCGCGTAGGTCGTCAGACCGGTGTAGACGATCCAGTTGACCTGGGAACCCTGGGTCGTGTAGTCCTTGCCGGGATCGAGCGACTGCGGGAAGGTGCCCTGAACCATGTTGATGGTCGGGGTCGCACCGCCCGAGCTGCCACTGCTGGTGCTCGTGTTCGCGCTGGCGCCGCCGCTGCTTGTGCCCGAGCTCTTCGAGCTCGACCCACATGCCGCGACGACGAGCGCGGTGATCGCCACCAGCAGAAGTACCGCCAATGGACGGACGTGTTTCTTCAACCTGAGTCCTCCTCCAAGAGGTTGGTGTCCCAAAGCGGGGAAGCGTATTCCCAAGCAACGCCCATTACCATTGGAGCAAGCGGTACCTAACGAATCCGCAACACCGCCTGCTAACAAATCGGCGCCGGGCGGCTGTGCTGCCTCGAATCGTTGCGTAGCGAGCCCGGAGCCGACCTGGCCGGACGGGCGTCAGGACACGCTCAGCACGGCCTTGCCCGCGACGCGCCGGTCCATCAGCGCCTCGATCGCGTCGCCGGCCTCGGTCCAGGGCCTGACAAAGTCGATCTGCGGGTCCAGCCGGCCGGCGGCCACCAGCTCGGCCAGCCGTCGCAGGTCGGCGCTCGCACTGCGGCTGTGGGCGAGAATCGAGAACAGGTAGAAGCCGACCAGCCTGGCGCCTGACGCGCGCGCGAACAGCTCACGGGCGGGATAGCTGACCGGCTCGGCGACGGTCGAGGCGAAGCTGACCACGGTCCCGAGCGGCGCCACCCGCTGCAGACAGGCGCCGAGCACGGTCCCGCCCACCCCGTCGAGCACGACGTCGAAATCGCCTCCCTCGGTCTCCAGCTCGTTCACCACCTCGTCGGCACCGAGCTCGCGCAGGCCGTCGGTGCGCCGCGCGACCGCGGTCACGTGGGCCCCGGCGAGCTTGGCCAGCTGGATCGCGAACCGCCCGACCCCGCCGCTCGCGCCGGTGATGAGCACCCGCCGACCGACCACGAAGCCGCCGATCTGAAGCGACAGCAGCGCGGTCAGGCCGGCGACCGGCAGCGACGCCGCCTGCTCGAGCGTGATCCCATCGGGCAGCGGCGCCAGGAACTCGGTGTCGACCGCGGCGCGCTGCACCCATGCGCCCGGGTTCTTGAGACCGACGACCCGGGCGCCCGCAGGCGGGCCGGTGCCGTCGGCGGCAGCCTGCACCACCTCGCCCGCAAGATCCCAGCCGGTCACCGAGCCATGGTCCATCGTCGACAGCCGACGGCACTCCCCGCGGTTGAGTGAGATCGCTCCGACCGCCACCAGCGCCTCGTGCGGCAGCGGCGCCGGGTCGGCCACCTCGGACAGTTGCGCATACGGCGCCTCGGGATGGGATGCGAGCGCGAGCATCGACTCGATCCCCGATACTACGCATCGATGAGGAGGGTTCTGGTCAGCTTCGCGACCGCAGCGCTGCTGGCGGCGTTGACCGGCGCCGGCGCCGTCGCCGTCGCCTCGGCGGCGCCCCTGAGGGTCACGTGGATGCGCGGCGCCAGGGCGCCCGGCACCCCGGCCCGCTACGACAAGGTCGGCGTGCTGCGAATCGGGCCGCGCACGGCGCGCAACGTGCTCGTGCTCGAGCCCGGAACCTCGGCCGGCAGCGCCTACTTCGTTCCGCTGGCCAAGTGGGTCGTCGCGCGGGATCCGGGCTGGCAGGTGTGGGCCGTCGAGCGGCGCGAGAACCTGCTGGAGGACCAGTCGGTGCTCGACGAGGCCAAGCGCGGCACGGCGACCGTCACACAGCTCTACGACTACTACCTCGGCTATCTGAACGACCCGTCGATCACGTCACACATCCAGCCGATCCCGGACGCGAGCGTGGCGTTCGCCAAGCGGTGGGGGATGTCGGTCGCCGTCGGCGATCTCCACGCGGTGATCGGGCGCGCGCGAGCGCTTGGCGGCAGGGTCGTGCTCGGCGGCCACTCGCTCGGCGGCGGGGTGGTCACCGCGTACGCCACCTGGAGCTTCGACGGCAGGCCCGGGGCCGACCAGCTCTCCGGCCTGGTCTATATCGACGGCGGCAGCTTCGGCAAGCCGGAATCCGCCGCCGCCGCGCGCAACGCGCTGGCCACGCTGCGCTCGCCCGGGACGTCGCCCTGGGAACCGTTCGGCGGGATCCCGGCGCCCGACGCGGGCCTGCTCAGCTCGGTCGGCGCGATGGCCGCCCTGATCGCCCCCCGAGCGCCGTCGCTGGCGCAGTCGTCGGGGCTGCTGACCCCGTTCGGACTGACGCCGCCGGTCCCGGTCGACAACCTCGCGCAGTTCGGCTACGCGCTGAACGTGGGCACCTCGCCGGCGGCGCTGATCGCCGCCCAGGCCCATCTCGGTGCCGGGATCACCGCGTCCGGCGCGCTGCGCGGCTGGAACGGGACCGGCGCGCTGACGCCGATCCGGCGCTACGCGACGATGCTGTCGGGCGCCGGCGTCGAGAACGCCGACGGCAGCGAGTGGTACTTCCCCACGCGTCTGACGCTCGACTTGGCGGCCGTCGGCAACGGCACGCCGTCGGCGGCGCAGCGGGTGCTCGGCCTGCGCTCCACGCTCGGCCGCCGGCTCCCCCACTCGCTGCGGATCTACGGCTTCGGCGCCCGGCTCGGCGGCTCGCTGATCCTCGATGAGATCCGGCAGCTCGCCCGCCAGTCCGGGATCCCCGCAAACCATCTGACGCTGATCGACCGCCACGCCACCTACGCGCATAACGATCCGGCGGGCGCGTATCCCCACAACGTCTTCTTCTCGCACCTCGTGACGTTCCTGCACCGCGTCGCGCGCTGACGCGACGCGGCGGCGTGTACGCCGACGTGTGGCAGGGCTGGCCGGCGCCCCCGGCTATGTTCGATTTCTATGAAACAACCGCCGTCAGCCGACGATCGTGAGGAGGCCGTTCTCGGAGGCGGGGTCTCCCGCCGGCTGGTGCTGCTGCTGGCCGTCGCGTGCGGCGCGACGGTCGCGAACCTGTACTACGCCCAGCCGCTGCTGCACACGCTCGCGCGCGCGTTCTCGGTCTCCGAGGGCACCGCCGGGCTGTTGATCACGATCAGCCAGATCGGCTATGTGCTCGGACTGGCGCTGCTGGTGCCGAGCGGGGACCTGCACGAGCGCCGGGGGCTGATCTCGGCGGCGCTGCTGCTCACCGCCGCCGGGCTCGTGGTGGCGGCGATCGCGCCCGGGTTCGCCGTGTTCGCGGCGGCGCTCGCGCTCGTCGGCTTCAGCGCGACCGCGGCCCAGGTGATCGTGCCGATGAGCGCCTCGCTGGCGGACGAGTCCGAGCGCGGACGGGTCGTCGGGACCGTGATGAGCGGGCTGCTGATCGGGATCCTGCTGGCGCGGACGTTCAGCGGCCTGCTCGCCGCCGCGCTCGGCTGGCGGGTGGTGTTCTGGGTCGCGGCCGGGATCATGGTCGCGCTGGCGCTGACGCTGCGGACGCGGCTGCCGCGGGTGCCGCCGACGACCGAGATGAGCTACCGGAGCGTGCTGCGCTCCGTACTGTCGCTGATCGCCGCCGAGCCGGTCCTGCGCCTGCGGATGGCGCTCGGCTTCTTCGCGTTCGGATGCTTCAGCACGCTCTGGACGTCGCTGTCGTTTCTGCTGGCGGCCTCACCGTTTCACTACGGCAACGCGATCATCGGGCTGTTTGGACTGGCCGGCGTCGCCGGCGCCGCGGCGGCGACGGTCGCCGGGCGGCTGGCCGACCGCGGCCACGGACGCCACGCCACCTGGGCCACCGCCGTCGTGATGCTCGCCTCCTGGCCGATCCTGTACGCGGGCAAAACCTCTGCCGTGTGGCTGATCGTCGGGATCGCGGTCCTCGACCTCGGCGTCCAGGGGATCCACATCTCCAACCAATCGGCGATCTACGCGCTCGCGCCCGAGGCCCGCAGCCGGCTGACGACGGCCTACATGGTCAGCTACTTCCTCGGCGGCGCGGCGCTCTCGGCGATCAGCTCGGCCGTGTACTCCTCCGACGGCTGGGGCGGGGTCTGCGTGGTCGGCGCCGCGACGGGGCTGGCGGCACTCGCGCTGTGGACCGCGGCCGAGCTGCGCTCCCGGCTGCCGGCGACGGCCGGTCAACCGGCGCCGTAGCGCGCGACCCCGGTCGACAGCAGCTCGAACGCCAGCTCCGCGTCGGCGAGCGCGGCCGGCTCGGCCTCGTCGGCGGTCTGGCCGGCGAGCATCCGGGCGGCGTTGGCGCTGATCAGCTGGTCGATCGCGCCGCCGATCATCGACGCCACCACCCGATGACCGATCGCCTCAGGCGGCCGCGAGTGGTCCATGTCGGTGAACGGGTCGATCTCCCAGGGCGTCTCGCCGACGGCCCGCGCCAGCTCGACCGCGAGTGCGAGCTCGGCCTCTCGCTGCCGTCGCGCCGCGGCCGACAGCAGGGCCGGGCTGGCCCACAGCATCCGCGCGAACCGGTCCACGCCGTCATGCAGGCAGGTCCACTCGGCGCGGCGCCGCAACGCGCCGAGGTAGTAGTCGCGGATCACGTCCAGCGGCAACTCGCCGGGGGCTCGGTTGCGGACGGCGCTGGCCGGGTCGGCCGTCTCGGCCAGCTCGAACGCCATGTCGGCCTTGGACGGGAAGTAGTTGAACACCGTCACCTTCGAGACGTCGGCCGCCTCGGCGATCTCCGCGACCGAGACGTCTTCGAACCCGCGTTCCAGGAACAGGCGCACGGCGGTCCGGGCAATCTGCTGGCGCGTCGCTCGCTTCTTGCGCTCCCTGCGGCTGATCGTGCCCCGCTCGTCCATCCCGAGCCGACTGTACCGCGCTCGTTCATGAGTCAAGACAAGATTTTTATTTGACTTAATTTTTGTCCGAGTTTACCTTCACCGGGTGACCAGAGCCCAGACGTACGGAACGATGGGAGCGGGCCTCGCAGCGCTCCTGCTGGCGATCCTCGACCAGACGATCGTCACCTCCGCGGCCGCGCCGATCGTGCGTGACCTGCACGCCGCCGGCGGCGTCGGCCAGATCCCGTGGCTGATCGCCGCGTACACGCTCGCCAGCACCTGCGTGCAACCGCTGTACGGCAAGCTCGCCGACCGGTTCGGCCCGCGCCGCGTGTTCCTGACCACGCTCGGTCTCTTCCTCGCCGGCTCGGCGCTGTGCGCCGGGGCTGACTCGGTCGGCGAGCTGATCGCGTTCCGCGCCGTCCAGGGCCTCGGCGGCGGCGGGCTGATGAGCGTCACGATCGTCGCGCTGGCGCACCTGCGCCGCGAGCGCCCGGACCCGGACCGCAACGATGGCGGCAACATGATGGCCGCCGCGCTCGTCGGGATCGGGCTCGTGCTCGGCCCGACCGTCGGCGGCCAGATCGTCGAGCACCTGTCCTGGCGGTGGGTGTTCCTGATCAACCTGCCACTCGGCGGGTCGGCCTGGTGGTCGCACGGTCGTGCATGCGCCTGCCGCACCGCGACGAGCCGACGCCGCTGGACCTGCTCGGCTCGGCGCTGCTCGCGCTCGTCGCCGCATGCCTGCTGCTCGCCTGCCAGTGGGGCGGACAGCGCTACGCCTGGGGCGGCTGGCAGATCCTCGGTCTGGGCGGGGTCGGGCTCGCCGCCGTCGCCGCGTTCGTCGTCCGCCAGCTCCGCGTCGAGGCGCCGCTGTTCCCGGTGCGGGTGATCGCGTTGCACAACGTCCGCGCGATCGCGTCGCTGCAGCTGCTGACCGGGATCGGCATGACGGGCTCGGCCATCTACATGACGATCGAGCTGCAGCTGGTGCACGGGATCACCCCGGCCGCGACCGGCGTGCGGTTGCTGCCGATGGCCGCGGGACTCGCGATCGGCTCGATCGTCGGACGGCGACTGCTGCAATCTCTCTCGACGCTGACACGCGCGATCGCGCTCGGCGCGCTGCTGTCGGCGACGACGTTCGGCGCGCTGGCGCTCCTCGGCGCCGGCACCCCGTACTGGCTGCTGGCACTGCTCTTGTGCCTGCTCGGGTGCGGGATCGGCGTCGGCCTGGGCACCGAGGTGATCGCGCTGCAGCGGACCGTCGAGCGCCGCCACCTCGGGATCGCGACCGCCGGCGTCCGCTTCGTCGAGACGCTCGGCGGGGCGCTGGCGGCCTCCGGGCTCGGCGTGCTGTTCGCGACCGAACTGCACGGCTCGGCGCCGGCGGCCGCGGCCGCGGCGGTCCACCCGGTGTTCGGGATCTGCGCAGGCGTGATGGCGATCGCGGCCCTGGTGGCGCCGGCGACGCCGCTGCGCGCCGGCGACGAGCCCGCGTCAGCCGACCGACGTGCGGGCGAGACGCCGGCGCCGATCGGGGCCGGCGGGGGCTGACGGCGCCGGACGTATGATGCCGTCCGAGTGCGCCTGATCACGTCGGCAACGAGGGACCGATGAGCGCCACGGCGGTCGCCGACGGGGAGGCGCGCACGAGCCGCAGCGTGCTGGTCGTGTTCGCCGGTCTGATGCTCGTGATGCTGATGGCGTCGCTGGATCAGACGATCGTCGCGACCGCGTTGCCGACGATCGTCGGCGATCTTGGCGGGCTGAACCAGCTCACGTGGGTGGTGACGGCGTACCTGCTGGCGCAGACCGTGGTGACGCCGCTATACGGCAAGCTCGGCGACATGGTCGGCCGCAAGGTCGTCCTGCAGTTCGCGCTCGTCATCTTCCTGATCGGCTCGGCGCTGTGCGGCCTCGCGCAGAACATGACGATGCTGATCCTGTTCCGGGGGCTGCAGGGGCTTGGCGGCGGCGGCCTGATGGTCTCGACGATGGCGGCGATCGGCGACGTCGTCTCCCCGCGCGAGCGCGGCCGCTACCAGGGCTACTTCGGCGCGGTGTTCGGCGTCTCCAGCGTGCTCGGCCCGCTGCTCGGCGGCGCGCTCACGTCCGGCGTCTCGTGGCGCGCGATCTTCTACGTCAACCTGCCGATCGGCGTGATCGCGTTCGCGGTCTTGCAGGCGACGCTGCCGTCTCGCAAGTCCTCCGAGCATCAACAGATCGATTACTTCGGCGCCGCCGTGCTGGCGGCCGCGCTCGCCTCGATCGTGCTGGCCTGCACCTGGGGGGGGACCACCTACCCGTGGGGCTCGGCGGAGATCATCGGCCTGTTCGCGGCCGCGATCGTGCTGGTGATCGTGTTCATCGTCGCCGAGGTACGGGCGCCGGAGGCGGTGCTGCCGCCGAGCCTGTTCCGCAATCGCACGTTCGCGGTCGCGAGCGGGATGGGCCTGATCGTCGGCTTCGCCCTGTTCGGCTCGATCACGTACCTGTCGCTCTATCTGCAGGACGTGCTGGGCTCCTCGCCGACGGAGGCCGGCCTGCAGACGCTGCCGCTGATGCTCGGGCTGCTGCTGACGTCGATCGGCTCGGGCCAGATCATCACCCGCACCGGCCACTACCGGACATTTCCGATCATCGGCACCGCGCTGATGGTGTTCGGCCTGGTGCTGCTCTCGCGCTTGGGCGTGAGCACCGCGCGGTCGATCGCGTCCGTCTACATGTTCGTGCTCGGCCTCGGGCTCGGCTGCGTGATGCAGGTGCTCGTCCTGGCCGTCCAGAACGCGGTCGACTACAAGGACCTCGGCGTCGCGACCTCCGGCGCGACGTTGTTTCGCTCGATGGGCGGAACCGTCGGCACCGCCGTGCTCGGTTCGATCTTCAACAACCGCTTGAGGTCCGAGCTCACGTCGGTGTTCCCGGCCGGATCCGCCGCCGCGGCGAGCTCCTCGGGGTCGTCCGGCCTGAGCAAGGCGCAGCTGACAAAGCTCCCGCCGACGCTGCACTCCGGCTACCTGCACGCGTTCACAAATGCGTTATCGACCATCTTCGAGGTCGGTGCCGCGATCGGCGTGCTGGCGTTCGTGCTCAGCTGGGTGCTGCCCGACCGGACCCTGCGTGATACCGCGACCGCGTCGACCGGCGTCGGCGAGGCGTTCGCCACGCCGCGCCAGGTGAAGTCCGAGGCCGAGGCGGCGCGGGCGCTGTCGGTGCTGATCGGCCGTGAGAAGCGCCGCCAGCTCGTTGCCAACATCGCCGCCCGCGCCGGCGTCGATCTCTCCCCCGCGGCGTGCTGGCTGATCGCGCACCTGCAGGACGACCCGGCGATGAACATCCCCGCGATGAGCCGTTCGTTCGACATTCCCGAGGGGGTGACGGCCGGCGCGGTGCAGGAGCTGGCCACGCGCGGGTACGTCACGCTCGACGACACCGGCGCCGCCGTCACGGGCGTGACCGACGCCGGCCATGAGGTCGCCGAGAAGCTGATCGCCGAGCGCAAGGCCTCGCTGGAGCGCCTCGTCACCGGCTGGTCGCCCGACGACCACCCCGATCTCGCCGGCCTGCTCACCCGCCTCGCCCGTGAGCTCCAGCGTGACGCGCCGGCCGAGGTGCCCGCGCCCGTCGTCGCCGCGGCGTAAGTGGCGGCGGGCGCGCTTGCCTAGACTCGGCGGTCGTGCTGCGCCGAGTCCGTTGGATGATGCTGTGCGCCGCCGGCATCCTCGCAGTGACGCTGGCAGTACTCGTCGCAGTCTCGAACAAGAAGAGCGACGGCTCCTCCGCGGCGACCCCAGTCCCCGCGCCGTTCGCGGTCGGGACCGAGCTGCCGCGCCCCAGGCACCTACCAAGCTTCCAGCTCGTCGACTCGGCCGGCAAGCCGTACCAGCTGAACGACACCCACGGCAAGTGGATCGTCCTGGCGCCGTCGATGACGCTGTGCCGAGAGGTCTGCCCGATGACGACCGGCGCGCTGGAGGAGCTCAAGTCCACGCTCGCCAAGGACGGGATCGGCAACGACGTCGACGTGGTCGAAACGACCGTCGACCCGTGGCGCGACAGCCCGGCCCGGCTGCGTGCCTACAAACGGGAGTTCGGCGCCGACTTCACGATGCTGACCGGGTCCACGCACGAGATTCGGAAGTTCTGGAACTGGTTCCACGTCCAGTTCTACCGTGTCCCCGAGGGCAAGCCGGCCGACATCGACTGGTGGACCCACAAGCCCGAGACGTTCGACATCAACCACACTGACGCCGTGTTCGTCATCGACCCGGCCGGCCAGGAGCGGGTCGTCAGCGACGGGATGCCGGAACTCCAGGGCACGCTTCCCAAACGACTTCGATCGCTGTTGGATTCCGAGGGCGTGACCAACCTGAAGCACCCAGAGACGCCCTGGACCGCCGATCAGGTCGCCGACGACGTCCTCAACATGATGGGCCGCGCCGTCCCGGCGAGCCAGGTCGCCAAGGTCGTGCCGCCGAGCGTGTCCGACGCACGCTCGGAGCTGCGCGGCTCGCCGGCGGCGCTCAAGCGCCTGCACGCCCAGGCCGGGCAGCTGCTCGGCTCGACATCGGCGCTCAGCGCCCGGCTGCACACGTTGCACGGGTATCCGATCGTGCTCAATGTCTGGGCGTCGTGGTGCCCGGCGTGTCGCGAGGAGTTCCCGTTCTTCGCGACCGCGGCGGCGCGATACGGCCGACAGGTCGCATTCCTCGGCGTCGACAACAACGACCCGGAGGCCAGCGACGCGCGATCGTTCCTGGCGTCGCATCCGGTCAGCTATCCGAGCTACACCTCGACCTCGGCCTCGCTGGCGCCGCTGGCAGCGATCGAGGGGATGCCAACCACAATCTTCATCAACCAGGCGGGCAAGGTCGTTTTCGTGCACCTCGACCAGTACCAATCGCTCTCCGCGCTGGAGAACGACATCGGGCAGTACAGCCTCGGCATCAAGGCCGCCGACCGGCCGAACGCGACTGACGTCGTGATGGGGCCGCGATGAACCCCGAGCGACGCGCGATCGCGGACGAGATCTACGCTTACGGCGTCGAGTTCGACGCCCAGCAGTCAAACCGGCTCGCGCGGCTGCGCAACCTCGAGCCCGAGACCGCGGAGCTGCTGGCCGTGCTGGCCCGCGCCGCCGGCGCCCGGCGGATCCTCGAGGTCGGGACCTCCAACGGATATTCGACGCTGTGGCTGGCGGACGCAGCGAAGATCACCGGCGGCCACGTGGAGACGCTGGACATCGACCCCCGCCGCTCCGAGCAGGCCTGCGAGAACATCGCACGTGCCGGCCTCGGCGGCGTGGCGAGTTGCCGCACCGTCAGCGCCGCGCAGGCGCTCGGCGAGTATCCCGACGACGCCTGGGACCTGGTCTTCCTCGACGCCGAGCGCCCCGAGTACGTCGGCTACTGGCCAAACGTCCGCCGGACCCTGGCGCCGGGCGGCATGCTCGCGATCGACAACGCCATCTCGCATGCCGCCGAGCTGACCGACGTCAACCGCCTGCTCGACGCCGACCCGCGGCTGACGACCGTCCTGGTTCCGATCGGCGCCGGGCTCGTCGTGTCACTCGACGGTGACGCCTGATCCCGGCAGGAGGGCGGCGGCGGTCGGGAACGGCCGTTCGCATTTCCGCGCGCTCTATCGACGGCTCTGGTCGCCCGCTCCGCGCCACTCGAACGCCAGCTGCCCGTAGACCGCGAGGTCGATGTAGTGGCCGTCGGGATACCGCTCGGCCTGGCGCCTGACGCCCTCGAGCGTGAACCCGAGGCGTTCGGCGACGGCGCGGCTGCGAACATTGCCGACCCCGGCCTGGATCACCGCGCGGTTGAGCTCCCAGGCGCCGAATGCATGGTCGAGCAGCGCGCGGACTGCGAGCGTGACCGTGCCGCGCCGCTCGGCGGCACTCCCGATCCAATAGCCGATCTCGCACGAGCGGTCGTGGCGGCTGACGTCCGGGAATCCGATCGAGCCGACGATCGCGCCGCGCTCGACGATCACCGACGAGAAGCCGCCATTGTCGGCGAAGCCACGGCGACTGGAGCGGACGTACTCACGGGTGCTGTCGATCGTCGCCTCGGCTGCCCATGGCATCCACTCGGCCAGGCGTTCACGGTTGGCCACGATCAGCTCGTAGATCTCGTCGACGTCCGACTCCTCCGTCAGTCGCAGCCAGCGGTCCTCGTCAAGCCGGTGGGTGAACATCACAAGGCTCAGATATACAACGCGCGCTGGGCTCGTTGATCGTGAGCTTCAGCTCGTCAACCCGCAGTTGTGCAAAAAGGGCGTCCTGACGTACTTTTGCGCACACGCGGCCCGCGGGGGATCCGCGTCAGCCCGCTCGCGCTCGCAGGAGCGGCGCCAGCGCGACGATCGCGAGGCCCAGCCCGCTCGCGATCGCGAACGATGCGTGCACCCCTGGCACGAACCCGGCGCGGCCGGCCAGCAGCGAGCCGAACAGCGCGACCCCGACCGCCGAGCCCGTCTGGCGCAGCGTGTTGAGCGCACCGCCCGCCACCCCCGAGCGACTGCGCTCGACGCTGCCCAACAGCTGCGCGGTGACGGTTGGCACGACCAGGCCGCCGCCGACGCCGATCGCGGTCAGCTGCACGACGATCGCCCCGTAGCCCGTGCCGGCCCCGACCCACAGCATCGCCGCGCAGGCGACCGCCAACACCGCGGCGCCGAGCACCAGCACGCGGGTCGCGCCGAGTCGCTCCTGCATCCGTCCGGAGACGATGTTGGAGACGGTGATCCCGATCATGATCGGGGCCAGCGCCAGCCCCGTCGTCAGCGGCGACAGTCCCTGCACGCGCTGAAAGAACAGGCTGATCACGAAGATCAGCCCGTAGAAGGCCGTGTTGATCAGCAGCCCGGCGACCGAGCAGACGCTGAACGTGCGCGACCGGAACAGCGACAGCGGCAGCATCGGCGAGCGGCCGTGGGCCTCGAACCAGACGAACGCGCAGCCGCACGCCAGCGCCGCGCCATAGCCGACGAGCACGGCGGTCGCGCCGAAGCCGCGGGCGCCGCCCTCGATCGTCGAGCCGACGAGCAGCACCAGCGTCGCGAACGCGGTGGCTTGCCCGGGCACGTCGACCCCGCGGCCGGCCGAGCGAGTGGTCTCACGAGCGAATCGCAACGTCAGGAAGATCCCGCACAGCGCGACCGGAACGTTGATGAAGAAGATCGCCCGCCAGCCGATCGCCGCGATCAGGGCGCCGCCGATCAGCGGCCCGCCCGACAGCGCCGAGCTGGCCCCAGCCAGGTAGATCCCGACCGCCTGGGTTCTGGCCCGGGCATCGGTGTAGGCGTGGCTGAGCAGCGCCAGCGACGACGGCACGAGCAGCGCCGCCGCGAGTCCCTGGACCGCGCGGGCGCCGATCAGGACGCCGAGATCGGGCGCGACGCCGCAGATCGCCGAGGCGGCCATGAACAGCACGAAGCCGCCGACGAACAGCCGCCGGGCACCGATCCGGTCGGCGATCGAACCGGACGTGAGGATGCACGCCGCGAACGCGATCGTGTACGCGTTGACGACCCATTGCAGCCCGCTGACGCCGCCGCCGAGGCCGGCTCCGATCGACTTGATCGCGACGTTGACGATCGAGACGTCGAGCTGGACGACGGAGAAACCGAGGCTCGTCGCGACGAGCGTCCAGCGCCGCGACTCGGTGCGTCCGTCGGCCGCTTGGGTGTGGGTCACATCCGACATCGCCAACTCAAGCTAGACGCGCGACGGTTCGATCGCGGTCGAACCGTGACCGCGGATCTACGGGCCGACGAGCAGCCGGTGCGCCCGATCGCGCCCGATCGACAGCAGCAGCGTCGGCAGCCGCGGCCCGGTCTCGGCGTCGCACAGCAGCCGGTAG
>Ga0302325_10023369_pt1 | contig 12886 bp, 13 predicted proteins | sample Palsa_T0_2_FD_201948 | JGI IMG/M metagenome (GOLD analysis project Ga0302325, IMG submission 201948) | Peat permafrost microbial communities from Stordalen Mire near Abisko, Sweden - Palsa_T0_2 | ecosystem: Environmental > Terrestrial > Soil > Palsa > Peat permafrost | place: Sweden: Abisko... | reverse complement strand
TGCTCGTCCGTCGACAGGGTGCTGGCACCGGCGCTCATCGGCTCTTCCCCATGGTCAGGTCCGAGGTGATCGTAAACGACACTGCAAAGTTGGAGAAACTCCCCATGCGGCGTCGCAACTCTTGGGCGTAGCCGAGCGCATATAGCTGCCGCTCGTCGCTTTCGATCTGGCCGCGGGCCGATAGCGGGGCCGCGGAAATGTATTCCGTCACCGAGTATCCCCTGTTCTCAATGGGCTATGGACGGTCCATTGACGCCCCTATTCTGCGCCAAGCGCCGGCGCCCTGTCAATAGGCTACCGAGACTGGTTTGGCGCGCCGTCCGGCCCGGTTAAGTTGCGGTAGCTAACTGACGATAGGCAAGGGGTCAGATTGGAGGGAGGGGCATGTCAAGCACCGGGTTCGCCGCGTTTAGCGGGGTCTTTCTGATCGTCGAACTGTTCTTTTTCGTCGTTGCCATCGTGGCCTGGGTGAAGATAATCTCCAAGGCGGGCTATTCAGGATGGTGGGTCCTCATCGGGATCGTGCCTCTTGTGGGTGCGATCATGTTCTTGGTCTTTGCGTTTTCGAAGTGGCCCGTCCAACAGCGCCTCGAAGCAGCAACGATGAACAACCGGCTACCGATGGGCCCGGAGGGGCCGTACGGCTGGTCCAGAGGTGGAGGCGGCGGTTGGGGGCCGACCGGTGGCCCGCCGGGGCCGATGGGTGGGCCGCAAGGCCCGGCTCCCCAAGCTTGGTCACCCCAGCTACCTCAGCAGGCCCAGCAACCGGCCGGTCCCTACATTCCTCCCTGGAACTAAACGTCGTCACCAAGTGCCCACGCGCTAACGGGTAGGTCACGACGTGGACCACGCATGGCCTTCCCACACCAGCCGACCGGCTAGGGATCTCGAGAGGACGAGCGTGGTTGCCTCAAACTGTCCCCGTTCCTTTCGGCGGGGACGGTTTGAGGTACCACGTCTCGCCACGGCTGGATGACCTGGACCGCCTTCTAGGGGTCAAGGCTGGCGAGTGGGCCGGGAGGGATTCGAACCCCCGTAGGCGTCAGCCGGCAGATTTACAGTCTGCTCCCATTGTCCGCTCGGGCACCGACCCTCGAGGGCGGTGAGGCCCTCAGGAGATGTAAGGCTAGCGTGTTGGACATGCCTACGTTTGATGTCGTCTCGCAGGTGGATATGCAGGAGGCTCGCAACGCGGTGGACCAGGCGGCGCGGGAGCTCGAGACACGCTTCGACTTCAAGGGGACGAGCTCGAGCATCGAGTTGTCCGGCCACGAGCTCACCTTGCGCTCTTCCACCGAGGACCGCCTTAAGGCGGTGCTCCAAGTACTCGAGGAGAAGCTGGTCCGCCGGAAGATCTCCCTGAAAGCGCTCGACTACGGAAAGGTCGAAGAAGCCGCTAAGAGCACGGTGCGCCAGGTGGTGACGCTCAAGTCGGGGATAACCGCGGACCAGGCCCGTGCGGTCAACAGGTTCATCAAGGACCACGCGCCCAAAGCAGTGTCGTCGTCGACCCTGGGTGAACAGGTGCGCGTCACTGCCAAGAAGCGCGACGACCTGCAAGCCGCGATCGCTGCCTTGAAGGAGGAGGACTTCGGGATCCCCCTCCAATTCGAGAACTTCAGAGACTGAGCGTCCCGCGGACCGCCAAGCCGCGGTGACCTGGAGCCTCTAGAGGCGGTGCGCCCACTGCTGCGAACGCAGCCGGGCGATGCGCTGGTCGGTCGGCGGGTGGTCGCTGAACCAGTTGCCGAATGCCACTCGCCGGCCCGCGAGCGGGTTCACGATGAAGAGGCCGGCCATCTCTCGCGGCACTTGCATTGGTACCCGTTGCGACGAGTAGTCCAGTTTGGACAACGCGGAGGCGAGTGGCTCCCCGTCTCCGATCAGGCGGGCACCGTCCCGGTCGGCTTCGTACTCGCGGCTCCTTGACAGCGCCAGCTGCAGCAACGTAGCCGCCAGGGGCGCGAGGATGACCATTGCCAAAAGGCCGAGGATGTTGTCGTCGGCGTTGCGCCCTCGCCCGCCGCCAAGACCTCCGAAGAACAACCCGCTCCAGGCCAATATGCGTGCGAGGAAAGTGATGCCCATTGCGATGGAGGCTGCGACAGAGGCTGTCAGTATGTCGCGGTTGCGGACGTGGCTGATCTCATGTGCTAGCACTCCGCGCAGTTCGGACCAGGTGCAGATTTGGAGGATGCCCTGGGTGACTGCAACGGCGGCGTGCTTGGGGTTGCGCCCCGTGGCGAAAGCGTTCGGTTGTGCCGACGGGGAGACGTAAAGGCGCGGCATCGGCATGTGGGCGCGGGTCGTCAGGTCGCGCACGATCTCGTAGTACTGGGGCATCTGGGCTTCCGAGACTGGCACCGCTCGAGCGGCTTTGATGGCAACCGTGTCAGAGAACCAGTAGGACCCTCCCACGAACACGAGCCCGACGACCAGGCCGACAAAGAGCCATCCCTCGCCGAAGAACGCGCCGATGCCCATGCAGATCGCTCCCAGGAGCGCCAGCATTATGGCGGTTTTGACGTTGTTTATCATGTTCACCTCTTGGTAACAGATTACCTATCGGGCCTGAGAAGACGCTAAGGGCGTGCGCCCCGCGGCGCTACCGCTACTCGTAGTAGCCCGAGTGGACGTAGAGGGAGGGTACTCCCTCGGCTCGGAACATCTCTACGTTTCTGAGGTCGTCTTCGAAGCAAAGCTTTAGGTCTAGTTCCCGCGACCGGATATCCCGGACGGCCTCCTGTTTGAAGTGCCGAGCCGGACGGTAATCGCCGTCCCGGCGCATCACTAGCAAATCCCAACGAAGGTCGTGACGACCTAGCCAGGCGACTGTCAGCCCGCCGATGCGTGCCGGACGCGCTGTGAGGAGCACGATGGCCAGCTCGGGCGCCAGCAGCTGGAGCAGCGTTGCAACCTCATCGACCAGAGGGTCGTCGCCTGACGCGGAAAAAAACGCCTCCCAATCTGGTCGCGGCCTCTTGATGAAATGCTGGCGCGACTCGGCATTGGCGAGCACGCCGTCGAGGTCGAAGACCACAGCTTCGCCAACCCTGGGTCCTTCCCGCCACGTCCAGCGGCTGAGGCCGACTATTTCGTCCGTCGTCGTCATCCCTCCGCCCGGCCTCTACTGGCCTTTACGGGTTTGGAGCTGCTCCATATGGCCAGAATAGGTTGGTGGCAGACGACGTCGGACCATCGAGTGCCGCCGAGCCGCCCTTCGGCACCTTCCTCAGCTGCCGTTGACGCTGGCAGCGACAACGATGACGACCAGCCACGCGGCCCAGAGCGCCGTGAACACAAAGCCGACGATTATCCCGGCTACCGCAAGGCCACTGCCTTGTTGCGTCCCGCCCGACTTCTTGATCTGCCCCCGGGCGACGAACCCGAAGATGATCCCTAACAAAGCCCCGATCCAGCAAAATCCCACGATTGAGCAGACCAGAGATGCAATGGCAAGGCCGTTGTTTTTGGGGGCTGCCGGGTAGGGGGAGAAGCCGCCGGCGGGATAAGGCTGGGAGTACCCCGGGGCCCCATAGCCAGTCTGGCCATAGCCGGCCTGGCTGTACGTGCCCTGCGGGTAGGCGCTCGGCGGGTAGGCGGTCTGGCCGTAGCCAGGAGAGGCTTGGCCGTAGCCGGGCTGGCCGGGAGGGGGCTGCCCATAACTCGCCGGCTCATAGGCACCCGGGTTGGCGTTGGGGTCACCTACAGCCGTTTGAGGTGGCTGCTGCGCACCGCAAGCGTCGCAGTTTTGCCCCGGAAGTACCGGGGCTCCGCAGTTCGTGCAGTGCACGGCGCCTCCTCTTGGCTGGCGCGAACTCTACCACCCGGTTGCCGTTGCCCCGCGGAAGGCGAGAGGCTCGCCGTGTTTTAGAGCTGCCAGGGAAGGGACAGCGAGTTGGTCATGGAGACCATAAGCCCGGAAACGCCGGCGAAGATCGTGAACCCGACGCAAATGACGAGGACAGCGCTGGTGGCTGCGGGCACGCGGAGCCGGGCCGTGGAAGGGGCTCGCAGAGCCAGCGCCGTATCCCGACCGGACAATCCGGCGGTCGCTATCACTTGCAGGTCGGAGCCCCCATCGGCGGGAGCCCCGTCGGCTCCCTCAGTCGCCGGATGGGCCTCGGGAGCGCTGTAGACGAGGAACGCGATCCTCAGGTAGAAGAAGGCGGCTACCGCGGCGCCCAACATGCCGATGACGGCCAGCTCGTACTGGCCCTTCCCGATCACGGCCGAGATGACGACCCATTTCCCGAGAAAGCCACTGGTGAGCGGTACGCCGGCCTGCCCAAGCAGCAGCACGAGCAACGCAGCAGCCAGCCACGGGCTGCGCGCGGCCAGCCCGCGTACGGCGCCGAGGTCGTTGCGGGCCTCTCCTCTGCCCTGCAGCACGCTCACGACGGCGAAGGTGCCGATGACCAAAAAGAGATAGGTGAACAGGTAAAAGCAGACCCCTTTCACCCCGTTCGCCGTGCCGGACTGCAGACCGATCAGGACGAAGCCTGCCTGGCTTACCGACGAGTACGCGAGCATGCGTTTCAAGTCCGCCTGGACGAGGGCGAGCACGGCGCCGACGAGTACCGAAGCCGCGGCGAGCACCCATATGATCGGCCGCCAGTTGGATGTCTCCGTCGGGAGCGCGAGCATGAGGACGCGGACCAGGCCGGCAAACCCGCCCGCCTTGGCCACTATGGCCATGTAGCCGACGAACGGCGTGGGTGCCCCCTGGTAAACGTCCGGAGACCAGAAATGGAACGGGACGGCCGCGACCTTGAAACCAAGCCCGACGATGATAAGGCCCATGCCGGCTAGCAAGACACCGGTGTGTACCACCGTGTTGGTAGCGAGGAAAACGATTATCTCGAAGTACTGCGTCGAACCGGTCGCACCGTAAATGAGGGCCACCCCGTAGATGAATATCGCGGAGGCGAACGAACCGAGGATGAAGTACTTGAGGCCCGCCTCGCCGGATGCAGCCCTGCGCCTGTGGTAGGCGCTCATCGTGTACAGGGCGATCGACATGATCTCCAGACCGAGGAACAGGCTGATCAAGCTGGCGGCATCGGCCATGAGCACTGCCCCGGTCGAGCACGCCATCATGAGCACGTAGGGCTCCGGGCCGTCCAGGTTCTCCCGGGTCAGGTAGCCGTCAGAGACAAGCGCGCCCAGCAGCGTCGCAGCGCCGAACAAGATGGCGAAAAAGGCTGCAAAGCGGTCGTAGTACAGCTGACCGCCCATGGTGAACGAGCCCGTGAGGGGACTGAAGGTGTTGGGCAAATGAAACCATTGCACAAGACCGTCAACCACAGTGCCCAGGCTGGCAAGGACTGTGATACCAGCCCAGAGACCGGGGTACCGGCGTTTGGGGAGCATGGCAGCCAGGAACAGGACCACAAGCGCACCGCCGCCGAGCAAGAACAGCGGGACGAGGGCGGGATAGTCGATCGCTATCGAGATCGAACCCTTGGCAGTGCAGAGGCCCGAAACCGTGCCCGTGGCTGAGCCGATCGTGCACCCGGCTGCGACGAAGGCCCCGGTCACTTCGAGCCTCCCGCTCCAGCTGCCGATGTCTTTTGCCCACCCACTGGCAAGTCGACCACCTGGTCCGGTGGAACGGCGAAAGTGCCGTGCCCCACGCCCTGGCTCGGGATCCGCAAGCTCGGGTCTGCATACTCGACGTGGGCGACCAAATGGTCAACGGCCGGCTGGATGCGCTCGAGCAGAGGCTGCGGGTACACCCCGATGAAGATAATCCCCGCCAGCAACGGCGCGACCGCAAGGCGCTCCGCCCAGGTCATGTCGCGGATCCCTGCGTTGACTGCCTGGGCAGGTCCGTGGAAGACGCGTTGGTAGGCCCATAGTAGGTACACCGCGCCCAGCACGACTCCCGTCGTGGCCACGACCGCCCACCAACGATGGGTGATGAAGGTACCTACGAGCACAAGGAACTCACCTATGAAACCGTTCAGGCCGGGCAGGCCGATGTCGCTCATGATGACAGCCATGAAGACCCACCCGAGCACCGGCATGACGGTCTGGAGGCCGCCGAGCTCGGAGAACCGGTAGGTCCGCCGGCGCTCCCAGACCATGCCCACCAGGAGGAACAGTGCCCCCGTCGACAACCCGTGGTTGATCATCTCTACTATCCCGCCGGTGATCCCCTGCGTGGTGAACCCGAAGAGGCCTATTACGATGAACCCCACCCCGGCCACAGTCCCGTAGGCAACCAGGCGCTTCAGGTCGCGCTGCATCGCTGCCACGACCGAGCCCCAGATGATACCTATTGCGGCGAGCGTCAGAGCCAAGGGTGCCAGCTTGGCCGCGGCCGCCGGGAACATGAAAATGCCCCAGCGCAGGATGCCATAAGCACCGAGCTTGAACAGGATCCCGGCCAGGACCATCGAACCGCCGGTCGGCGCTTCGGTGTAGGCGCTGGGCATCCACGTATGGAAAGGGACGAGCGGCATCTTGACGGCGAATGCCACGCCGAAGGCGGCGAGCAGCCACTCCTGGTCTGCCAGCGGCAGGTGCATCGCGCCGCGCGCAAGGTACACGATGTCAAAGGAAGCACCCGAGCTGCTCTTAGCTTGGACGAGGAGAAACGTGGCCAGGATCCCCACGAAGAGGAAGGCCGAACCCGCGAAGGTGTAGAGGAAGAACTTGGTTGCCGCGTAGCCTCGCTGCGGGCCGCCGCTGCTCACGATGACGAAGTAGCCGGGTACCAGCGTGACCTCGAAGGCTACGAAGAACAGAAATGCGTCGAGCGACAGGAAACTAGCCATGCAGGCGGACTCGAGCAGGAGCATCCAACCCAGGTAGGCCCTCTGGGAGCGTTCCACGGGAGGGCTCGCCATGGCGATAGGGAACAGCAACGCAGTCATGGCGACGAGGAACAGTGAAATGCCGTCCACCCCCAGGTACCACGAAATATCGAGTGCCCCGAACCAGCTCTCCCTGCTCGTGAACTGGAAGCCAGCGTTTGCATTGCCTGTCTTGAACGCAACGACCATCCAGGCCACGAAAGCCAGCTCGATCACCCCTGCGGCAAGGGCAAAGCGCTTTGCAAATGTCGCAGCAAAAGGAGCCGGCATGATAGCGACTGCGCAAGCCGCGCCGGCAGGCAGGAAGATGATCACGTCCAGGACGGGGAAGCCCATGTTCAGCTCCCGGTCCGGAAGGTCAGGTAGACAAGGACGACGACGAGGCCGACGCCGATCCCGAGCGCGTAGCTGCGGATGTAGCCGTTTTGCAATTTCCGCAGTGCTCGGCCGGAAAGGCCGAGGGATGTCGCGACCCCGTTGACGACCCCGTCAACGACCTTCGTGTCCATGACGAACGCGAGCGCGCTCGCCATGGCACGCAGCGGGCCGGAAACCGTTGCTGCCACAGCATCATCGATGTACCAGGCTCGCCGAAGGAAGTTCGGCTCGAGCTTGGGGTGGGCCGCAGTCCTCCAGGTGGTGAGGCCCAAGCCGAGGCCCGTCAGTGCCACCGCCGTCGTCAGGATCGACAACGCCCACTTGGTACCGGTGCTAACCACCGGCGCGGTAGCAGCAGGGAAGATCGGGCTCAAGAAATGCGACAAAAAGTTGAAGTGCCAGGTCGGGAAGTTGATACCTCCACCCAAGACCGCCGCTACCGCCAGCACCACTAGGGGAACGGCCATCGTCCAGGTCGGGTCGCGGGGCTCAGCCTCTTCGTGTGCGACCGCCGGTAAGCCGGGCCCGCTCCCTTCTTCACCGGCACCGTGGTCGGCGGGCCCGTGGCCAGAGCCCATGGGGCCGTCACCAGATCCGACGGAGGAATGGACATCGGCCGGACGAGCCTCCTTCCAGCGCGCCTGGCCAGTGAACACTAGAGCGAACTGGCGGCTCATGTAGTAGGCCGTCAGGCCAGCCGTGACGAGCGCAATTGCCCAGAGCACTTTGTTCATCCCCCATGCCGAAGCGAGGATCGCGTCCTTAGACCAGAAACCTGCCAACGGCGGTATCCCTGAGATGGCCAGCCAGCCGACGGCAAAGGTCAGCGCCGTCAGAGGAAGGTACTTGGCGAGGCCACCCATTTGCTTCATGTCCTGGCGGTTCGCCATTGCATGGATCACGGCGCCGGCAGCCAGGAACAGGAGCGCCTTGAAGAAGGCGTGGGTCAGCATGTGGAAGATCCCGTCAACGTAATCCCCTGCCCCTATGGCCAGGAACATGTACCCGAGCTGCGAAACTGTCGAGTAGGCGAGGGCCTTTTTTATGTCGTCCTGAGCGCAGGCGATCGTGGCGGCAAGGAAGGCTGTGCCCGCGCCCGTGCAAGCCACGACCCAGGAGGTGGCGTGGGCGTAGTGCAGCATGGGCGCCACCCGGGCCATCAGGTAGACGCCGGCGGTGACCATCGTCGCTGCATGGATGAGAGCTGAGATCGGCGTCGGGCCTTCCATGGCGTCGGGCAGCCAGATGTAGAGCGGGATCTGGGCCGATTTACCGATGGCGCCCAGGAAAAGCAGCAGCGTTATCGCTGTTGCGGTGGTCCCATCGATCGCTCCCGGGGTGCCCGTCAGGAGACCTGTTGCGTGGCCCTTGACCAGGGTGCCCAGGACTGCCGAATAGTTGAGGGAGCTGAAGTGGTTGAACATCAAGAACATGGCAAGAAGGAAGCCGACGTCGCCGACGCGGTTGGTCACGAAGGCCTTCTTGGCAGCGACGGCAGCGACCTCGCGCTGGAACCAGAAACCCACTAAGCCGTAGGAGCAGAAGCCCACTCCTTCCCACCCGAGGAAGGAAAACAAGAAGTTGTCTGCCAGGACAAGCACGATCATCGAGAAGAGGAACAGGTTGAGGTAGACGAAGAACCTGTCGAAGCCCGGGTCGCGGTGCATGTAGCCGATCGAGTACATATGGATGGCCGTCGAAACGCCGGTCACGAACAGCGCCATGGTGATCGACAGCGGGTCCATCTGGAGGCCGGCGTTAGCGTGTAGGCCAGCTACCGGGAACCAAGTGAAGATGTTCAGGTCGGTGACCCGGTCGGCAGCGGGTTTGCCGAGCATGGTGACCCACACCACGAGGGAGGCGATGAACGAGCCGCCAGCAGCCGCGGTACCGACCCAGCCGGCGACCGGTTCTCCCAGGCGGCGCCCTAGGACCAGGTTGATGACAAAGCCAAGGAGCGGCAGCGCGACTATGGCGTAAGCGGCGTTCACGATGTCGCCTCAGCCTTTGAGCGAACTGATGTCGTCAGCGGTGGCCCCGCTGCGCCGTCGGTAGATGGCGACGATAATGCCCAGGCCGACGACGACCTCAGCTGCCGCGACGACGAGCACGAAGAACACCGAGTCCTGGCCGCCAATGTCGTTCAGCATGCGGGCAAATGTTACGAAGGTCAGGTTGACGGAGTTCAACATGAGCTCGATGCACATGTACATAACCAAGATGTTGCGCCGCACGAGCAGGCCGGTCGCGCCGACGCTGAACAGGACGGCTGCCAGTACGAGGTACCACGGGCCGGGCACAGTCATCGCACGGGCGTCCCTGGGCGGTGGCTTTCCTGAGAGGCGGGTGGCCGTGCAGCGGTCTTGCGCGGCGCTTCCGGGCCGCTTTGGGCGCTGCGACGAACCAGCACCACGGCCGCCACCACAGCGATGACGAGCAATGCGGCTGTCATTTCGAAGGGGAGCAGGTAGGCCGTGAATATGCTCTGGCCAAGTTTTTGCACGTTCTCGCCCGGGCCGTTCAAGGTTTCCGTGGACGCTTTGGCACCGGTTGCCCAGAAGCGCACCTGGGTGAGCACGAGCAGGCTTACCAGGGCGACAAGGCTCACGACGATCGCTACCGGCGTCAGGCCGCGCATTTTGTCCTGCCGGCGAGGCTCGCGCCGGTCCACTCCGAGCAGCATGATCACGAAGAGGAACAGGATCACAATGGCGCCGCCGTACACGATTATCTGGACAGCAGCCAAGAAGTCGGCGCTCTCGTCGATGAAGAGCAAGGCGATCCCAAAAATGGTCATGACGAGCGAGAGCGCGCAGTGCACCGGGTTTCGTAGAAGGACTACGCCGAACGCACCCAGCATGGAAATGGTGGCGCCCACGGCGTAGACGGCCCATGCAGATGCATTGGCTAGGTCGGCGCCCGAGGTACTGGCGGCGTTGCTGGCAGCTAGGAGCATCGCTAGTTGGCCTCCGCTTGGCTCGTACCGGGTTGGCTCGTACCGGGTTGGACGCCGCTCGGCCGCCTTACCGGGCTCACCGTGCTGCCCCCGGCACCTTTGACTTCAGCCGCTCCGGCTTCGCGCACCGAGATGTCGAAATCTGCGTGTACGTCAGCGGCTTGGGGGTCGGACTGGCCCGCCTGGGCGGACCGGACGCCATAGCCGAGCTCGCCCGACCACAACGGCGTCCCTTCCAGGTCTGCTCGTCCCGATGGGGAGGTCGCCCTCAGCCAGCCAGAGGTGTTGCGGTCGTCGCCCGGCTTCCAGTCCTCCCACGGCAGCACCTTGGGTTTGCCTGAATCGTCGACCACAAGTTCGGATTTGGTGTAGATGGCGTCCTGCCTGTTGCTGAAGGAGAACTCGAAGAGCTTCGACTCGGTTATCGCCTCTGTGGGGCAGGCCTCGACGCAAAGGTCGCAGTGGATGCAGCGCAGGAAGTTGATCTCGTAAACGAAGCCATAACGCTCGCCTGGTGATACCGGCGCGTCCGGCGGGTTGTCCGCCCCCCGCACGTAGATGCATTTTGCGGGGCAGACCCCAGCGCACAGTTCGCACCCGATGCATTTCTCCATGCCATCTTCGTAGCGGTTGAGCACGTGACGACCGTGGAGGCGCTCGGGCTTGGGGCGTTTCTCTTCGGGGTACTGGACTGTGACCTTCGGTTTCAGCGGTTGCTTCCCGGTAACCACGAAGCCCTTGAAAAAGTTGACGAACGCGTTGTCGGTGAGGAAGCTCATGGCGTGTCCAGTTCGGCCAGACGGCCGTCTTGGGGCTGCGACTTGCCAACGTCGATAGCGCGGGACAGGACGAGGAACCCGAGAGCACTGGAGGCCAGGGCCAGCCAACCCCAAAACCCGTCCTTGCCGATGCGAGCTCCCGCGACGATCAGGAGCAGGGCAAGTGACGCGGGGATGAGGCACTTCCAACCGAGGTCCATGAGCTGGTCGTAGCGAAGCCTGGGCAGCGTTGCTCGGATCCATATGTAGATGTAGAGCAATATCAGTACCTTCAGCGCGAACCAGAACGGGCCGATCGAGTGGCCTGCAATGGCGGGCCCGTCCGGCCCGCCTAGGAACAGGGTCGCGAATATTGCGGAGTTCGTGACGAGCGCCATGTACTCGCCGAGGTAGAACAGCGCGAAGCCGATCGAGGAGTACTCGAGGTTGAACCCGCCGGCCAACTCCTCCTCGGCCTCGACGAGGTCGAAAGGAGGCCGTGTCATTTCGGCAGTTATCGCTACGAAGAAGATTGCGGCTGGGGCGCCGAAGGCACGGAAGATGTTCCAGTGGTACAAGAACCCGCCGTGCTGGGCTGCCACAATCGCGCTCGTATGCAGCGAGCCGGTGAGCAACACGACCGTGGCGACGGTCAACCCGAGCGCAGCCTCGTAGGAGATCATCTGAGCGCTTGCGCGCACTGCGCCGATCAACGGGTACTTCGACCCCGACGACCACCCGGCCAACATCACCCCGTAGACGGTGACGCTGGACGCCATCAACATGACCAGGATGCCCCATGACGGGTCGGCCAGCTGTAGGCGGGTTGTATAGCCGTCGACGGTGATCGTCCCGCCGACCGGCACGATCGAAAAAGCCACGAACGCAGGGACCACCGCTATAACGGGCGCGATCCGGTACACCAGCTTGTCGGCGGTGGCCGGGAGGAGTGCCTCCTTGAAGAAGAGCTTGAGGCCATCGGCGAGGGACTGCAGCCAGCCGAGCGGGCCTGCTCGGTTCGGTCCCCAGCGGGTCCCGAGCCGGGCGATGGCCTTGCGCTCGTACATGATCATGAAGAGCACCGAGAGCATCAAGAGGGCAAACACCGCAATGAGCTTGACCAGGAGGATTATCCAGACGACGAGGTCGAGGCCCTTTGCGAAGAGCGGGTCTCCCGTGTAGGCCAACAGAGCGCTCATAGCCCCTCCGCATGCCCGAGGCGGATGTCGGTGTGGGGAGCAGACGCGTCGATGAGTTCCCCGGCACCCCCTCCGGGGAGGTTGAAGGGCAAGACGGCGATACCCGTCGGGATGCTCGGGTCAGGCATAGCGGTCACCACGACGCTGCCGCGTTGAGAGCTGACCCGTACCTGGGTGGCCGGCTTCATCCCGAAGCGGGCGAGGTCCTCGGGGTTGGCGCGCAGCTCCAGCGGCGGGTGAAGTGACGCCAACGAGGGCGAGCGTTGGATAAGGTCTCCGCCGTCCCACATCGGCCTGCTCACCACGAGGCGGAGCGTCCGCTCACTGCCGGCAGCCCCGCCAACTGTCTCGGTGGACGCTGGCGAGGATGGGCTGGTTGCTGGTGAGCCTGTTTTGCCAGCGGGCGCAGGCGGTTTCACCTGGACCCTCGGCGGGGGTGTTAGCTGCGAGGTGCCGGCGGGCTCGGCCGGCACACCGGCTGTGCCGCCTGGCACGCACACGAGGGCGATGCCAGCAGCCGGGGGTACCGGGTGGGTGTCGGCCGAGGCAATACCCGGGTCGGCCATCGGGTCGAGCGGCTCAGGCGCCTCTTGATGGCTCTGTACGCCACCGTCGAGCCCGAGCGGGACGACGACGCCGTCGCGCCCCCTGAGCGACTCGTGGAGAGCCTTCGAAACGCCCCGGTGCAGTGCCGAAACTGTTTCGATCTCAGCCCAGAGGTCTTCGAGCGAACCGGCACCGAGGTCTCCCCCGAGGTGCCTGGCCAGTTCGACG
>Ga0302325_10023368_pt1 | contig 12887 bp, 9 predicted proteins | sample Palsa_T0_2_FD_201948 | JGI IMG/M metagenome (GOLD analysis project Ga0302325, IMG submission 201948) | Peat permafrost microbial communities from Stordalen Mire near Abisko, Sweden - Palsa_T0_2 | ecosystem: Environmental > Terrestrial > Soil > Palsa > Peat permafrost | place: Sweden: Abisko... | reverse complement strand
CGCAGCGCCCGGCGCAGATAAGAATGATGTCCCCTGGCTCAAACTGGCCGTCGTGAACCGCCGCGGCAGCGGATTACTTGCGGATGTCACTACCGTCCAGCGGATCAACACCCACGGCGGTGCCGCCCAAGGCGCATGTGATGAGGCCAGCACTTTTGATAGTGTAGCATATTCAGCCGATTACAGCTTCCTGAGAAAGACGATCAAGACTATACGGCGACCATACCCCGGCCATTAAAGGTTCACTGAATTGATCGACTGACAGGCAGACGACCGGCGCGTCGATGCGGGCGTTTTCCGATCTATCGCACCACCTGCGTCCGGTAGTTGCCCCATCGTGACCCGAACGTTCGCTAATTGTTGGTGTCCTCTTGCACCGCGGGCGGCGTCGATATTTGACCCTTTCGTTTAATCGCTTTTTGCTGCAATCTGTAACGGGAGCTTCGGGACGCTAGTGCCAGGGCACGGCGCACTCATGGGGGTGATTGTGTGAAAACGTCACGAGGATGCACTTTAAGTATTGCCGTAGCACTGAGTGTGGCCCTGGGAGTACTTCTCGAAGCAATCCCCGTTTTCGCAATGGGAAGCTGCGCGATCCATCCGCCGTACGTTTGTAGTCCAAACCGGGGAGGAGCAATCACGGGCGGTGGCAACTATGGTTTTTTATGTAATCCCAAGTGTGTTGAGACCTGCGGACAGAAGCACCCAGGCCTCTCAAAAGAAAACTGTTCAAAAAAATGCGGTTGCGGATAAGCTAATATCTTAGCAGGCATCATGATGCCCAGCTTCAAATATCATGCTTTCTTATCTTATAGCCATACGGACACGGCTATTGCGAAACGCGTTCATAGTCGATTGGAAAATTTTCGCATCGATGCCGATCTGGTTGGTCGCGTAACAAAAAGTGGCGTCATACCTCCAACCCTAGCTCCGATCTTCCGGGATCGTCATGAATTTGCTGCCGGGGGTTCGCTTGCTGAACAAACGTTGGCAGCACTTGATGTCTCTGCAGCATTGATCGTCCTGGCATCGCCCCGCGCTGCGGAAAGTAACGCCGTCAACGAAGAAATACGATTATTCAAATTCCACCATCCCGAACGTCCAATAGTCCCTTTGATCGTCGATGGTACACGCGGCGATGACGATGCCGAATGCTTTCCGCCCGCTCTCCGTTTCGACTTGGCGTCCGACGGCTCCGTGACGGCAGAAAAAGTTGAGGTACTGGCCGCAGACTTGAGAGAAAAAGGCGATGGTTTCAATCTAGCTATGGCAAAGGTCGTTGCTAGCTTGGTTGACCTTTCGCCCGATGATGTCTACAGGCGCGCCGACCGCGAAAGAAGAAAGGTCGCTCGCCGCACAAGGCAAGTCCACGCGCTTATCTATGCCCTGATGATGTCGGTTATTGCGGGTCTCCTGGGTTGGATGAACCAAGATTACATCAAAGGCCAATGGCTTTGGTTCACCAAGCTACGGCCGTACATGCTGGCCAATGTGCGTCCCTATGCCCTTTCACTCGCGGAGGAGCAGAAATTAGAGCCGGGACAGTACTTTCGTGAGTGCAAAAGCGATTGCCCGGAGATGGTTGTTATCCCCTCTGGGAAATTCGTAATGGGATCGGTCGAAGCGGACGATGAGGCTTATCTTGACGAGGACCCGCCGCACGAGGTCGCCGTACCCAGTCCCCTCGCTGTGTCCAAATTTGATGTCACGTTTGCCGATTGGACCGCATGTGTTGTCGCTGGAGGCTGTGCGCCAATCGACAGTCAAGGCTTTACGGACCCGATGCTGCCCGTCATTAACGTCAGTCTCGATGAGGCAAAGAAATTTACAAATTGGTTCGCGACGATGACTGGAAAGCCGTACAGACTGCTTACGGAAGCAGAATGGGAATATGCAGCGCGAGCTGGAACAACGAGCGTTCATTATTGGGGTAATGATCTAAAACAGGGAATTGACTACTGTGACGGGTGTATTGGTATCAGCAGCATTGCCCCGGTTGGCTCATTCAAACCCAATCCGTTCGGTCTTTACGATATGGAGGGTAATGTCTGGCAATGGGTGCAGGATTGTTATCACGATGACTACAACGGAGCACCGCAAGACGGCTCTGCTTGGTCTGAAGATGATTGCAAGCAGTTTGTCTCCCGCGGTGGGGCGCACAATGGCGCCCCGCGACGGACCCGCGTAGCGGTTCGCGTAAAAAGAGGAGCCGCTGCAAAGATAGCTAATCTTGGTTTCCGTATTGCGCGCGACCTTGAACTAACAACGCGCTAGCTGACCAATGCTGTCGTCGGTTTTTAAAGCTTATTTGTCGGCAGCCGCCGCGCGGCAGCTTGCGGGGGATAAGGCGGACATCACTCATTCAGATTACCCCGTCTGTGGATGACTCGCACATTAGGCCATTTTCGAAAACCCCTATAACTTCAGCGTGGGCAGGCGAAGCCTTGTTGCTGACAGTCTCTCGCCGTTTAAATAAGCAGCGAACCGATCGACGGCCCCTAATATTTCGGTCGCTCCTGGAGGAGCAGCGGACATAGACCGACCTAGCGGTCGGTTCAGCCCAGTCGCACATGACCTAAAGTGGACATTCCCTGCGCGTCTGTCGAGGCTGAACGGATACCAGCCCGTCTCACACTCTGAGCCAGAGCGGGCTTCAAATTCTGAGAGAGTCGTGCCTCGTCTCGGACGGAGTTCTCCCGAAACGACGCCGATATGTTCGGTTGAAATGCGACACGTTGCTGAAGCCGGCTGCAAAAGCGATCATGCTGATCGTGCGCCCAGCCCTACGCGGATCGACCAGCGCTTGATGCGCACGGTCGAGCCGCCGCTCGATCACGGATGCGGTGAAGGAAGTGCCCTCGGTCGCGAACAGCGTATGGACGTAGCGTGGCGTGACGCCCAAATGGGTCGCGACGCTTCTGACCGATAACTCGGGTCGCCCGCTGTGGCGGGCGATAAAGGCCTTGGCCGCTTGCAGCCGAGCCGCGCGCATGCCGCGGCCGTAAGCGACGATTTCGGCATCTCGCGTTGCTCCGACGGCGAGACCGACGAGATCATGGATATGAGCTGTAAAGAGCCGCCGCAATTCCGGCGATGCCAGATGTCGGTTTTTCAGAGTCAGCTGAGCATAGTCGACCAAGACGCGCAGTGCTTCTGTGTTCTCCGGTATCGGCCGCGCGAGCGTGTCTTCCGGCTTGGCCGCTATCTCGTTGAGCAGTCGGCGCGGGATGCGCAATGTCAGAAATTCTGCCGGCATGGGGAAATCTTTGGCACCGACATCAGAACTGGACAGCAGTACCGCAGTACCTGCTTCCATCCGAAACTCTCGGCCAACCTGGGATGGCACGCTGAAGCCCGACAAATTGGTCGCAAAAAAATAATCGTCATGGCCATCGGGAGCAACGCTTGGGTACGCCGACAAATATGACCGTTTGTCCGCCCAGAAATCACGCACAGTCCGTCAAACTCGTGCAGCGTGGCTGCCCATCGCAGCGGACGATCGCCGTATGGCCCCAGATCAAGCCGCACGATCGAGCGGCTAAATGCTTCACGAAAATAAGGCAGACGCTCGCGCGCGGGGACGAGGTCGGTCGAGAATTGGATTCCAAAATCCGCACCGTCATTTCCCATGACTGCGCTCCATCTCGTGCGGACATGATAGACTACGATACGGATACCAGATTATTTCGCCTTCGCGGCATCCTGAATTTCGAGTTTGGGTTAGAAACTGAAGTCGGCGGCGACGCCTCTCGCGATATTAGCAGGGTACACCGGCGCCCTTGAGCCGACGATATCGGTAGCGATAAGAAGACAAAGTCGATTTCGCTTTGATCCGTGCCGGTGTTCGCCCTCGTCCAAGCCTTCAACAACCCGGCCGATTAGAGTCTGCTTGGCGCAGGTCTCGATCTCACTTGGCTCAAACTGCGTCACACCGCTCATTGGACCGGCGCATGTGCGAAGGGTAGCACGGGGCCGCCCCGGCACACGCTCTAACTTTAGACTTTTCGTTCACCGACACATGTACGAATCCAATTCAGAAACGGGGGATCCTATGAGCCAGTTCTTTAGTCAGTCTCGGATACCAGCCGCTTTTCGCATGACCACTCTCGGCTTCGCGACCGCCTTCGGGGTAGCGCTCCCTGGGTACTTGTCGACACCGACTACCTCCGTCGCAAGCCCCATCAATTACGTCATAACGTCGGCTTCCGCGCCACCGGATGACGTTACCGGTTCTTTCACCTTTAACGCCAGTGACGGCGCCACCGGCACAGAGTCGAACGTCATGATAACGGTCACCGGCACCGAGTTCGCCGGTACTTATACCCAACTCGCCGCCACCGCAGCCTTCGCTACCAACATCATTACGGCCTATGATTCCACCACCGCGGTCACCGTGCAAATCAGCTTCGAGGACGCTTTGGATGTCAACCCGGACCCGCTCGCTCCAGAGGGTATTATGGGTTTCACTGGGGAATTCCCCCCGACTTCATATGACTTCACATCCGGAGATGCCGCTATCGCCGCCACCACCCCTCTTCCGCCCGCGCTGCCACTCTTCGCCGCCGGCCTTGGCGCAGTCGCACTGTTCGGTTGGCGCAGAAAGCGAAAGGCTGCGGCAGTAGTTGCTGCGTGGTCGTCGGTATAACCGCAGAGCCCATTAGCCCCGGAAATTCTCCGGAACTTCTTCTTTGCTGACTTCCGTTGGTGGCCCTTCGCTGCAGTTGCCGCGGTGCCGACATTCGGTAGCGGTTGGGAGAGAAGCGGACATTGCGCGACTTCCGCAAATTGGTTGCTCCTGACCCGTTTCGACAGGCGCAGTCTGGGATTTGCCGCGGCGCAACTGACCCTCCAAAGCCTATTCCGCCGGCCGAAATTTACTGCTTTGATAGCTGAAATTTTCAGTCAGAATTGATGCGGATGGTGCGCTGGTTTCTCAGCTATCACTCGGCCGATCAGGCGCTGGCCGAGCGGCTCAGGGCCGCAATCGAGGACAAGGATGCTGCCTCCCGTGTCTTCTTTGCTCCCACAAATCTCAGAGCGGGCGGTTCCTGGTCAGTCCAGCTTGCAAAGGAAATCGCCGACGCAACCGCCTTTATTCTGCTCATCGGCGAAGCGGGCATCGGCAAGTGGCAAGTGCCGGAGTACGATGAGGCACTGGATAAATGGGTCAAGTCGGATAGGAACTTTCCGCTCATTGTCATGCTACTTGAAGGGCAGACCGCGCCGGGTCTTCCGTTTTTGCGCCAACTGCACTGGATCGTCACGCCAGATCCTTCATCCGAGAAGGACATCGCGCGGGCTTTCGATGCCCTGTCCGGTAACAGCTCAAGCCCAGGAGAATTATGGCGGTATACGTCCCCTTATCGCGGCCTCGAATCGATGGAAGAGAAAGACAGTGACTTCTTCTTCGGCCGTGGGCGCGAAACCGTCAGCGTACTGTCCGCGCTTGCCACCGAGCCCGAACGGCTGCCGGTGCTCGTCGGCAATTCCGGTGTAGGTAAATCCTCGCTGGCGCAGGCCGGCGTGCTCGCCGCGCTTAAGCGCCAAGCCTGGCCTGAGCAATCGTATGCGCCAAATGCGTGGCCGGCGCTTTTTCACGACAGCCGCCAATGGTGTTTTCTGTCGCTTAAGCCGGGTACCGATCCGCTAAAGGCTTTAGTGGAAACGTTTCTCGACACCTGGCAGTTCGCGGCGACCGATCCCGAAAGAGTGAGCCACCAACGCGGCTGGATCGACCTGTTGCGCGACGGGAAGGCCACACTGTGCGATTTGATCGACGCCACTGAGCGCCGCCGCGAAGAACTCAGCCAATCGAAGGCGCCCGGATTTTGTCTTTATATCGATCAGGGCGAGGAACTCTACGCGCGCTCCGAGGATCGCCAACGTCGACGTTTCTCCGAACTGCTTGCTCACGCGCTGCCGGACCCGCGATTGCACGCAATGATGAGTCTGCGCTCTGATTTCCTTGGCCATCTGCAAAACGACGAGCCGCTGTTCAACGCGCGCCAGCACATCGACGTGCCCCCGCTGCGCGAGGCGGAGTTGCGCGAGATCATCAGCCGGCCGGCGCAACTACTCTCGGCGCGATTTGAGACCGAGGGGCTTATCGACATCATTACACGGCGCACGGCGGAGGACTCGATAAAGGACGTCGGCGCTCTGCCGCTTTTGTCGTACACGCTTGACGATATGTGGACACAGATGGTGTCGCGCACCGACGGTACGCTGCGTCTGCCAGCCGAGTCCTTCGAGCTCGGCGGCGTGCTTGTCGAGCGCGCCGATAAGTTTCTGATGTCGCATCCGGGTAGCGAGGACGCGCTGCGGCGTGTTCTCACGTTGCGGCTTGCGACTGTCCGTGATGATGGCGAACCGACGCGGCGACGTGCGGCCCGTGCCGAATTCTCCGACGAAGAATGGCGTCTTGTATCGGATCTTGCGGACTTTCCCAATCGCCTCCTGGTCACGATTACCAACGAAACCGGGGAGACCTTTGTGGAGGTAGCCCACGAAGCCATCTTCCGACGCTGGACTAAGCTGCGCGATTGGATTGCCGCCGAGCGCGAATTTCTCGTCTGGCGAAGCGGTATCGAAAGTGCCCGTCGCGCGTGGCAAGCAGCGCCAGAAGAATCCAGGTCTCAAGCGCTACTCATGGGCTTCCCGCTTGCCCAAGCAACCGAGTGGTTGGCCAAGCGAAGTTCCGATATTCCGACCGCTGACCGGGAATTCACTTTACTAAGCCGCAATGCCGCACGACGGCGCCGGATGAAGAGTCAAGCGGTAGTAGGCAGCCTGGCTTTAGTTCTCATTGCAAGCCTGATCATATGGCTCAACGAAGCTTACGTCGCACAGCAGTGGCACTCGTTCAAGACGATCCGTCCATATATCGCCTTGCAAATAAAACCCTATTTACTAAGCGCCGCAGCCGAGCAAGCGCTCAAGCCGGGGGATTCTTTCCGGGAATGCGCTAAGGACTGCCCGGAAATGGTCGTGATCCCGGCGGGCCAATTCCTTATGGGCTCGCCCGATACCGAATCAGGCCGTTTCCCCGATGAAGGTCCACAACACCAAGTCACAATCACCCAATCGTTCGCGATGGCTAAGCACCTCGTGACGTTCGACGACTGGAACGCATGCGTTAGCTATGGCAATTGCCCACCGACCAGCGATCTCGGTTGGGGCCAAGGCCAGCAGCCAGTTATCTTTGTGAGCTGGAACGACGCACAGCTGTACGTCGCTTGGCTATCGAAGATGACAGGAAAGCCTTATCGGTTGCCTTCGGAAGCCGAGTGGGAGTTCGCGGTGCGAGCCGGGAGCGCAACCCCCTACTCATTAGGCGACGATCCCATCTCGCTCGGCGACTATGGTTGGTACAATGCCAATTCCGGCGGCCGCTCGCATCCCGTCGGCCTAAAAAAGCCAAACGCATTCGGTCTCTACGACATGCACGGTAACGCGTGGGAATGGGTTGAAGACTGCTTCCATACTAACTACGTCGGCGCACCCGCTGACGGCTCTGCTTGGATAACCCCAAATTGCATTTTCCGAACGGCTCGAGGCGGCACATGGAGCGCGGCCGCATCGGCACTGCGCTCAGCGAACCGCTTTAATGGCGCACCGGTATACCGGGTCAGCATCGTCGGCTTCCGAGTGGCCCGGCAACTTTCGATATCAGACCATTAGTCGACGGTGGTTTCGATTTTGGTGGCCAAGCAAGAGCTGCACGGCGCGCAGGTTGCCAGTTCGACGGTAGATCAGCCGCCTTGGTTCGTCGCAACGAATGTGTCCCAAAAAGCTTTGGGTCGAGCCCGAGCTGGCCATCCATCCCGTAAGAAGCGGTGCGTATTACCGTGTCGTCATGCACTGGCCGAAGCCACGCCGGCCGGTGAATAGAAAGTCACCCGCCTTCTTGCCCGCTGCCTTCAAGTAGTCGTCGCTGGCTTGGCGGGTTTGATCAGTCAGCTCGAACTTGACCGGTCGCCCCCGTCTTCTTCTGCCGCACGATGGCGCGGTCCATAGTATAAAGCACCGCTACTGGTGATGACGGCCGACGTCGGGTGTACATCCGACCTCGACGCCAGCCGTCACCGCGCCGCCCAAGCGGCGTCCCGATGCCACACCAGAGTCAAAAAAATTGTTCGCGCGGAGGTTGGCCGCGGGAGAACAGTTCAGCCGGCGTAGCTGACCCGTTCCTGGTGCTTGGCGTCTTCGGCGGTCGTCGGCTTGGCGGGCAATTGCAGCACGGTGGCCGTTTGGCCCTCGCACAACAATGTCAGTAGCACGACGCGCCCATCCGGAAATTCGAGCGCATCGTGATGCACGGCCTTTTTGTCCTTGTTGACTTGCCGGAAGATAGCCGTTCGGTGGTTGATCGTCCTTAATCCCCAACCGAAAAAGCTGGAAGGCAGGCGTGCTACGTCACCGTTGAAGGCCAGTTCTGTGCCGGGGAGAATACAAACTGCCAGACCGGCGTCATCGGAGGCGGAGAATCCGCGCGTTCCCGTCCCGAAGTCTCTAGTCATCAGCTTGTCGCCCACTTGGGCGGGCCGCGATCGAACGCTTTGAAGGCTGAAGTCACACATCGGCGATTCCTTTCTCTTCCAGGGTGTCTCGATCAAAAGCCCCCCAAAATCGCTCCTCCGATGTGTTCTTTAAGCAAGAATGGTGCCGTCTCCCTGTCCCCTGGCGGTGGTCCGCCTTCCGATGATGGGCGACTTTCCGTGGCTAAGAGTTCGCGCGGGTCGCGCCGGCATTGTGTCGTGCCTCCACTGGTCGCAACTCGCGCGCTTGCGATATGTCGCTTCTGGCCGGTCGCTGCACTTGCCGCGCCGCGGCGCAATGTCGGTTACGGGGGGATGAGCGGACTCATTACAGCCGCCCACTTCGAATTTTGACCCTGAGCGACCCTGAGCGACCCTTTGCGGCCGTCAATAGCCGCAGTGTGACGCGTTCATCCGCATCCAGCTAGTTGCTGGTTCACCATCGTTAGGGAGCGAAGCGATGCGGCTGACACAAACAGTTAGGTCTTCGGCTCGGCACACGAATATCTCAATACGAGTTTTGCCGCTAACCAATGTCCGCTGCGCTGGCGGCCTTTGGCTGGTTCGAAGCTGCAGCCGTTTCACCATCCGTCGCGATGATGCGCGCGAGGAGCCACTTGGTCAGGCCGGGTGCGGTATATTTGGCGATCATGCTGGTCGCGAGGAAGAGATCGGCGAGCGGCAGAACTTTGTTGCCGAGCACGACCCAGGCCAGCGTGATGGTGCGCGTGCCGCTGATCAATCCGGCGGTCAGCGCCGCCGTTCGACCGTACCGCCAGAACAACAGCGTTCCGGTCAGTTCGGCGCCGAACAACAGCGCATAAGCCAGCAGGATGAAAAGTAGACTAGTCTTCGGGTCGGAAAGGAGATGCGCTTGCATTCCTTTCATCGAGCCCATGCCGGCGAGGAACATCGCGAGGACGGCGATGCCGATCGTCGCCTCCGGGTTGTCGCGGATGAAGGCTCCGGCCAGACGCTTGGCCAAGACCGCGGCAATGAAGGCGCCGCCGATCAGCAACACAAGATAAAGACAGGTCTGCATCGGATCGATGTCGAGATGGTAGCCGCCGATCAGAGACGCCAAAGCCGGGATGTAGAACGGCGACGCCGCGGTGCCGAGCACGGTCGCGAGGAGCGCGATCGACGGGTTGAGCCGCAGGATCGCGGCGAAAGCAACGCATGCCGGACTCGCGGGCACCAGTGACCAAAAAAGCAGCCCTTGCGCCAAATCGGGCCCCGGCCGCGTCGCCAGCATTAGAAGGAGCACGACAAATGGAATACCGAAGGTCGCCCACAGCACCATCAAGGCGTTGCGCGTGACGTTGCTCATCTCGTCGCCGAGCGACTTGACGTCGAATTTCAGGAACGAGCCGAAGGTAAAAATGAAAATCGCGACAGCGAGATAGGGTCTTGCATGATCGGCGAACCAGGGAATGCAAAGACCGATCACAACGCCGGCAATAACCACAGCCGCGCCATTTTGGCCCGCCCAGCGGAGGATAGTTTTCATCGGCCAACCTCAGTTTGCTTAGTTTATTTGCACCGAATGACTGCTTGAAGACATGCAAAAAGGAGGCCGCAGGCCCGGCGTTACCCTCGGATTGGTTGCCTGGCGCGAGAATATCAGAAACACCTATAAATCAAGGGTTCACAAACTAAGCCACGCCAGTTTGGGATTTGCTATCCAGCCATGCCGCCAGCTTCGACCAGCGCCGCCGGCCCGAAACGTTGCGCACCGCGATGGCGACCGCTTTCTTTTGGCCAACCAACACGACCAGCCGCTTGCCGCGCGTTACGCCGGTATAGAGCAGATTACGTTGCAACATGGCGTAGTGCTGCGTCATGAGCGGGATCACCACCGCCGGGTATTCCGACCCTTGGCTTTTGTGGATGGTGGCGGCGTACGCGGGCACCAAGGTGTCGAGTTCGCCGAAGCTATAGGCGACGATGCGCTCGTCAAAGCTGGCGGTGAGTTCGCCTTCGTCAGGCTCAACCCCCGTCACAAAGCCTATGTCGCCGTTGTAGACCTCCTTGTCGTAATCGTTCTCGATCTGCATGACCTTGTCGCCGGGGGCAAAGGTCCAGCCGAACCGCTCCACCTTGCGATCGCCAGCAGGATTGAGTGCCGCCTGAAGTTCGATGTTCAACGACCGTGCGCCCACGCCGCCGCGGTTCATCGGACAAAGCACCTGGATGTCGCGGATCGGATCGAAACCGAACCGCCTCGGGATCCGCGTCTTCACCAACTCGATGATACGGCTAACTGCACTCTCCGGGTCCTCCGCTTGCACGAAGTAGAAGTCGCTCTCGGCTTCGGGTGGGCTGAGATCGGGGATCATGCCCTGGTTGATACGATGGGCACTGGTGATGATGCGGCTCTGCGCAGCCTGACGGAAAACTTCGGTGAGACGCACCACCGGCACCGCGCCGGATGAGATGACATCGGCCAATACTTGGCCGGGACCGACCGAGGGTAGCTGGTCGATGTCGCCAACGAGCAAGAGGGCGGCCTTGTTCGGCACCGCCTTCATGAGCGCCTGCATCAACATGACGTCGACCATGGAGGTCTCGTCGACAACCAACAGGTCGCAATCGAGCGGATTATCTTCTCCGCGCTTGAAGCCGCCGCCCTTAGGATCAACTTCGAGCAGCCGGTGGATGGTCTTCGCCTCAAGGCCGGTTGCCTCTTTCATGCGCTTGGCCGCGCGGCCGGTCGGAGCGCAGAGCAGAAGTCTCACTTCCTTCGCTGCGAGTATGCGCAGAATGGCATTGACGAGCGTCGTCTTGCCGACGCCGGGACCGCCGGTCATGACCAGCACCTTGGACATCAGTGCGAGCCGGATTGCGGATACTTGGCTTTCCGCAAGAGCAAGCCCGATGCGTTGCTCGACCCATGGCAATGCCTTGTCTGGATCGATCCACGGCCAGGGCAGCGTGCCGTTCGCAAGCCGAATTAGCCGCTCCGCAATGGTGCGCTCCGCACGATGCAGGCCGGCGAGAAATACACAGGGTGTTTCACCAACTCGATCGGCGATCACCGTGCCCTCTTGTAGCTCGAGGTCAAGAGCAGTGCGGACGAGTTCTTTCGGCACCTCGAGCAACTTCTCCGCCAGTGGGACGAGTTCGTCAGTCGGCAGGCCGCAATGGCCCTCGTCCATGGCCTCGGTCAGCGCATACGAGATGCCGGCGCGGACCCGCACCATGGCAGTCTTCTCGATGCCAAGTTTCATTGCGATGGCGTCGGCGGTCTTGAAGCCGATGCCGCGAATATCGCGTGCCAGGCGATACGGGTTCTCGGTCATCACCTGGATGGCGTCAGCCCCATAGGTCTTGAAGATCCGTACCGCCCGCGCCGTGCCGACGCCGTGGCTGTGCAGGAAGACCATGATTTCTCGCACCGCCTTCTGCTCGGCCCAGGCGGCGACGATCCGACCCGCACGCACCGGCCCAATACCATCGACTTCCCGCAGGCGATCGGTCTGCGTCTCGATGACCTCGAACACCTTCTCACCGAAGGCACGCAGCAGCTTCTTGGCGTAGACTGGACCGATGCCCCGGATCATGCCCGACGCAAGGTACTTCTCGATGCCTTCAATCGATGTGGGCTCCGAGGTCTTGAGGAACCGAGCCCTGAATTGCTGCCCATGGGTGCGGTCGTTGACCCAGTCCCCAGATGCGGTGATCCACTCGCCGGCGGCGATTGTGGCGGCATGCCCCACTACGGTGACGAGGTCGCGGTGGCTCCGCGCCTTGACCCGGATGACACAAAAGCCGTTGTCGGCGTTCTGGTAGGTGACGCGCTCGACCAGCCCAGCGAGGACTTCTCGATCGGATGGATGAGGCCGCGTCTTCATAATGCCCGGCGCATGGCGTTCGATTATTCGACAGGTTAGCCGATGGGGCGTGATGTGTAACGCGTGCGGGATGACACGAATGGCGTCTGTATGGTCCTCCCCTGCATCAAAGCCGAGCCTATGAACAAATGTCAGTTACCGCCTCGATGCCGATTTCGCGAATGAGGCCGCATAACGCAGGAGCAAAACGTCTCACATCCGGCGCCGGGCAGGTTCACAAAAGCGCAGAGCGTCACACGTTGCCGTCACGCATTACGCCTATAAGTCACCTGCCGCGGCGCCGAAATTCGACAGCATCGGCCCATCGCGACCAATCGCTGCGCTATAGTTTCTTGGTCGTTACCGGCAGAACAGCGGACATGGGGCGGCGCTGGCGGCGGCTCGTCTCGGTGGAAAATGACCCGAAGCGGTCACCCCTGCATTTCGGGGAAAAGTCTCAAACGCCGCCTTTATTAGCTGGCCAGTGTGGCAAAAACGCCAGTCAACCCGACCACGG
>Ga0302325_10023366_pt1 | contig 12889 bp, 6 predicted proteins | sample Palsa_T0_2_FD_201948 | JGI IMG/M metagenome (GOLD analysis project Ga0302325, IMG submission 201948) | Peat permafrost microbial communities from Stordalen Mire near Abisko, Sweden - Palsa_T0_2 | ecosystem: Environmental > Terrestrial > Soil > Palsa > Peat permafrost | place: Sweden: Abisko... | reverse complement strand
ATGGTGTACGTTCCGGCAGTAGTGCCCGGTTTGCCACCTCCCCCCCCGCCGCCGCTGCACGCTGCCATGCTGCCTGCAAAGACGGCAGCGAGAGCCAGCATCCCAAGCAGCGCCCGCCACCTGCGCCGACGTGCCGGTATGCCAAAGAGCAGGATGCACGCCAGAACCATACCGCCTGCGCCATACCTGACGACATTGGGGCGCGTGGGATAAGCCAACGCACTGGTTGTCGGCGCCGTGGTGCTGACGGTGAGCGTGGCCGTCACGGGGCTGGAACCGGTGATGGCCGCCGGGGTCGTTGAGCCGAAGGAAAGCGTGGGCTGGTTCTGTGCTCCTGTTGGGCTGGCCGTGATTGCGGCCGCCAGGGCTACGCTGCCGGTAAAGCCACCGGCGGGGGACAGTGTAATTGTCGAGGTGTTGCCAGAGGTTGCGCCAGGCGCCACGGTGACGGCTGAGCCGCTGACGGTGAAACTCGCGCCTGCCGCATTCGTGACCGTGACTGAGGCGGTGCCCGCCGCGCTCGAGTAGGTTGAGGAACTGCCGGAGTCAGGTGTGTAGGTGACCGTCAGAGAGTCCGTACCGACGGCCAGAGATCCCGCGGGAATGGTGAGACTTCCGCTGCCGCTTACCAGAACCGTTGACGAAGTGTAGCCGCCGCCGCTCAGCGTCAATGAGCCGGTTGGCGTCGGTTTGCCGCTTCCGCCGCTGACCGCAACCTTCACCGTCAACGCCTGCGTTGTGGTGATGCTCGATGCAGACGGTGTCACGGTGACCGTTGGCGCGGGTTCGCCTGAAGCGCCTGTGACCGTAATGACGACGGCTGGCGAGGATGCCGCGGAGTAATTCGTGTCGCCTCCGTAAGAAGCTGAGATGCTGCGTTGGCCTACCGCGAGGCTGCTGGTGGTGTATGTTGCCACTCCGCTGCTGTTCAGGTTGGCCGTGTTCAGTACACTACTGCCCTCCATGAAAGAGACCGAGCCTGTGGGAGTAGCACCGCTCCCGGTTACGGTTGCTGTGAAGGTGACCGGCGTCCCGAAAGAGACAGAAGTGGTCGACGCGGAGAGACTCACCGTCGCCGTACCCGCGGCCGAAGAAAGACTCAACGCGCTGGATACGCTGGCTGCGTAGTTGCTGTCACCGGGAAAGCTGGCGACCACTTGTTGCGTACCTGATGCTGCCGGAAGCGAAATGCCGGTAGCCGTAGCGGTTGACGTTGAGTTTTCAGACAACAGCACCGTTAGCACGTTGGTGCTGGTGTTGGCGTTGATGTAATTGAGCAGTGCCGTGTCTTCGAGGCCATCTCCGTTGAAATCCCCTGCTGCAATAAAAGTTTCATCCCCGGCGGGAGATCCTGGAGCGGTCACCTGGCTCTGAAATGTGCCATCTCCACTTCCCAATGAAACGCCCAGAGTGCATCCCACATCGCTAACGCTGGCCCCGCAGTTGGTTGTTGCGAGATCAGGTTTTCCGTCGCCGTTAAAGTCCCCAACTGCGACAGCGTCGATGGTTTGCGATGAAGTTGTGATGGTTGACGGGGACTGAAACGTTCCGTCTCCATTGCCGAGCAGAATTTGTATGGTGGCGGTCAATCCCGAAGCAGCTTCACGTGCCCCAACTGCGACCAGATCCAGCTTTCCTTCCCCTTTGAGGTCGGCGACAGCGATGCTATTCGGTTGGTTGGAGAAGCCGAGAGTTGTACTCCCTGCCGCCGTGAAGGTACCGTCCCCGTTCCCCAGCAGCACCGTGAGCTTGTTGCCAATGTCAACGGCGAGATCGAGAATCCCGTCCCCGTTGAAGTCTCCCGCCACCAGGGCATTCGGCTGGTTGTCTAGCGGTACGCTCGCCGTTGGTGTGAAGGTACCGTCGCCCTTTCCCAACAGCACCGTGAGGCTTTCATTTCCACTGCTGCTATCGAAATTGGGTACGACAAGATCTGGAATTCCGTCCCCATTGAAGTCGCCGGCTATGATGATTTGAGGATTATCGACTGTCGGAGAACTCGCTACTGGCGTGAAGGTTCCGTCTCCCTTTCCCAGCAGAATAGTTACGCTGTTGCTGAAGTTGTTGGCAACTGCAATGTCCGGGATTCCGTCCTTGTTGAAGTCAGCGACAGCAAGGGAGTACGGAGCGACACCTGTCGCCGGACTCGCTGCTGCGGTGAAGGTTCCGTCTCCTTTCCCCAGCAGAATTATCAAGTTTCCTGGCAGAGGGTTTCCTATTGAGTTGTTCGAGTTCGCCACAGCAATGTCAGGAATTCCGTCTCCGTTGAAATCCGCAACAGCCGCACCACCCGGAGAGTTCCCCAAAGCTGGATTCGATGAATTGAAGAAATTCAGTCCTGGTGTTCCCGCAATTAATGATGCCGTCCCCAGCAGTGCGTTACCCTTGCTGGAATCAAGGAACGACACCGTCCCGGTGATTGCCGCGCTGCCCCCGCCTTCAACGGTGGACGTCAGCGTGTAGTTGCCCGCGCCGCCGCTCTGCGCAATTGTGGTTCCAGTTGGATAGAGCCCAGTCACCGCCTGGGTTGATGTTGCAGAGGTGCTGGCCGCATGGCTGGTCGTTCCCTCAAAGACTGCCTTGTAGCTGTGGCTGCCAGTCCCCCGCCTGAACTTAAAGGTCGCCGTCCCAGCATCCGTCAGTTGCGCTGTGCCCAGCAGATGAATGTCAGTGCAGTAGGTTGCCGAAGCGTCGCAGAAGTTCACCCTGCCCTGGGTCACCGGGGTTGACCCGGCGGTGACTGTCGCCGTGAGCGTAACTACCGATCCCGCCGAAGCCGTCGTCATTGCCGAATTGCCGCTTGTAACGGCAAGACTGCTGGTTGTGGTCGTTTGCGCAAACGCGGGTGCGCAGCAACCGAGCAAGCCAGCCAAAGCGCAGATGCAGGCAAACGTCAACCGGGCGCGCGCCAGGCCGGCGACTTGGCCGCAAGCCATTGGAATTCTCTTCGACAGATCGGGCGATTCGAGTGAGAGCTTCACAGAGACTACCTCGCGGATGCGCGCCGCAGGCGGACTCCTGATGGTTCTTCGTTGCAACTCTGATGAAGCTACCCTGCTGGCGAGTAAGACTAACAAACGCTGCCCAAATTATACACCGCAAAGAATTTCATACGATAACACTTTAGGTCCCTTTCGACCCCGCTCGGAATCGCGGATTGGAGGGGTTCACATTCCTTTTGCCGGGTCGGCGAAGAAGGCTTCTACATCGGCGATCGTCGCGGTCATGCGGTAGGGCGGCAGGCTGGCGAGGAAGGTTTGGCCGTAGCGCTGTCTTCTGACTCTGGGGTCGAGGAGGACAAGGACGCCACGGTCCTCCAAGGAGCGGATGAGGCGGCCGAAGCCTTGCTTGAGGGTGAGCACGGCGGCCGGGACCTGGTAATCGAAGAAGGGTTTGCCGCCAGCTTCTTCAATGGCCTTCATGCGAGCGGAGACTACGGGGTCGCTGGGGACGGCGAAGGGCAGGCGGTCGATGATGACGCAGCTTAGGGCCTCGCCCTGCACATCCACGCCTTGCCAGAAGCTTGAGGTGCCAAAGAGGACCGCATTGGGCGTCGAGCGAAACTCCTCAAGCAGGGCTTTGCGGGGTGCTGTGCCGTGCAGCAGCAACGGGAAATCGAGTACCGGCAGCAGGCGTTCATACAGGTCGCGCATCTGGCTGTAACTCGTGAACAGGCAGAAAGCTCGGCCGCGTGTGATTTCGAGTACGCGTTGAATGCAGCGCGCCGCGGCCTCGGGAAAGTCGGGTTCGCGCGGATCGGGCATCTCGGGCGGCAGGTAGAGCAAGGCTTGTTCGCCGTAGCGAAAGTGGGAGGGGACTACGAGTTCGCGCGCTTCGGTGAGTCCGAGGCGCTTGCGCATGTGCTCAAAGCCGCCCTGCACGGTCAGCGTGGCCGAGGTGAGCACGACGGTGGGAATCTGATCGAAGACAAGTTCGTGGAGCAGCTCGGATACATCGATGGGCGTGGCCTGAAGAAATGTGTGGCGGGATTCGGACCTGAACCCTCGCCGCGCTCCCCCGGCAGACGACCGATCGGGCGCGCCGCCAACCACGCGTCGCTCCATCCAATAGACCATGTTGCTGGCGTTCGATTCGAGCAGGAACTCGAGCTCGGAGCGCAGACGGCCCACGCGCTTTCTTAGTCCCGGCGCCTCGTCGATGCCGGTGAGCCCCTCGATCTCGGCTTCAAGAAGCCGCAGAGTGGAGCGCACGGCCATATACAGGTCGCCGGAAGTTTCGAGGAAGTCCTCGCGGCCGACGAATGGCTGGCGGCCATCGCCGCTCATGGGCAATCCGGCAAAAAACATGCGTGCGCGCTCGCGCAGTTGCTGCGTGGCGGCTGGAAGTTTTTCCGCGCCCTGTTTGCCGCGCAGCTGGGCATCGGTGTCTCGCGCCAGCTCTTCAAAGCGCAAATTGCTGACAGACAAGCCGAAATAATTCGAGGCAATTTCTTCGAGCTCGTGCGCCTCGTCAAAGATCACCGCCGCGGCCTCGGGCAGAATGCCTGCATCGGGCGCGCCCGCGGCTTGCTGCCGGACAGAAAGGTCGGCGAAGAACAGGTGGTGGTTGACGATGATGATGTCCGATTCGAGAGCCTTGCGCCGCATCTCGGTAATGAAGCAGCGCCGGTAATCGGGACACGTTGACCCGAGACAGGCTTCGGTGCGGGCGTCGAGCTTGTTCCACAGAGCGCTCGACTCCGGCATTCCCGATAACTCAGCGCGGTCGCCGGTCTCTGTCGTCTGCTCCCACTCGGAAATCTGCCGGTACTGGTCGATCTCTTCGAGTCCTGAAAGAATGGGCTGATTGCGCAGCGTGACCAGCTTGTTGCGGCACAGATAGTTGGCGCGGCCTTTCATGTAACAGACGCGCAACGGGCCGAGCAGCGTTTCGAGGAAAGGGATATCGCGGAAGTAGAGCTGGTCTTGCAGGGCCTTGGTGCCGGTCGAGACGATGACGCGCTGGCCGGTCCGCAGGGCGGGCAGCAGGTAGGCGAGCGTCTTGCCGGTGCCGGTGCCAGCCTCGACGATGAGGTGTCGGCGCTCAGCCAGGGCGCGATCGACGGCTTTGGCCATTTCAAGCTGGCCTGGGCGGTATTCATAGGGCAGGGTAGAGCGCGCCAGAATGCCGCCAGGAGCGAAGAACTCATGCAGGCTGGGCAGGGCGCGGGTTGCGGTGTCGGTCGAGGCCATGGGGACTCACTCCATCATAGTGAGCCGGCCTCTCAAGAGGTTTGCGCCGCCGGTGAAACGGCAGCGACGATGGCGATGGCGCCTCAGGCGAAGCTGGAATCCTTGCCCGCAGTGGGAGTGTGGTACTCCGCGCCGGAGAGCGTGGAGCCGGACAGCGTATGGCTAGATAGGGCATCCATCCAATTGGCCAGCAACGAGGCTTCGCCGGGACTCGGCATACCTTCAATATTCTTTGCACTCTTGATGAGCTTCTTGGCGCTGGCTCTGTTGGCGGCTTGTTGTGCGGCGATGGCCCTCTCCGCCGCTGCGGAGTAAGGATTGACCGGATTTAACTTCGCTTGGCTACCGTGAATGTGCATGGCTGCCTCCGTGAACGTACTAGGGCAATTGGCTGGCCGCAAGCGCGCTCTGAGTCATCAAAGTTGGCTCATGTTTGCCTTGTTGCCGCAATTGCAATCTTTTTGAGCTTCCAGTTCGTCATTCGACCGCCCGTGTTCAATGAGAAACCACTGGAGACTCATCTTAATATCGGCCAGTTTGATTCGACCATCAGCGAATCTCTGAAGAGCCAGCCGATCTTGACGTTGCATTTCCGTTCGGGGCCAAAAGCCCGCGTTGATTCGGTCGGCGTTTTGCGAGGCTGAAGCCCCCGCCTCCCTCCGAATCGAGTTTTTCCGCAGGCCGTCTAGCCCATGAAGCCTAAATACGGGCTGGAACCAAAGTTGCCGAAATTCGGAAACACTTGCCTGACTTGGCCATCGGAGAGCCCAAACCACTTCGCCAGCGTTCCGCCGTACTGGTCTACCGAGGTGGTGGGAATCAGCCGGCCAGCGCCCAGATCGTTGGCTTGGTTTGAACCGACGACGGGGTATTGACCATACATGTCCTGCCCTTGAACCGCGCCGCCGACGACGAGATGGTGACTTCCCCAGCCGTGGTCAGTGCCGCTGCTGTTTGACGTAAGAGTCCGGCCAAAGTCGGATGCAGTGAATGTGGTCACCTGGTTGCCCATTCCGGCATTGACCATCAATCCGTCGAAGTACTCCATGGCCTGGCCGAGCTGAGTGAGCAGTTGAGCATGTTGAATTGCCTGGTTGGTGTGGGTATCGAAGCTGCCGAGCTGCACATAAAAGATCTGCCGGGTTACGCCGAGGCTGCTGCTTCCACTGATGATTCTGGCAACCGTCTGCAAGGAGACGGCGAGCTGGTTATCGGTGAGCATTTTGGTCTGGGGGTCGAGATACTGAGGCGGGTTAGGAACTCCTCCCGGTCCGGCCGGCAGCATCGCACTTGCCAACTGAGCCTGCGCGGCAATCGAACGGTTGACAACGACTCCATACTCTTTGGCGAATAGATTGGCCTCATCCTGGGAAAGAATGGAGGCAAGCGGGTTTGCCGACTGCGCCAACCCAAATGGAGGCTGGGCCAATCCGTAGATGGGGATGGGGCCTGCCGGAGTGACATTTAACTGAAACGAGCTTTGCCCGGAGAGATAAAGAGCGATGCCGGCCGTGGAGATGCAGGTGAACGTGGAGTTTGAATTCAGGTTCATGCTCTCGATCGAATCTGCAACGGCGCCACCCCATCCAACGTGTTCCGCGCTGCCGCCATTCGACGCAATGGCCTGCCATGCGGCCGTCTGATCGAAATGCGAGAACAACGAGTCGGGCAGCGGAACGGAGTTTGCATTGACTTGATTCTTGGTTGCGGGAGCTACAAGAGTTCCGATGTTGGCTACGACGGCGGCGCGACCGGCGTTGAACAAATTCTGTACCCCCCCGAGCGAGGGATTGAGCGCGAATGTGCGGCCGCTCTGTGGGGTCTTTAACGTGATAGGCAGCAGCGAACCCATCGGATAGGCAAGCCCCGGAGCTCCAGAGCGCGCTTGCGTGAAAGCGCTGAATGAGGTGGGATCGGTGGCGATCACTGTGCCGTGCCCATCGTTGCCGCCTTGCAGGAAGATGCAGACCAGGGCGCGATAGCCGGAGTTGCCTGGGCCCTGGGCCATTGCGGCCATGGAGTTGAGGCCGAGGATAAATGGACTGGCGGATATGCCGGCCATCGATGCCATGGAAGCCGTGCTGAGGAACTGGCGCCGTGATCGCTCAAATTTGTTCATCGTAGTCTCCTTGAAGCTGTGCGGGCTCCCTAAAATTGCGCGCTGAAGGATGGCGAAGCCATCGTGAGGTAGATTGCCGTTTGCGCGCGGTTCGCAAGTGCGGCGTTGATTGCGGTTTGATCCCCGGAAGGAATCTCGATGGCGTTGATGGCATCGAGAATCTGGCTGTAGGTGGTCGAATCCATCTCGCCCGCCATCAGCAGCAGATTGATGCGGTCGAGAAGTGGACCGGGCGTTGCCGCCAGCTTCATTTCAGTCTCGTAGCTTGAGAAGATGTCGGGGCCCGCGCTGGCAGTGCCGCCGATCGCGCCCTGCATGTAGTTGATGTAACCAACGACCGTTGAGACATTGGTCATCTGCATCTCCGGTGCAACAAGGCTGGCCGCTGCAATGCTTGTGCCCGGGGGAACGTAGCCAGGAGCAAACCAATTGAACACCGTGGGCGAACGGAGCGACATTTCGCCCAGCCCCCAAATCGGATCCTCGGTGCTGCCGTTGTCGTACGAACCTGTGCGGGATTGCGCTGTGAACGCCCGCGCCCATTCTGTGTAGCGGATCAGCGCCTCGCGCACCTTTCCATATTGCGGGTTGGTGAAGTCGGCGGCGGAGTCGCGCGTCTCGGGGTCAAGCAGGATCTCGGAGATGACCGCCTTCAGATTGCCTCGAGTACCAGTTCCATCGTTCTCGAACACAGCCGAACAGTTCCCGATGGTCGTTGGGCTTGGATTGCTGGTGACCAGGTGCTGGATCATCTGCTTGCAGAAGAAAGGCGGCAGATTGGGATGGTTGAACAACGTGTCTAGAGCGATCTTGAGGTCGCCAGCGGCATTGGGGCTTGCTGACGCAGGAATTGTGACGCCAAGAAATTGCTTTTGAGCCGTTGAGTGATGGCTGGGGAAACTCTGCATGGGCAGAAGCTCTTCGCCGTATCCTGGGCCGACATAGATGCAGCAGTTTGACCATGCTGTGTCAGTGTCGTTGCCGGGAATATTCCAACTCCAGCCGGTGAAGACAGCGGCTAGGCCCATTACATCGTTGTTGGAGTAGGTCGGAATTGGCTGCCCGTTTGAATCGAGCTTCTGCGAGCCATCGTCATTCAACTGGTAGAGCCCGATGGTAAACAGTTGCATGATTTCGCGCGCGTAGTTCTCGTCGGGATCGGTGTTGGCGTTGCCCTTGTCGTTGCCCAGCATGGAGAGCATTTGCCCCATGATCGGGTTCAGAGTCACATCCTGAAGGAGCGTGCGGAAATTTCCAAAGGCATCCGCGCCCAGCACATCGTAGTAATTGGCTTCGCCGCGAGGCATGCTTTGAATGCTGAAGTTCGCTTCGCTGGAGATAACGAACTGCTGGGTCAATGCGTACTCGACACGTTGCCGAAGCTGATCGTTGCCGGCAATGGCTTGCTGCCAGAAGCCGTCTTGAACAAAGCCTTCATCGGATGCATTTTGATCGAACAGCGTCGCATTGCACGTAACATTGCTGGCGCTGCAGGGTGGGTTGTTGACGATGACTGCCTGCTCCACCGCGGGCTCATGCGGCGTGGGCGCTATGGCGAATTGCTCATTGAGCCATGCTTGATACCCAATCAGCGAAAGATGATGGATGCTGGCATCGGTTGCGCCGAAGGTAGCCTGCTCGAGGAACCGCGAGGCATCTTCAGCGCTGACCATCGGTGTTGGCGGCGTGCCGTTGACCGAAGCAACCAGATCCGTCGAAAGGGCTGGGCCGGGGTTGGGATTCAGCACCTGCAGATCCAGATTGCCAGACTCCGTCGGAGAAACGCTGGCCGTCAATTGAGTGCCGCTGTTGAATGTTGTCGTAACCGGCGATCCATTCACCAGCACCTGCGCCCCATTGATGAAGAGCTGGCCGGTCAGGACAACGGTGGTGGAGGGCGGTCCAACGTTCAACGCCGTCGGCGTCGCAGAGTTGAGGATGGGGATCGGATTCAGTACGGAAATATTCTGGTTGATTGAAACCTTCGGATTGTCGACGCTGGTGATGGTAAGCTGCACGATGTTGCTGGGCGTGGGCACAACCGGAGGCGCGGTGTAATTGATCGATCCATCGGACTGTAACGCCGCTGTGCCTATCTGCGCATTGCCTCCGGAAATTCCGTTTACCTTCAGCGTGACGCCCGGGTTATCGGTTCCTGCGACCATGAGCGGAAGGTTCAGAGTGTTTGACACGCGCACGTCCGTGCCGGAACTGGGCTCAAGCGTCAGCACCACCTGCCCGGGACCCACCTTTACCGGGATGGTGGCCGAGTTTGCCGATCCCGGATTGGGATTGGTAACCAATAACGGAAAAGTGCCGGGATCGGGGGCGGGAATGACCGCCATCAACTGAGTACCCGAAATCAACGTCGTGGGAACAGCGATGCCGTTCCACATAATCTGCGCGCCGAAAACAAACTGCGATCCGCCCGCCGTGACCGTTGTCGTTCCTTCTGAGAAGCCAGACGGCGTGACGGCGTTGAGCACCGGGATGGGGTTTAACACGGCCAGCGCCACTGTCCCTGGAGGATAAGTTGGATGGTCTTCCGAAACACTGGTAATGGTGACCGAATTCGGAGTGGGAACAATTGCCGGCGCCGTATAAAGGCCGTTGCTGTCTATAGTTCCCAATTCAGCATTGCCACCTTGAACTCCATTGACGGAAAACGTCAGCGGCGAACCGGTGAGGCTCATGTTGTTTTTCAGTTGCACTTGCTGACTGACTCGGATGGTGCTGCCGTCTGTCGAGATGGTGGTAAAAAATCCTGGATTGGTGATCTTTATTGAAGAGCAGCCATTCACCAACGACATGGCGCAGGCTAACGATGCCATGGCCAGCGCGACCTTCAAGGCATGGGAATACTCGGATCTGACTCGCACGGGTGCTCCAAGTTTTTGAGTTACCAGGGCATGATGCAATCTAAAGGCCAGCAGGAGTACTTCAGGACTTAACGAGTTTCTATGAACCTATCCGCATGTATCATTTGGATCAATACATCTTTCGGGCTATTACTTTTCTCATGTCTCCCTCTTCGGCACTGAAGTAACATGCTTTAATGCTGTCCGCTTAGTGGGAGTGAAGTGAAAACCTCGAATATAGATTGCCTTGATTGAGCCGCCGGGGAATCTGCTTGAGTTAGTGCTGTAAGAACAGGATTAATGGGTTGAAAACACTTCGTGGGAGCTCACATCTTGCGCGCGATGCTCGATCGAATTCGGGTAGGCAGACGCGAGTTGGCGGCTTTCAAGGCTCATTTCCTTTTTCAATTAGAGGCTAATGTTGAATCGTCAGTATTCCGAAAATGGGCGCGCCAACCGGACTCACTCCGATTGACTGGCCTAAGTGGACTAAGTATGCTTAGTCCATGGCCTACACTGTCCATCAGGCAAAGACCCACTTCTCGCGGCTGCTGAAGGAAGCAGAGGCGGGTAAGGAGGTTGTTGTCATGCGTGGAAAGAAGCCGGTGGCGAAGATTGTGGCGATTGATCAGTTGAGCCAGCCGAAGCAAGAAGAGGTGCCGTTCCGTCTGATTGGCGCCTACCGTGGGAAAATCAGCTGGGATTTGGATGCATTCGATCCCATGACAGATCAGGAACTCGTCGAGAGCGGGCTGGGATACATGCTGGACGCGCCGTTGGTCCCGCCGCCTGACAAATGACCTACCTGCTTGATACGCACGTATTTCTCTGGTTGCTCAGAGCCCCCGAAGTGCTGCCCGCGGCTGTTCGTGAAGTAGTTGCGGATCGTTCACAGACCCTTGTTCTGTCCGCTGTTACCCCGTGGGAGATGGCCATCAAGCAGACCACCGGGAAGTTGAATGCTGCCGGGATTCTTGACAATTTTGAGCGCGTCACGGCCCAGGCAGGTTTAAGCATCCTCGAAACCACGATCCGGCAAGTCATTCGCGGGGGGCGACTACCACTACATCATAAAGATCCCTTTGACCGGCTGCTGGCTGCGCAGGCGCTGGACCTGCATATTCCTCTGATTAGCCACGATCGGGTCTTCGATTTGTATGGCGTAAAGAGAATCTGGGCCTGAAATGCTTCGGGGATCGATTTCCTGGAGACGCCTGCGGACTGCAGGCCCGTTGTTGACTGGAGACAGATTTTGGCGAAGTATCGCAGATCGGGTTTACCCACCAGGCCGGGCACGGAAACGTTGCCGCTGGTGGCGATTGTAGGAAGGCCCAACGTGGGCAAGTCCACACTTTTCAACCGGCTGACGAAGAGCCGGCGCTCCATTGTGGGGGACGAGCCAGGCATTACGCGCGACCGCATCTATGGCGAGTACGAGTGGCTGGGCCGCCATTTCCGCCTGGTGGACACGGGAGGCATTGTGCCCGACGATCCCGAGCTGATCCCTGTGGAGATTTATGCCCAGGCCAAGGTGGCATTGGAAGAGGCCGATGCGCTGGTGCTGGTGGTGGACGCGCGCACCGAGCTGGCGAGTCCGGACTACGCGCTGGTCAAGCTGCTGATCAAAGGCGGCAAGCCCGTGTTTCTGGCGGTGAACAAGGTGGAGGGCGAAGCGATGGCCGCTGCGGCCGAAAACTTTCGCCAGTTGGGCCTGCGCAATGTCTTTCCCATCAGCTCCGAGCATGGGCTCGGCATTGGCGAGCTTCTGGAGGGCATCTCCGAGGCGATTCCGAAGCCGGCACTGACTGCGGAGGAAGCCGAGGCCGTTGATCTCCAGGCGCACGATTTTGAGGCCGAAGAGGATGAGATTTACGAGGGCAGTCCAGTCGCGCCGGAATCCGATGCCGATGAGCACCCGCTGCATCGCACGCATGGCGAATTCGAGCAGCATGAGACTTCGGTTGCCATTATCGGCCGGCCCAACGTAGGAAAATCGACGCTGCTGAATGCGCTCACAGGCACCTCGCGGGCTATTGTTTCTCCCATCGCCGGAACTACGCGCGACGCGGTGGATGAGGTTGTGGAGTTCGAAGGCACGCAGTTCCGCTTTGTGGATACGGCCGGCATCCGACGCAAAGGCAAGACTCACCTGATGGCGGAAAAAATGAGCGTGGTGATGGCGCGACGCCACCTGGAGGCCGCGGACGTGGCACTGCTGGTAATCGATGCAACGGAAGGCGTGACGGGCGCGGATGCCACCATTGGCGGCTACGCCCACGAGAGCGGCCGGAGCGTGATTATCCTGGTGAACAAGTGGGACGCGGTTACAACGGGGCGAACGGACGGCAAGCCGCCTGCCGATCGCGAGGTCTTTGAAGAGCAGTTGCGCAGGGTACTCAAATATCTGCACTATGCGCCGGTGATTTTTCTTTCAGCGCTTGAAGGCACGGGCCTGGGACGGGTTCTGAACGAGGTAAAAGCTGTTGCCATCGAGCGCCGCAAGCGCGTGTCCACGGGGCAGATGAACCGCTTCCTCGAGAAGGTTGATTTTCAGCGGGCTCCAGTGCCGATGGCCAAGCGCATTCGGATTTTTTATATGACGCAAGCCGCTGTGGCGCCACCGACGTTCATCCTGTTCACCGATCGCGACATCAAGCTGCACTTCAGCTTTGAGCGCTTCCTTGAGAACCAGATACGCGAGGCGTTTGGATTTAAAGGTA
>Ga0302325_10023365_pt1 | contig 12890 bp, 19 predicted proteins | sample Palsa_T0_2_FD_201948 | JGI IMG/M metagenome (GOLD analysis project Ga0302325, IMG submission 201948) | Peat permafrost microbial communities from Stordalen Mire near Abisko, Sweden - Palsa_T0_2 | ecosystem: Environmental > Terrestrial > Soil > Palsa > Peat permafrost | place: Sweden: Abisko... | reverse complement strand
GTGTTCCGCTGGTCCTTGACTTCCCGGAAGATCACTCCACCGTGCGGATTGGCGATCACATAGTCGGGGAAGCCGCGGATGCCGAGCGCGCGGCGGCTGTCGGGCTGACGATGCCAGATCAGGCCGAGTTCACGGCAGTACTCCTCGATCTCGGCGTACAGCTGGGCTTCGGTCATCTGGCCGGGCTGGGGGACGTGCCCGTTGTAGTCGAGGGCGCTCATGAGATCACGCCCGCACACGCGCCTATGGATGGTGGGGTGAAGCCGTCGGCCGCATCGGGAACCAGGGAGTAGTTCTGTGTCACGTCCGGCCCGGTAACCGGGTTGTTTTCCTCAAACTGCTGCTGAGCTTCCATTAGTGCCAGCTCCTGATCGGCGCACTGAGCCGCCTGAGAGTCTGACGGGCCCGTTGCTGGCGCCGTCACGGTCTGCGTGACCGTCTTCGTCTTCCACTTGATGATGGTCTTGGGCGGAGCCGTCTTCGTCACGGTGCGGGTCTCGAGGTGAGCCGGTGCGTCATGCAGCGCATACCCGCCGGCGAACAGGGCGGCTCCCATGATCGCGGCTGCGAGGCCGGACAAGATCGCTTTCATGCGGCTCTCCGGAGGTCTGTGCGGCTCTGTATGCGGGCGGGGCGGGTGATGGTCACGGGACCGGCGAGAGACGCCCAGCGTTGCTCCTGGAGCCGCTGAGCCTGCCTCCTGAGCTTCCGCTCGGCTGGGGTGCAGACGATGGTGCTGCCGGGGCCCGCATGCCGATGCCTCATCAGTTCTCCCACGGTGAGTTGGAGTACTGGCTGCGCTCGAGCAGGATCGTGGTCGCCGTGCCGCTGGTCTGCTGATCCATCGCCGCCTGCACGCGGAGACCCGCCTCTATCGCCTGCAGGGCCCGGCTGTTGCCAGTCGACTGGCCGTAGTTCCCGCCGGGGTTGTCGTAGTAGGCCCCGGACCCGTTCGCTTCCCGAGCCTGCGCCCGCTTCATGGCACGGCTCCACATGTCATCGGTTCCTGCCTCGTTGCGCATTTTGATCTCGCCGACGAAGGATGCAGCGGTGCCGTTGGTGATGATCGTGTGCAGGTAGGCGTGCGGGCTTCTCTTGGTCTGGATTTCTGTGATGGAATCCTCGATCTCTCTCTCTGTGGCCTCGGGGACAGCAGCGGCGAGCATGTCTGTGAGGGAGGTGTTCGCGCGCGGAGAGAGAACTTCGTCTTTCGTATTTAGATCTTCAACGTCTTTAAGTTCTTTATCTGACGGGTTTTCGTCGGACGGGTTCCCGTCAGACGTTGCCACCTGCGACGATGTAATGTTTCCGCAGGTCGTTACGTACGACGGGTTCCCGTCAGACGTAAACCCGTCGATAGGTGCATCACTGAGCACCTGATCCCACTCCCATTTGCCACGGCCGACCGACGTTTTGGCGCGCCGGTAGTACCCGGACTGCTCGAGTTCGCGGAGCGCGGAGCGCAGGGATTCGCGTCCGTTGGGGGCTTGAGTCTCAAGCCACGCCGCGGTGAGGTGCTGCTCGGGGGGGAGGGAGAGGACGAAGTAGACGAGGCCGCGGGCTTGCCAGCTGAGGCGCTTGTCCTGGCCGGCCTGGTTGGAGAGGATGACGAACTGGCCGTCGGCAGCGCGGACGCTGCGGATGGCGGTCATCGGGCACCGCCGATAATGGTGCTTGACCGACGTGTAGGTCCACTATCGGCCGGTTGTGGATTGTGTGTCACGGGGACTCCGTTTCCTGCTGGTCCCGGCCGTCCACCCTCACGCCTGTCGGCCCTGTGGCTTACACTGGACCCTGGTGATGTGGTGAGGGTGTCTGGCTGAGAACCAGCTCCTATGTGTCGAGAGGGTCCGTCGGCTGGTGGCCGGCGGGCCCTTTCACTTCCTATTGTGCCTTGATCACGTACGTGCCTTTGCGGCTGGTCTGGACCAATCCCTCATCTTTGAGCACCTTGATGGCCCGCCGGACTGTCCGGCTCGCGATCTGCCACCTGCGCATGAGCTCGGTTTCGGAGGGCAGCTTCTCCCCCGGCTTGATCGCGCCGCAGCGGATTCCCTCGGCGTAGTGGTCGGCGATCTGCCGGTAGACCGGCTTCCGCTGTAGTTGCTCGGGTGACATTTGCCCCCTTTCCCTTGCGTCTGCGTTACTTAGTACTGTAACGTAGGGAATGAAGGAAAGGCAAGGCGAGGACATGCACTACTGCACCCGGCTTCACAGGTACACGAACTGGATCGGGAACTACTGCCTCGGCTGCCACAGCCACCACGAGCACCCGTAACGCAAGGCGCCCCCCGCCGAGCCGTGAGCAAGGCGAGGGGCTTAGTCCATGACCCCGAGGAGGTCACAGACCATGACCGACATTAGCGAACGCCCGATCGACGGCAACGGCCACGTGCCCGACGACACGGACAGGAACGTCGTCTGGGGTTCCGGTGTCGGCGCCCCGCGCCCGCCCGCACACCCGGACGTCGCTATCACCGCCGGCGACATCACCGCCCAGTACCGCGATTACACCCACAAGTTCATCGACGAGCTGTTCGATACGGCCAGCGATGAGGACATCGGGTTCGGCAAGAACTCCGGCGTCGTCGGGTACTTCGCCGATGCGATCACGCCCGAGACGTACGTGGAACGCCTCACGGCCATGATCATCCGATGGGCCGACATGATCTACTCGATGGCCGAGGACTGGTGCGACGGGCCCGAGAGCTGCCGCGTCGGGTCCTGGTGCCCGTCCCACGAGCTGCCCGACCTGAACCAGCCCTTCCCGGTCGCCCCGGCCCTACAGCGGATCTTCGATGAGATCCAGTGCCGCGGCGTGTGGCGGTACCTCGGGATTGGCGGCTTGACTCTCGCGTACCCGCGGTACCTGAACGTCCTTACCGGCGAGATCAAGCACGTGCGCCCCTACGCCTTCAAGGACACGGCGGACAACGACCTGCGCACCCGCGAGGGGGGCCTGTGAGCGCCCCCCAGCCGGCCCTGACTGACTGGCCTGCCCTGAGCGCCGAGTTGGAGCGTCTGGCGACCCCCGGCGAGAGGGAGGCTAGGTGACCATCCGTGACCCCGCCGGGGGGCCCCTCTTGAATGAGAGTTTGAGCGGGCCCCCATTTGAGCCCCGACGCGCCCGGGCGCGCAGCCGCGCATCATCCGCGCGTCATCCGCGCTTGCATCCGCGCGTCATCCGCGTGTACACGCGCGCGAGGCTGCCATGGTAACCAAGAGTGACAAGCAGCGGGTGCTTGAAGCGCTCGCCCGGTACGAGGCCCGGTTCGATCAGGCGATGAATCAGGGGAAGCCGGCGGACGTGTTCGCCGCCGCCGTGGACTGGCTCCGGGCTGAGTGCAAGCTGATCAACCGTTACCTGGACGACGAGGACGACGGCTGGGGCGACAACTACCTCTGCGAGGCCGCCATGATCATCGGGGGCTTCGCGGTCAAGGTGGCCGAGGAAATTAGAGGGGACCTGAAATGAGCAAGTCCAGTGACGCACCCGATGAGGTGACCGTGACCGTGACGCTGCACGCGCGCGCCGCCAAGAACCTTGAGGTGCTAGGCGAGCTGGCCGCCGTTCTCGAGAGGCTGGCCGACCACGCGCAGCAGGGGGTGTACCGCCCCGGTTCGTGGGAGCGCCCGTGGCTGATGCAGGCGTTCGGGGATGAGTGGCTGGCCCGCGTCGAGCCCGACACCGGGGATCTCAGCATGGAGGGCCGCGTGATCTTCGACCGCCCGCGGAGATAACCGGCATTATCACTGCCCCCGGATCGTAGGGATAATGCACATTATCCCTACGATCCTGAACGCCGTTATGTCCCCTTATAGGCGTTCAGAATCAGTGGTGCAGGATGGCGACGACGATGCCGCTGCAGGCACCCATCGCGCCCAGCACCGCGACGAGCCGCTGCACCGGTGTCCACTTCGCCTCAACCTTGTCCCGCCGCGCGTCCTCCGCATCCCTCAGCGCTTTCGCGGTCGTGATCACTGTCTTCCGGTCCGACTCCGCTGAGTCGATGATCTGCTGAACGCCCATGTTCAGCTTCGCGAGGTTCGTGGCGACGTCCTTCATCGTCCCGTCGATCAGCTCGAAATGCTTGTCGTGGCCGGCTAGCCGTTCCTGTACCCGCCCACGCTCATAGTCGCTGGCTGGCATCACAGGCCCCCCTAGGTGGTGCTGAACGTCACCTTCACGGTCACGTCCCCGGCGATGCCCTGGAATGAGACACTGGCGCCGGTCACGCTGGACGGGTCAGCGACACTCAGCGCCGCGGCGAACTCCTCGAGCGTCAGGATGATCGGGTCCATCAGGTGCTCACCATTACCCCTCCGTCCGCGCCGACCACGATGTCCGTGACGGCTGCGCTTACGTTGATGGTCAGGGAGTTGGGGCCGGCGAGCATGATGCCGAGGGCGTCGAATGGGACCGCTACCGATAGGCCCTGAGATTCGGCACCGAACCGGAGTGTCGCACTCGCGTAAATGTTCCCGGACCCGTCACTGATCCACGCGGTCATGTCCCCGATGCCGGTGAATGAGTCATTACTCGTCCCGGCGAGGGTGATGTACGTCGACCAGACACGTTTGGTCCCCGTCGACCAGGACACAAGTGTCTGCGTGTTGCCAGCCCCGACGTACCCGTACCCGTACGCTGCGGCGTTCGGGAGGTACGGGGGGATCCCGGAGGCCACCAGCGACGCTGACTGGCCGGTGATGTCCACGGACTTCGCTACCCCGGTCGTGTTGGTGGCCGTGGTGATCGTGTTGGTGGCCACTACAGCGGTGTTCGCGACCATGCCCGGCAGGCCTGTTGTGTTGGTGGCCACGGTCGCGACCCCGGCCGTGTTCGCTGCGACGGTGCCGGTGTTCCCCGCGACCGCCAGCTGGGTTGCTTCCGTGGCCAGGCCGAGCGCGTTGAGGGATGCGCTGATCTGCGCCGGGGACGGCGCCCATGAGGTCGCCCCGGGCATCGACTGGACGACGGCCGTGGCGCTGGACAGGGTGGACGCCCACAGGTCACGGGAACCGTCGACACCGACCGCACCGAGCGCGGGCATGCTGTCGGACTGTGCGGTGACCGGTGTTTCCGGCGCATACCAGATCGTCTGTGTCAGGTCGAGGTTCGCGATGATCCCCGGCCCCCACGCCTTCCGCCAGATCTGCGTCGGCCCCGAGCTCGTGCCGGTGCCTTGCACGGTAATCGTTGTCACAGGACGCCCCGGCGGAGGAGTTCCTTACCGAGCAGCACCGAGCCGATGACGCTGCTCACGAGCATCAGGACGACACCCCAGGTGGGGATACTCATGGCTGTGTCACCTTCACCCAGTCAACGATCATGATGGTCTGCGTGCTGGACGGGTCCACCGGGCCGACCCCCCCCGCGTTGGTGCTGACGTTCAGGACCAGGCCGTAGGGGAAGCTGGGCCCGACTGGCCAGTCGGCGGACGTCGCACCGACCACGGGGCCGCCGCCGCCGCCCTGGGTCGCGTGAGCTACCCAGTCCGCCTCGTTCATCGGGTTGTAGGCGACGTTGACGGCCATGTTCACCCCGTCGACCTGGAACGTGATAGACGAGTAATCGGCGGGGATGATCCACGAGTAGACGTGGAACTGGCCGTCGCCGATGGTGGTGCAGCTCGCGCCGGACAGGCTCCGCTCATTGTTCCCGGTGCCGGTGCCGCCGTGGATGCCCGCACCGCTGGTGTTAAGTGGCACCGTGAAGGCGCCGCCGAAAGTTTCGAGGCAGTCGATTTCCCCGCCGGTCGGCCAGGGCTTTGTCGTGCCATACGCCCACCATGCTGGCCAGTAGCCTGTCACGCCGGCGCATTTGATGCGGGCGGAGAACGTCCCCCAGGTGGCGCTGAACGTGGGGCTGGCAAGCGAGTTCTCGCCGATGTCATTCCACGTCGCGACCCGCCCCGAGTTCATGGAGTAGCCGCCGGTCCCGGCGGTAGTCGCGAGCACCAGATGTGACGAGCCGTCCAGGTACACGTTCGTTCTGCTGTTGACATAATGGCTGGCGGTCGAGGTGGGGTCGGAGCCGGCGTCGATACCCCAGTTCGCCGAGCTGGGCGCACTGCCCGCGGGGCCGTTGAAGTCATCGAAGAAGATCGCGTTCGCTGGGGCTTCGCCGCCTGCTATCGCGCCGGTAGCGGGGTTCCATAGTGTTGAGCCCTGCGATGCGGTGAACGCGGAGAACGCCGCCTGGAACCCTGCTATCGCGTCAGCGGAAGAGTTCCACAGCCAGTTCCGTTCCTCCTGAATGTTGAACCATGTCACTGCGGCGAGACGCGGGTAACTGCCCGAGCTGAAAAACGTTTCCACCCACCCGGATTTGGTCTCGGAATACGGCCCGTAGGTGACACCCTGATACACCCATGCGGCCTGATCCTCACACGATGTCTCGTTGATCCAGATCGGTTTCGTGGGGTCAAGGGCAATCAGCTGCGCGTAGGTAGGTGCGAATATCTGGTCGTCGGTGTCCCAGATGTTCGCGCCAATGTAGTTGTAGTTGTCGAACCCGATGATGTCGCAGGTGGATGGGTAGAACGATGAGATGTTCGTCCCCGGCGTGCAGGAGAAGATCATCTTGATCAGGGGATAGTTGTGCAGGATGTTCGCGACATGGTTGAACCCGGCCGCGTAGTTAGCTCCCGAGGTGACCCCGCACGCGCCCCCGACCTGCCACTCATACCAGCCGGTGGCGTTCATCTCATGGGCGAACCGGACATAAAAAGCTGGTGCGGTGATGTTCGCCTGAACCCATGCGCCGAACGTCTCTATCTCACTGTCGTAATCCCCGGCGATCAGGTTCTGCCATTGCACGCATTCGCTTGTGGGTGTGACTTTGTAACCGTTAATGGAAGATGGCTGCACGGTCCACACGATTGGCCTGTTACCGGCGAACGACGGATCATATGGTGTAGGCCACGCTGATGTTCCGTTATTCCAGTCACCGTAGCCTTCAACGAAATCCAGGTGACGGCCGATACCTGTTTCCATCGCTGAAATATCCGCGGCGTTAAAATTAGGAGTGGCGGCACCCCACCCGACGTTAGCGGGGATCAGCGCCGACGTGTTGCTTGGGATGCCGTGAGTGGCGTAACCGGCACCCTGGCAGTGCATGAACCCGGCTATAACGTTGCTCACGGTGCCACCACCGCCGCTGATGCGGTACCCACCGAGAAAGTGGCAATATAGCTTTCGCTGACGGTGGGCAGCAGGTTAGACCAGATGCTCGCGCCGGTCGCCAGCGTGCCGGAACCGCCGGCGTATACGCAGCCGGTGAATGATGTGGTGGTCGTGCCGGTGTAGTTGATGATCGCGAAGCCGGTGCTGGTGACCACGGTGATCTCACCGGAGGTGGGGAAGTTCGCGGCCTGCGGGTTCACCGCATCGAGGACACCCGCCGACGGGTTGCCCCACGAGGCGATGCCGCTGACGTTGCCACCGTTGGAACCCGCGGCCACCGTCGTGTACACAACGTCGTACGCTCCCGTGACCTGCGGTGCGGCCGGGGATGCCAGGCTGAGAAGTGAGGCTATCCCCGTGTAGCCCTGCAGCTGCGGCATTGTCCCGCCGATAGCGATAATGCCCAGCGCGTAGCACTGCCCGGCTACCCGGGTGAAGTTCACGTACGGGTACCCGTTCCATGTGCTGGTGTATGCCGCGTTCGTTGCCGTCCATGCGGTGCTGGCGATGTTGCCGGTGGAACACAGCAGTGTCAGGTTCCCGGTCCCTGCCGCCACCGAGTAGACACCGATCTCCGCGTAGCCAATGCCGGTGGCGGCGTTCGCCGGCCCGCTGTAGGTCGTGACCCCGGTGGAGGTGCCGCTGGTCGCCGCTACCCAGTAGGTCAGGTTCACCTGCGCTGTCGTGAGCGTGAACGGCCCCATGTTCGCCAGGTACCGGGGCATGATGCACTCCCCTGACGTGAGCGCCTCGGCCGCCACACTGCTGCACAGGAACGTATCCCAGGCAGCCGCCGACGAACTGGTCGCGGACAGCACATTCCCCGCCGCTGGGGTGCCGGAAATGGCCACACCCTGCACGCTGGCGATGACAGGGTTCGGGTAGCTGCCGGTCAGGTCCCCGCCCGCGGACCCGTTCGGTGGCAATGCGGTGGGGATCTGCCCGAACGCCGCCGCGTCCTGCGCCCCGGACCCGTTCGCCAGCGACGTGATCTTCTTGGAGTTGTTCGACCAGTTCCCCGCCGGCGGATGATCCGCTGCGATGACGTCGAGGGTGCCGGTCTCGATCGTAGGTTCACCGGTGGTCCCCCCGACCACGATGGACGTGTCCCCGGCGGTCACCGCTGCGACGGAACCGGAACCAGCGGTCCCCCACGACGCGGCGGTAGACGAGGTTGCGCTGATCACCTCCCCGGCGCTGGGGGTGCCGGAAATGGTCACACCGTCCAGCTTCGCTACGGTGGGGCTGGGGTAGCTGCCAGACAGGTCACCGCTCGCTGAACCGGTCGGGCCGCCGCTGCTGTTCCACGCGACCGCTGTGCCACCGCTGATCGACCCGGCCCCGGTCAGGGTGCCCTCGCTGTAGTACAGGACCCCGCTGCCTGCGGTCACAACCGTTTTCAGGACATAGGTGCCCTGCGGGATGAACACCAGCTGCCCGGACTTCGCCAAGTTGAATGACGCCTGGAACGCGGCCGAGTTGTCGGTCCACCCGTCCCCGGATGCCCCATGCTGGCAGACGTTGATCCAGTCAGCCGGGTTGGATGGTGCAAACGCACCGGCCATGTCAGCCTCCCAGCAGGGCTGCGAGCTTGGTGATAACCCCCAGTTTGTCCATGGCGATCGTGAACAGGGTCGACAGCACAGTGGCGACCACGAGGGGTTTCCAGCCGATCACGTCAGCCTCCCAGCGCCGCGGCGTACCGCTCAACCACGACCGAGATCCGTGACGCTGCAGCCGTCGAGGTCGCCACCGCGAACATGACATCCCGGGACTCCAATGGCAGCGGCACACCCGCACGCAGGTAGAACCCGCCGGACGGGGTGGCGCCCGCCGGGCTGATCCCGTAGGCGTTGAGGACCCCTGACCCGCCGTTGGTCAGCGCCGCTATCGACAGTGTGATGTCATAACCGGGGTAGGGAATGGGTGCCGGGAACGTGCGTGACAGGAACGTGCTGGCCGTGGTGGACTCCTCCACCACATACGACAGTCCGACGGCCGCGGCCACGCTGATCGTCGCCAGGCCGGCCGATGTCGCCGGGCTGATGCTCACATCGAACCCGGTCATCGAATCACCGGCCGCCAGGTACAGCGTCTTAGCCTGCCCTGCCGTGAACGTCACCGTCTGGTTGAACGGGGCGGGAGCCCCCGACACGCCCGCCGCGACCTGGGTGGCGACATTCTGGGCCAGTTCCTGGCTCTCGGTGATGATCACATCACTGTCAATGGCCAGGAGGACCGCCCGCCGGCGTTGCATGTCCCGGGGCAGCACCATCAGGTAGGGGTTCGCGGAGCCCAGCACCAGCGTGCGGGGGATGGTTTCCTCGGGCATGTCCGAACGGGTGTTCACCACGAACGACGCTTCAGCCGCCGTGGGCTTCGCATGCTCGGGGGCGGCCTCATGCTGCGCGGCCTGCGCCACCGCATCCCGGGCTGAGCCCGGCGCCGGGGTGTAATCCGGCATCGTGTCGGTCATGCCATCAGCATCCCTTCCGCGACTTTCGCGCCGCCCTTGGTCACGATGTCTTCCTTCCCGGTGAGCTTCAGGATCCCGGCGATGATCAGCACCCCGCCGATCAGCACCTTCAGGAACCGGGTCAGCAACCCGTTGGTGCCGCCGAGCTGCAGCCCGAACGTTGACGCGGGTGCCGTCGCCGCCGCGACCGTCGACTGTGCTGCGGCCTCCGGTGCCCCGGTCACACCCTGCGCGTCGGCGACAGAGTTGACCCCGGAGATGGTGTCGTGGGCGATGGAGATGCCCTTCTCCAGGTCACTGATCGCCTGGGCGGGCGTGATCGAGGCAGCCATGGTTAGCTCGCCGCCGAGCTCACGCCGCCGGGGACGTTCCCGCCGACCGGGGGCAGGGTGACCTGCCCGGACTGGGGTGACACCGCGTTGGCGTGGGTGTAGAACCAGTGCAGCGCGACCGCGAACCCGCCACCGAAGATGAAAATGTTCGGGTCCTTCGCGAGGATCGCGAGGGCACCGCACGCGCTGATCGCCGTCCAGTCCGCTGCCTTCAGGCTTGAGCCGATCGCCTGGTTATGCGGGGCGGTGGACTTCACATCCGCGGTGCTGGGCATGTTCAGCTGGTAAATGCCGTAGTCGAGGGCCATGACAGCCAGCGAGGCGCCGAGGCTGATTTCGGGCTTGAGACCCACTGTGTTCTCCTAACTCGGCAGCGTGACGCTGACAGTTGCGTGCGGGGGGGCGACCTTGCCGCCGTTGGCCCACACATGAATGTTGTAGTTCCACGACGAGTGGAGGCCGTTGATGGTGGTGACACCATGCCCGCCGGTCGCGTCGGGGACAGCGACGGTGGTTTCGGAGGCGGTTTTCCCGTTGTCCTGGTAGACGGCCACGGTGAAGCTGGTCGCGGCGGGATTGGTCTGGTTCCACTGGATGGACACCGATGAGGCTGTTTTCGCTGTGACGGTCAGGCCGCCCGGGGCCGGGTACTGGTTGACCTGCGTGCTGGCCGACGCCGTGGTCGTGGTCGTGGTGACGGGGGTCGTGGTCGTGGTCACCGGGGTCGTGGTCGTGGTCACGGGGGTTGTCGACGTGGTGGGGGCAGCGTTGATCCCGAACGTGCCGACCGGGGGGGCCCCGTACTCCGCGACCGCGGCCTGCACGATCGACAGATATGACGCACCGTCCGCCGCAGTCCCGAGCGTCTTCCCATCCAGGTACAAGCCCAGCGCCGTCGCCACGTCCTGGCTGTTGTACCCGAGCGCGACCAATCCCTGTGTGACGGCCTGCGACCATGCGGAGTTGCTGGAGTACGACACGTCCGCCGCTGACGTGGGGCTGAGCGCGTTGTAGTAGCCGCTGGAACCCCCGGTGGCCGGGTAGCCCGCGGTGGCATCCGTGGATGAATACTGCTGCTCAGCGGCGCTCACAGAGCCGTACTGCTGTGCTTCAGCGAGGTACGTCAGCCCGGTCAGCGGGTCAATGGTGTCATCTTCGGAGTAGGGCAGGCCCGTCACCGGGTCCGTGCCCGTCTGCGAGGTGGATGAGCTGGATGAGCTACCCCGCTTGTACACGTAGTAGACGACGACGAGGCCGCCGGCCCCGCCTACCAGCCACCAGTTGCTGACCTTTTTGCCGTGGATTTCCATCAGCCCAGCAGCCACCCTCCCACGTTCGAGGTGGGCGGGCCCGCAGGCTGGTTCACGATCACATCGGGCGGGGCCTCATACGACTGGGCCGTGTAGTCGTTCATCGGTGCCCGGTCAGGGATCGCCCCGGCGACCCCGTACATGCCGGAATCGGTCACGGGCGTGGCCTGGTACGCGACGTTGTTGAGGATGGGCCGCTCACTGTAGCCCGGGTCCCATGGCGCCCAGCCGCCACCATCACCCGGTGCCGGGTCCGAGGTCTGGGTCTGGTCATAGTCCTGGCGGGCGTTGGGTGCGGGCACCAGGCCGCCCTGAACCGGGTCGAACGCATACTCCCGGTTATAGGTCTGCCCGGTGCCGGTGTGCCGGGTGATCTGCCCGACCGTCGCGGGGGTCACGTACTGGGCCTGAAACACGGCGCCGGTGTCCTGCCCGTGCAAATCGGGGATGACAGCCTGCGAGGGGGCAAACGGGCGGCCCGCGGCCGAGTCCCAGTCGACCTCCGGGCCGTCGGTGCCGGTCATCCATGAGGTGTCCTGGATGCCACCTTCAGTGATCCCGCCGGGCATGTCCCCGGGGGCCACATCCGACAGCACCCATGACCCGCCCGGGGGACCCTCGATCGCATAGTCGGGGCCCGTGTCCTGGTAGGTGACCGGGTTGACGGGGCCCGGCCACCGGGAGCTGGCCGGGCTGGCGACCACCGCGTTAACGGAGTCGCCGAAGATGACCGTCGACGATGCCGCCGGGGTCACCGCGCTCGTAGCCGCTGAGGTGGCCATGGGCTTACTGCTGTCCGGCGGAGGTGCCTGTGATCGCAGTGCCCAGCGAACCGGAGAACACGTTCCCGGCCGCGCCGATAACCTGCGCGGACTGCCGCCCGGGCAGCACCAGGGCAGTGATCGCGCCCACGCCGACGATCGCGAGGGCAATCTTCTGGATGGAGCTCATTCGTTCCTCACAATCCGGTCAGTTTCTTCAGGTTGTCGACTGGCGAGGGCTTCCCGCCGAGGCGCGTAAACATCAAGGTGATGAATGAGATCCACGCGATAGCGGGGGCTGCGGCACCCACCCCGGGGATCTTCTCCATCATCGCGAGGCCCCCCGTGGCGATCAGGCCGGCGACGAGGACCTTCCCGTCGAAGTTCCCGTTCCCGAGCCACTGGTTCCCGAATGACATGCCCGTGGTCAGCAGCATCGGGGCGGTGGAGGCGGCCATCAGGGTTCACTCAGATACGCGCCGGACGTGTATGTGGTCCACGCGGAGAGGCCCTGCGCCTTCTCAATGGCCACCGCTGCACGTGCATTGTCGAGGGCGTTGTAGACGTTCGCAGCGCCGCCGGGGACATAGGCGTCGTTTTCGGGGATCATGATCTGCCACAAGCCGGACGCCCCGGAGGGGTTGTGGGCCTGGGTGTTCCCCCCCGATTCAGCCAAAGCGATCTTGGACATGGTGGAGGCCAGGGACGTTGACCCGCCAGCGAGGACCCAGAGGGTTTCCAGCTGCGTCGCGGAGTAGGTGCCCTGCGCCGTGGGGCTGCCGACACTGGACGGGATGTTGCTGTTCCCATCCGACGCCGCCGGCGT
>Ga0302325_10023364_pt1 | contig 12890 bp, 10 predicted proteins | sample Palsa_T0_2_FD_201948 | JGI IMG/M metagenome (GOLD analysis project Ga0302325, IMG submission 201948) | Peat permafrost microbial communities from Stordalen Mire near Abisko, Sweden - Palsa_T0_2 | ecosystem: Environmental > Terrestrial > Soil > Palsa > Peat permafrost | place: Sweden: Abisko... | reverse complement strand
CAGAGCAGGACTGTCTTGCTTGAGGTGTTTAGTCGTAGTGAGATGTTGGACGGTCGGTGTGATAAAATCTACATGACGTGAAACGTGAGAGGGGACACTGTACTCATCGACTGCCAGAGATCGCTTGGCAGTGTCGGTGTGTTCAAACATCTTGTATTCGGTCTTCAGGAGAGATTCGGCTTCAGCGATGGTAAGGTCCATGCGGATCCACGAGTTTGAGTTGGACACAGTGATGCGTTCCTCTGAGATACCAGAACTGGTGAGCCACGATGTGACTGTAGTAATTGTTGTCTCCTCGGCCGCAAAAGTCTCGGCTACCTTCTCGGTAGACCAATGTTGACCATAATTAGCAGATGAGGGATCGGAGACGTCCATGAGCCAATCATGGCCATGGTCTAAATTTCGTTGTGTGAGAGCAATATTGACTGGAACAATGGCACGACGATCAAGTGGTTCGTCGCGTTTGGCCCATTTCGAAGTGGATTCTGTGTTCCGCTTCTCGTGGATGGTGTAGGTAGAAGCAGGGGCAGCAATGACAGATGCAGCGAACGCTGAAACTAGGAGTATGATACTGGACTTCATGACGAATGAAATGCGAAAGACAAAAGAGATACTGATAGGAAATTCTTGATTGGTGAGGAAGGATGTGAATGGAGAATAACCATTTCATCCGGAAACTTGAGATAGCTATATACTCACATTAGATGATACTCAGAATAGATCTTGTAGCTTTATGTCAACATGTAGCCTACTTCACTACAATCCTGACTGTGATTTCAACGAAGCCTCCGCAGCCACAAAAAGTAAGGTGGTGAAGGATGAGTGGAGGCGCAAGCCAAGGGGCAGAGGTTTTCGGCGTTCTCGAAGGGTAGCTGCAAAGCTGCAGGTACAGAACTAAGCCGCTCACAGCTCCATGAACGAGCTTGAATTCTCCAAAAGAAATGCTGAGGCCAGGAGAACTAGTGGATATGCGCTCGATTTCAATGAGAAGTGTTGACTGGTTGTTACCAATTGATTCTAGATGTCATCGGCTGTTGATGGGGAGGGACAGCAGTGCGTTCAGCCGGGAAGTCGAGCAAAGATGGCAGTCGTGGACGGTAAGCACAACCCATTTCTCGGAACCATGCTAATTAGCCTTGATTTGAGGTGAAAGTGGGATTCAGCCGACCTCTTCATTGGTTCTAGCTTACCAGTAAAGACTTAAAGGTAGCAAAAAGCCTCGAAAGGGGCATCGCATGAGGCGCATTCATGCTTATCCTCAAGGACCGTGCCACCTGCTGCGGCCGCCCTGAAAGTGTCTGTGCCACAGGGCGATAAGCTTATTACCTTAAGAATCAGCGCCACATGGGCAGTTTATTGGCCTGGCCAAACGAGCGAAGCGCAGCAAGAATTTGCCTCACTTGGCCAATTATGCAGATCGATGCATCAAATCTCACGCAGTTCAACACCCAAGATCACGCTTCTGCGTTTGATAGGCTGCTAGCCTATCAGAATCGGTGCTTTAGAACGCATTTCTGCAGGGCTGACAGGGCGGCCGCGTTTCTTCTTCGGCGAATAAGTAGCCGACTGGGCATCCAAAAATAGAAGCAGAAGGCTGACTCTCTGATGATTACCAATGTCTCATCCCACATCGTGAATGGCTTCTTCCTGCCATTGACATAAGCGTCTGAGTTTGATCGAAGGTCAAGATGGTCGATTATCTTCCAATATCGGCCGCAGACGACCGACAACTTGACCAAGCTTTTATTTTGAGCTGACCGACATTTATGCGACCGGATATTGATTTGGGTGCCACTGCTTGAGCTCTCGCGTGACGGTGAGAGAGCGGCCTGGCGGAGCTCGAGGGCGTAGCGTTACTATGAGTACTCAACATGCTATTTTGGTTAACTAAGACTTACTTTAACGGTATTAGAAGTAATATCACGGCTTAATATATGATTATTAGATATATCAAAAATACGAAAAATAGTTTTACGGCCTCCTGGAGTATTCTTCATACTCCCAGAAATTTAAGAAATTCTAAGCACGTGGAAAAGAAATTGACGAATCGCATGGAATTTTGCCGGCGATGGTTCGTTCAAATTTCTGCCCTACCAACTTTCGGCAAACTTTCTAGTGTTACGAGTCTATCATATTACGTCTGTGTTTTTAGCGACATTTCAGGGCTCACGAAAGCCAAGTCAGTGAGTGACTTTACCTCCCCTAACCAAATGACTACAAAGCTCATTATTTTCAAATTCGAGCGTATCGTATAAAGAAGCCAAATTAAGTTTTAAGAACTCTTTTAAAGTTGTTATATAATAAGTAAAAAAATTCGAAGTTCTTTTCAGTGACCTTTCATTAGCGAAATGCCCTGAGAGCATAGACTTAATTTGGTAGGCTCGTTAGGGTGGGGAAGGTGGGGTTCCATTTGCTGCATCGCCATCGCCATGGTACACTAAGGATTAAGAATCACAAATAATGGGACCATGGGACTATGGGCTGGCGGGGGCAGGAAAGAGAGACAGAGCTTCTCTTTGTGATCAAAACAAGAAACAAATAGTGAAGTTACACATGGGAACAACGCCGTTTCGGAAAAATAGGTACGGGATGGGAAAGCCGCTGCCGCTGTCGCTTCGACTCTGCGCTGCACTGTTGTGGAGTGGTGGTGGAGGTTGCACACCCCCTGGACCCGCCGAGAAAAATCGTCTACCAGAAGCGGAACCAACGCCGAGGAAACATTGTAAGGTAAATGTAGGTGAGAAATTCGTATGCATATTCCAGAATGTATCGTTAATTGCCCACCTATTTAGGTAATGATCGCATGATGACATGGAAATCGATGCGCGTGACAGTACTTCCAGTCAATATCCGTACTTGCATGAGGGGAAAAAGGATAAGTTCGGCTCCTGAACCTCCTGCAAAGTTTTTAGAAACTATAACTTCCATATTATTCAAATCCTGGGCGAGCATTTATCCATATCTTCCTTTTCAATCCCGAAAGAAAGTCTCTCCATGTCGATCGAGTAAGTACTGCAAAATTCTCTAACTTCTTTCTTTCCCGCAGTCAACACAACTCCAAGGTCCAAGGATGACTTCACGCGCCACCCTTGCTCATATGGTCTACTGGGATCCCGAGTTTAACCGTCCTATTGTCGATAGCAAAATTGCCCATCCTGTCACAGGAGAAATACAGAATGCGGGACCAATCGTTGTGGATGGGCCGCCTGGGGTTCCAAATCTACCTTTTCAACATGAATTCGGATCAGAATATTCGGTCTGTTAGTGCGGTCAAGCCAGTACCTATGGAAAGGGTCTACCTAGCAGTTGCAAAGCATTTGAAAGATGGAATATACAACCTTGATAGCATAAATGCGAGCGAGTATTCTTTTATCATTGTTTGTCGGCTTCAAGTCTCAGAGGAAGAGTTTAGGGTATCATGGAAGAGTATGTTCGCACCAGGGGAATGACTTTAAGGAGCAATCTTACACTCAAGACGTCTCTGATTTGGAACTCAAATTTCATTTCCAATTCACACTCTGCTACCAAGTAACATTTCAAAAATAAATCTGTGTCAAGATTCTCCAGATGTAATAATCTTCCCAAGATCGTGGTCGTGCATGGTGCTTCAGGTTGACACAAATTCGCAGACGCAACCGTTCTGCCTATTTCTGTCAGGCTTGCACACTGGAACCGTTGGATCTGGCTTATGAAGTGCGCATGATGAGTTGCAGGGATAGCCATCCTCTTCGCAACGTGTCGTCTGTATGGGAGAGCTGCACGCCAGTTTGTAACCACCTGGTGGTGGGCCGCCAAGGGGCTATGATCCTCCTAGAGCAAACCTTCTGTCAGCCCCGAAAATGAAAATACTTCCAAAATGCACGGATAAATCAAACTTACAGATTGAGCTTCGTCTCGAGTCTGGAGAGGTGTTGAGAACGCAGGTTTGGCCAGGCCGAGGTGAGCGAAAAGAGCCACTTCTTTGAGAAATCACATATTTGAGGCAAGATAGACGAATTGAAAAGAGTAGGGAGGTATTTTTGGTGGTTGACTTCCAATCAATGTCCTAGAATGAATGGAGGTCGATGGTGTTGAAGTGAATTAAAATATGGTTACCCTGTTACCTACTTATACTACAAGGCTTTATAAACTTCAATACTTGAGCCAGAGTAAGCCATGTAGCTCTACAAGATTTGAGACCAACTTAGAGACCTTGGTATTCCGGTAAGAGGTAATACATGTAGCCTTCCGTGTTAATATTAGTGCTAATCATTTACTTGTCGTATGTTTCTCGAAGTTTTTCTGGCAGGGCGTTTTGATTCACGCGTTCCTTAAGAACGTGGAATTAATTAATTTAGTGGGCTCGGTCGCTCGCACATTTCAATTAGAGAGTGAGAGTGGTGGTGGTGGTGCAAGAGTGGCGGGATTGGTGGGAGCGCGGGTGTGCGCGAAAATGAGGATATATTTGTACGCCAGGTGTGGGTGGGGGTTAAGTGGGGGTGAAAAAGCGAGGAAAGGGACGTGCACCTCGACCAATTTTGGTGCGCGCGGCTAGGGGCGAAGCGTGGACTGAAAGAAAACCTTAACTTTAAGAAAAATCTCTTAAAATCGGCAATTTGAGGTCGGGGAATAGAGGGGTGGAAATGGAGTGGAGAGCGTCCCTAACTCACCATCCCATACCGTTTACTACAATTCAATTGAATAGTACTAAAATTAAATGGTGTATTTTTTCCTATAATTTTTCCTATAACCAACGAAGAGTTGACCTTAAAGTGGAGTACCAAGTTAGTCCTCTTTAGCATTCTTGCCGCTTTGGGACGTGGAAGCACGGACTCCCGCACTTAGCGAGCCGCAAACTATTTATCCTGTAATAATAGTCGGTTCTTCCTACTCTGTTCGCTTCGCGTAAATTCGTGCGGAAGTTTTTGGCGAATTGCAGCTGAAGCGCCAACCACACGTCGGAGCCATCCTCAGCTTCAGCTTGTTCAAACCTCACTGACAGCATCGATTATACGAAGAGAGGATACATGAAGTGAACTCCCCAATGTCGCACTTTCTGTCTGCAGCTAAGCGCAAGCTTAAGGGCAGGAAACGACCTCCGCAGTCCGAGGCTGCAACATCCGTTGCCAGCCTCGCGTACTCGTCAAACTCGAACAATCCTCATGAGGATCTCTATTCTACCATCGGACGTATCGGGATAAAAGTTGTGTCCAATCCGAGTCAAGCTGAGCTCGAGTATGCTCCCCAGATCATTGCTTTCCCGAAGCATACTGAAATGTGAAAAAGCATAGTGTTCATTCACGGATTGACTGGAAATCGCGAAACAACATGGACACACAAGAATGGGACATTTTGGCCCAGCCTGTTGGGGGACGATCTCGAAAACGCCCGCGTTATGACGTTTGGCTACGACGCCGACGTTGTGCGATTGTGGGGTATGGCAGGAAGCAACAATCTTCGTAATGATGGCAAAGATCTTGCTTTCGACGTCTCGAATCTACGGACGGACTGTAAAGAGCGACCCATAATATTCGTGGCCCACAGCCTTGGTGGCCTTGTTTGTGAACAGGCATTGTTGATATGTCGAGAGGGCGATCCAGATTTGGAGCAGCTCTTCCTGGCTATTCGTGGAATCGTCTTCATGGGAACACCTCACGGTGGCTCTCATCTTGCTATCTGGGGCCATACGATCGCCAGATATTTGGACACCGTACGTCGGACAAATCAAGACATTTTAGGAATCCTGAAACGGAATTCGGAAGTACTCTTGGGCGTGGAGCAACAGTTTCAACAGCTGTTGCAAAGGCCTGAGGTGCAGATAAAGATATTCTGCTTTTTTGAGAGTGTGCAGATGACAGGTGTAGGCTGGGTTGTTCCAGAGCAGTCCGCGGTTTTGAACCAATACCCGAATCAGAGCATTGCTGGAAATCATCGGGACATGACTAGGTTCGCGGGATCGCAGGACTCCGGTTATCAACGAGTATTGAGTCGCATCCAGTCTATGTTCAAACAAATTCCAACGATTCAATACCCTGCTTCGAATTCTATACCTTTACCAACTACTATAGGAGTTGACCAAGTGGAGAACTATCGTCGGAGCCCCTCAATGGAAGGAGTTCAAGGCGCCAACTCTGTTTTATATAAGACGCCGTCACAGGTATCTATGTCTGGGCCTGTTCACAGCAGCAGCTATAATACTTCTGGGTATGGCGAAGGTGTCACTGTGGGTAATATACAGGGCAACTTGAACATGTGTACGTAGTTTCAAAATCGTAGACTATATGACGGGCTTGACTAACACCACAAAGACACGAATGACAAACAGATCGAGAAAGAGTGTCACCAATCATTTCGAACGACAGCTTATGAGCGACACAAAGGACGAAACCCTGATCGAATGCGTGGCACTTGCCAATGGGTATTGCAACATCCACACTACTTGGAATGGTATGAGAAAATCGATTCCGCCATTTTATGGGTATCTGCCGATCCTGGGTGTGGCAAGTCTGTCTTAACAAAATCCTTGATTGAGAATGAATTACATGTATCTCCATTTCGAGTCTCATGTTACTTCTTCTTCAAGGATGACAACGAGGATCAGAGGTCTGCTACACACGCATTGTGCGCCATACTTCATCAACTATTCTCGCAGAGACCTCAAATGCTCAGGCATGCCATGCATAAATATTCCGAAAACGGCTCTACCCTCAAGAACAATTTTGAATTGCTTTGGGAGATCTTTCAGAACATTGCGATGGACCTAGAAATGGTCCACACCGAAATCGTCTGTCTGCTAGATGCGCTCGATGAGTGCTCAGAAATCGATAGAGGGTATCTTCTCAAAGTAATCACAACCTTCGTCGGTTATCAACAGAAGTTACGGATGCCACATGCACCTCTGAAGTTCTTTCTAACGAGCCGGCCCGTTCTCAGTATTGAAGTCCACTTCAGCAAGTTAGTAGCCAACTTACCAACTGTCCGCCTCGCGGGTGAGCTTGAAACCAAGCGAATTAGTTCAGAGGTCGAGCTTTTTATTCAAGCGGAGATCGAAGATATGCAAATCGAGCTGGGCTTCGACTCGGAGACGGCTATGTCACTACAGAACAGATTTTCGAAGTTTGAAAATAGAACATATCTATGGTTGAAGCTTATAATTGACCTTATACGCTATGATCCAGATTTGGCAACAAAGGATGGTCGACGTAGGATTTTCGATGAAATCCCTGACTCTGTTGATGAAGCATACAGTGCTATTCTTAACAAGAGCAAGGACAAGAAGCAAACCAGGAAACTTCTCGCAATTATTTGTGTTGCTCCTCGACCGCTCACAGTGCAGGAGATGACCATCGCTTTGAAGATCGAAAATCGTCACAAGTCTGTTGATGATTTTCGTGGTCAATCACACGAGTTCTGTAAGCGGTGGATCAGGAACTTATGTGGACTCTTCGTGAGTGTTATCGACGATAGAATATACCTCCTCCACCAAACAGCAAAAGAGTTCCTACTCTCTCCGACCCATACAGCTGTTGACGAGAGACTTGCGCCGAGAAACGAACTGTGGAAACATTCATTGGTTGGAGAGGATTGCAGAGTCCTTCTGTCACGTATCCTCCTCCTTGTCATCCTTACATCCAATTTTGGTAATGATAATGCTTGGTGGTCAGAATTGGCTTCACTCTCGGAAGCATCTTTAGTATCAAATGCGGACGCCGCAGCGCCTCAAATTGTTATAAATACAGAAATAAGGGAGTGGGTGAAAAGCACAAGCCAGAACTTTAGTGACACTCACTTTGGTTACTCAATCTTCGAATACGCTTCCCAATGTTGGGCCACTCTATTGCAAGGCATTTCTACCTCTTCAACCCATGAGATAATAGATCTTGTCTGGAGAGCTTGCGATGTCAATTCTTCCCAGTGCAAGGACTGGTGGTTGATCTACACCTGCGGTCAAGGGCCTAGTGAGCCGCTAGCATTCTGTCACCGAAGTGAAGATTTCACGCCACTACACCTGGCATCTATACTTAATTTAGATTTCCTCTTTCCATGGATAACCGAACTGCCTGGCGTGGAACTTAACGCAAGAGATAGGGCATCCAATAACTCGCCAGTTTGGTGGGCTGCACTCCATGACTCCCAAGACATGCTATCTAAGCTACTCGACCATCCCGAGGTCGATGTCAATTTCGGTTGTGATTCAGTTGCGATTCACATGGCAAAGGTCACCACGCCTCTTCTTGCCGCTGTATGGAAGCGTCATCACACTTCAGTTAAGCTATTGCTTAGCTGTCCAACAATCAATATCAATGCTCAAAATCCGGATGGATCAACGGCTCTCTTATGGGCCGCAAGAACATGGGAGGAGTCGATTGTTGACAGCCTCCTTGCATCGCCGGGAATTGATGTTAATCTAAGCGACTGTGAGGGATGGAGTCCATTGGCGCGAGTGGTTTCTAGTGGGAAACTACCTCTTGTGGAAAAGCTTCTCGACTTTCCAGATATCAACCCCAATTGCCAAACCGGATACGGCGACACGCCATTGATGCTTGCTGCCATGAAAGCGTGGTCAGACGGTGACGAATTCAAGGGTGACAATGAATGGATTGAAGTAATGCAAGTTTTAATGAAGCACAAGAAAACGGATGTCAATATCATAGCTCGCGCAGGGTATACTGCTCTGTCAACAGCAGCTGGAAAGGGTAGAACAAAAGCCATGGAAATTCTCTTCACAGCGCCAGCACTAGAAGTGAACCTGAAGGGGCCTTCTGGCACAGCGCCACTCTCATATGCTGTATCTCGTGGCCAGAACAAGGCCATTATTCTTCTGCTTAGCCACCCTGATATCGATGTCAACGTCCAGGACCACGAGGGGAGAACAGCACTGTTTTTAGCGGTTTTCTATGCATATACTCCGGCATTAAAATTGCTGCTAGCTGCAGAGGGTATTGATGCTACCATCAGAGATCACAAAGATCGTACTCCTCTGGAGATCGCGAGAGAAAATGTATCGTTACCAGAGTGGGAGTGGAGACAGAGACGGCACGACAGAAGTGTCCCTGGCTGGAATTGTTTTCGCGATATTATTGACCTCTTACAGCCACCTAGCTCTCAGCTAAGGGATGCGAGCGAAGTTATCGACGATAGTGCTTCAAGAGATCCAGGTCCATTCGAATTACAGGGAACTGATTCGTGGCTAGGCACTGTATTTATGCCCTGTGAGTTACCATGAGATGACAGCTGGGACCCTTCTTAGTGGTGAAAAGATTATTGGTAGTAGAAGAATGAGAGTTTGGACTATATAGGTGATTTACTAATTTGTATTACAATGAGGTATGTTTTTCAAACGAGGAAAGACAGTGTCTCCAGAGACCCTTTCAATATACATCTTGCTAATGCTTATTTTTGCAACAGAAAATTTTTTCTCAATTTAGGTCTGTTGATGTTGGTGATGATAGTGGAAGGGTTTTGGACCATATCTCGAGGCCAAAAATTCCATCTTGGAGAGCCAAAGCGTACAACACCTGAGCGCTGTGGCTGATGTTTTTTTTTTTGCCATTATTTTCCCACTTCTTGGCCACCGAGAGCCACTCAGGCTGCGAGCTGTAGAGTTGGAAAAGCACAGCCCAAGGAATCCGACTTTGCAGCAAGCGATAAGGGAGAAATTAAGAGCTCTGTCAATCTCGTTGGCATTTTCATCATCTGCAAAGGATTTTTGAAAATGGCTCGCTAACAAATCATTCTGAATCAGTGAGATCCCCTGGAACATTAACTCTTCCACCATCTCGTAGAGAGGGTAGCGTTGCCCAGATTCCACAAGATCGCATCCACGCTGATGATGGACCAGCGTTCTGTTCTCAACCCTAGCTTGTCCCACGGCACCATCGTCCCTAACCCTAGAATTTGTATGCGATCCTGTTCAGTTACGCTGAATTACCGAACAGCAAGGTTGCAGAGACTCATATTCATTGTCTAAATCATTCTCCTGATAGGGCAGATGTCAAGCGTGCAAAACCTCTTATTGCAAGCTCGCTTCCTCGCCTTGTGATCGACCCCGCAATAGCCCCATAAGGCTGACTGCAGCCATCTCCGTGAGACGTGCAGCTTCTTCTCAGCACTAAAATTCAAGGTCCAAGATCATTGGCTTCCTTGCCATCCTCAGTAACATTACGATAAGCCTCGCTGATACAATATCTTCTATTGGTCCCGTCTTTCCGAGCTGCCACGTTTGATTGATGGAAATAGCCAGAACCAATGAAAGAGATTTCATCGACAGAGACTTAACGATGGCGAGGTGAGCATATATACATACAAGCTCACCTTCGTCTACCCTTTTCACGATCTTGTTTCGCAACCGCCCCTCCCTCTCATCAACCTCACCGTCTTCTTCAACAGCACCACGTCATCCAATATGGCTTTCAGCTTCAGCAAGTCTAATCTTCCCAAGCAGCTCTTCATAAATAATGAAGTAGGTTCCCCGTCCATCCCGATGCTTGGATATCGGCTCACCTTCGATCAAGTACGTTTCCTCAAAGAACTCGAAGAAATTGGAGCTCTACAACCCGATCGATGGTTCACTTGTAGCGAACGACGTCGATCTTGCAGGTGAGGAGGATGTCGATGCCGCCGTGGCAGCCGCTGAGAAAGCATTCCCGGCATGGAAGAAAGTGATCCCCCAAGTTCGCCGCGACATCATGAACAAATTTGCCGAACTCATGGAGAAGCACATTGTCGAACTCGCTGAGCTTTCCAGAATTACGCTCGGTGCTCCATACATTACCATTGGCCAACGTGAGACGTCAATGGCTATAGAGACATTCAAGTATTTCGCTGGATGGATTGATAAATTTGCTGGTGAATCCTTCCCACAGGAAGACGGTTTCCTCAAGATCGTCAGGAACGAACCTCTTGGTGTCGTAGCTGGCGTAATCCCGTGGAATGGTCCCATGGCAGTGGCAGCCAATAAAGCAGCACCAGCTCTCGCCACCGGAAACTGCTTCATTCTCAAGCCATCAGAAAAGACCCCCTTCTCTGCACTAGCCCTCGGTCCTTTGATCATTGAAGCCGGTTTCCCGCCTGGAGTTTTCCAAATCTTGTCAGGAGACGGTGTTACTGGAGCTCTGCTCTCAAGCCACATGCGCATCCGCAAGATCTCTTTCACAGGTTCCATCCCAACAGGAAAGCGCATTCAAGAAGCGGCCGCCAAGTCGAACCTTAAGCGCGTGACTCTCGAGCTGGGTGGAAAGTCCCCAGCCGTAGTCTTTGACGATGCGAATCTAGCAAATGCCATCCAATGGACAGCTCGAGCTCTCACCACAAATACCGGCCAAGTTTGCTTCGCTGCAACTCGCGTCTACGTCCAAGAAGGAATATATGATAAATTTGTTGAAGGATACAAGGAAGCTCTGCTTGAACATGCCAAGAATATCGGTGATCCGGAAAACGAATCAACAAGCATGGGACCTCTGGTTGACAAAGCACAATTTGACAGGGTATCAGGATTTATCGAGCGTGGCAAGAATGGCCAAGGCACACTCCTCACCGGCGGATCCCGAGTCGGCGATGAAGGGTATTACATCCAGCCTACCGTCTTTACAAATGTTCATCCGGATGCTGAGATCGTTCGACAAGAGATCTTTGGTCCCGTATCAGTGCTGAATTCTTTCAAGACGGAGGAAGAGATTATCAAGACAGCCAACGACTCGAATTACGGGCTTATGGCAGGTGTGTTTACGCAAGATATCAACAGGGCGTTGAGGGTGGCAAGTGAATTTGACTCGGGCATGGTGGGCATCAATTGTGTGAGCTTGAACTTTAAGAATGTGCCATTTGGAGGAACGAAAGAGAGTGGACTGGGAAGGGAGAATGGAAGCGCTGCTTTGAAGTCGTTCACGGAGCAGAAGACGGTCATGATCAATTTGACATACTGATTCCAAGTATCTGGGTTTGTTGCTGTTACGGAGTTTTAGTTGGTCTTAATCAACAAATTGATTTTTTTTCTTCCATCAATACAGTCTCTAGGTGGATGAATTACGTTATATGCAGATACATATGGGTCACAGCCACGAGAAAATAGTGCTTCTTTGACGACGCAATCTGCTCCAGTCCAGATTAGATTTAGTGATATCCGCCTCCAGAATGCAGTGATCCAAAATAGGATGTAAGGGGGAGATTCTCGGTTAATATAGGGGCTCGGCAGTGAAGACCCGAAAAAGGGAGCCTGAAGCGCCACGCGAATAATGCGATCATACCCCATAAACCTTATTCGTAGATTCTCGCTGTACCTTACTTAGCACAAAAGACTGGATCTTAAATCAGAGCCAACCCAAGTCCTCCCACTATTTTAAGTTCTAATCAAGAATGTCGGAAGCATCATGTGCTTATTACCTATCCACAAGAAACCACGCTAAGACGACTTTGTCATTAAAGTGGGGGCATTTAGACATCTTGGTCGCGTAGGCAAATTTGCACAGCCATCACGTATGACTCCAATCCGTGCTCAACATTTACATGACGATCGCTACTCAACATCCCAGCTGATATGGAGAAAGAGAGCCTGGAGCAGAGGTCTTTACGACAATTTGATTCCTTAGTAGAGCGGGGTAATCTGCTTTGGCGGACGACGACCCCGCAATTGATCCACGCTTCACCATTCGACGTTCGTCTCTCCAGATACCACCCCCCTTCGTCCCTTTTCCGGCTCTCTCCTCCCACTTACAACCGATTTCTCTCGTCAAACCACCAACTAACACTTCAACCCGCAGTTCCAGTTCCGTTCCGCCCACAGCCTCACAGCAAAACCAATCCTCTCATCCACCGATCCCGGCCGCTCAACCCCCACAAACGCATTCTCAGACACAGACCCTAATTTCCATCTCTCGTATATCGGCCCCTCTCACACTTTAATTTTAAACAAA
>Ga0302325_10023363_pt1 | contig 12890 bp, 12 predicted proteins | sample Palsa_T0_2_FD_201948 | JGI IMG/M metagenome (GOLD analysis project Ga0302325, IMG submission 201948) | Peat permafrost microbial communities from Stordalen Mire near Abisko, Sweden - Palsa_T0_2 | ecosystem: Environmental > Terrestrial > Soil > Palsa > Peat permafrost | place: Sweden: Abisko... | reverse complement strand
CCGCCGCCCTCCGCCGCCCTCCGCCGCCCGGCCGCCGCCGGGGTGCTGCCCGGCCACCGCCCTCCGCCGATCGACACCGCCCACCTGCCGGATTTATCCGGATAAATACACCAAGATCAAATTAGCGCTGAGTATTTGACCGGTGATAGGCGGTCAAATACTCAGCGCCATCGATTTCGGGGGCGCGGCTAGCGTTGGCGTGCGGTTGCGGCAAATGATGAGGAATGCACTACTGCCAAGCATGTGAGGATCCCCGCCTCATGGTGCCAGAGCGCGGGATCGCCCGCTGTCCGAGCTGCGGAGACGTGGATCCCGTGGCGGTGACTCGCCCGCTTTTCGTGGTCACCGGTGCGTCCGGGGCTGGCAAGACAACGATTTTCCCGGAGCTTCTCGGGCGGATGGCCGGCTGGTGTGCTGTCTTCGATGTCGACTGGCTCATCGACCCACTCGTCCGCGCCGCCAAGGATGGCAAGATCGACTGGTCGTCGCGCTTGCCTTGATGATGGCGTGCAGTCGCTCGGTCATGGTGCGATCGGGTTCCGGCATCTCGGCGATCTTCGCGAGCACGTCGCTTTCCCCGTCCGCCTTGGCGGCGCGCGAGCCACGGCGCGCGGCCCGCTTCAGCTCGCGGCCGCTTTTCACTGGCGGGGTCTCGTGCCGCTTAAGAGGTGACGGTGAGGAGGTAGACGTCGTCGCTGAACGTGACGCCGCCCTCGCCCGCGTGCTCGGCGCGCGTCACCGTGACGATCCGCTGGCCGACCTGCCAGCCCTTGCCGCGGGCGGCGGCGGTGATGGCGGCGACGAAGGCCTTGGCCCCGTCGTTGTAGCCGTCCGGGTGCAGGGTGTGGAAGGTCCCAGGCCCGCCATCGACGCAGTGATAGTCGCCCGATGGGTGCAGGGCGGCGTACGTCTTGTCCGCGCTTGCCGTCACGAGTTGCCCGTTCTTGACCAGGCACATCGTCTCGTAGCTTGCGGCGATGAACCACGCGCCGTACGTGCTGCCCTTGACCGGCTGGTTCCAGATGCGGACGTGGTCCTCGTTCCCGCTCAGCGATAGGTCGTTGCCATGGAGGCAGCCGCCAAGGCGCCACGCCACCTGCTGCGGCATGAAGCCCTGGTCAACCACGTTCGCGTTCTCCGAAGAGATGCACTTGAGGTGGATACCCGACAGGTTCACTTCCGTGGCGGTGGAGACCGTGTCCCAGTCGACCAGGGCCTTCTGGATGGCGGCGAGAGACACGGTCGAGCGTGCGCTGATGACCACGTTGAGCGGCTCGACGAACGGCGCGATCTGCTTCAGCGGCGTCGACGCCTTGGCCGTATCCCAGTCGGTGGGAGCGCAGTAATTCACGGTGCAGTTGGCGGTCGGCGTGGCTAGGCCCTGCGTGCTTGTCGACGCCGCGCCCGCGCAGCCCGCGAGCCCGAGTGGGATCGCGGCGAGGATCGTCACAAGCGCGAGCCTTGCGGAAGATGTCATCCCGCAAGTATCCCGTCCCCTGTTGCAACCGGCGGTCCGGCTCGCGGGTGCTCTATTCGACGGCATTCGACAGCTATGGCCGCGCTTTCGTAGCCTCAGGGCGCGAGGCGCAACTGGCGGATCTCCGCGGTCGCGAGCTGCGGCAGCCTTCTGTGCTCGGACGGATCCATGCGCAGGAAGCCCGCCTGGAGGATCTGCAGCGTGTCCCCATGGGACACCAGGAGGATGTCACGGCCGGAGTACCGCCGTTCAAGCTCCACGATGAGCGCGGTCGCCCGGTCAAGCACGGCGGTCGCGGGCTCGACGTTGGCGTCGTGGCCCGCGCCGCCTTCATCCGCCGTCCAAACGCGCGCGTAGTTGGCGACCGGTGACCCTTCCCAGTCACCGAAGCACCGTTCGCGCAACGGTTCCGCGATGACGATCTCCGGTGCGCCAAGGTGCGCGCGCACGATCTGGGCGGTTTCCCTCGCGCGGGCGAAGTCCGATGAGCAGATCACCGTTTCCGCGGGCAGGCCGGCGGCCCGCACCGCCGCGAGCGCTTGCTGGCGGCCGAGTTCCGTCAGCCCGTAGTCACCGAGCCGGTCGGTCTCGATGCGGCTGACGATGATGCCGCCCGCGTTCGCCTTGCTCTGGCCATGCCGCATCATGCTGAACCTGTTCGCGAGGCGTGCCACGTGGTCCAGGTGATTCATGACGCGGATGACGCTATCACTGGGTCAGCCGGCACTGGTCCTGGACGAGGCCTGCGAGCAGCACGAGCCGCACGGCATAGGATCGCGGATTATGGAGAAGCGAGTTTTCGGCAAGACCGGTTCGGCTGTCTCGGTCATCGGCCTCGGCACCTGGCAGCTTGGCGCCGACTGGGGTTCCGTGACCGAATCCGACGCGCTCGCGGTGCTGAGCGCGGCCGTCGGGTCCGGAGTCACGTTCTTTGACACCGCGGACGTGTATGGCGACGGGCGCAGCGAGCGGATCATCGGACGGTTCCTTGCCGATAACGCCGGTCAGGGCGTCGTGGTCGCCACCAAGATGGGCCGCAGGGAAGCGCAGGTACCGGAGAACTTCACGCTGGCGAACTTCCGTGCCTGGACCGACAGGTCGCGGGTCAACCTCGGTGTGGACCGGCTTGACCTCGTCCAGCTGCACTGCCCGCCGACGCCGGTCTTCTATTCCGATGCGGTTTACGACGCGCTTGACACACTGGTCGCCGAGGAGCGGATCGCCGCGTACGGGGTCAGCGTGGAGACGTGCGAAGAGGCGCTCGCCGCGATCGCACGGCCGGGCGTGGCCACCGTGCAGATCATCTTCAACGCGTTCCGCCGTAAGCCACTTGACCAGGTGCTGCCCGCGGCCTCTGCGGCCGGGGTTGGCATCATCGTCCGGGTGCCGCTGGCGTCCGGGCTGCTGTCCGGCCGGTACACGATGGACACCGTCTTCGCCGCGGACGATCACCGGAACTACAACAGGCACGGCGAGGCGTTCGACGTCGGCGAGACGTTCTCCGGTGTTGATTACCCGACCGGCGTGCAGGCTGCGGCCGAGTTCGCCGCGATCGTGGCGGAACCTGGTGCCTTCGACGCTAGCGCTGCTGGTGACGCCGACGAGGCGATGACCACCGCCCAGGCGGCGCTGCGCTGGGTGACGCAGCAGCCGGGCGTCACCACCGTCATCCCCGGCGCGCGCAACCCCAAGCAGGCGAGGCAGAACGCGGCGGCCGCGTCCCTCCCACCGCTTAGCGAGCATGCGCTCGGCCAGATCGAGGATCTCTACGACAAGTACTTCCGCGCCGAGATCCACTCCCGCTGGTAGGTCTTAGGAGCCGTGCAGCCAGATGCGGAGCGCGCCGACCGGGACGAACCCACTGGCGAGCGCGGGCACCAGATCGAGCCGCGGGTCCAGGTCAGGCATGCCCGCGCTGCCGACGCCGGGTCGGTCGCCGTCCTCGCCGGCGAACTGGCCCAGTCGTTCGCCTTCTCGCGGGAGAGGTTCGACCTGAGCTATCCGGAACTGCTCGCCGCGCAGGACGCATGCCTGCTCCTCGCCATCAGCGGCGAGCAGTGCCTTGGCTACCTGCTTGGCTTCCGACACCTCACCTTCTACGCCAACGGGCGGGTGGCCTGGGCAGAGGAGGTTCTGGTCCGCGGCGATCACCGCGGCCGCGGCGTCGGCCGTGCCCTGATGACCGCGTTCGAGCGCTGGGCCGCCGAGCAGGGCTGCGCACTCGTGGCGCTCGCGACCCGCCGAGCGGCGCCCTTCTACCGCGCCCTGGGCTATGAGGACTCAGCGACCTACTTCCGCAAGGTCCTGGAATGAAGCATGCGGCAGCCACCATCACCGGCCCGTAACGCGGCGGGGTGGTGCCGTCACGAAATTGTGATGTGCGTAATCCGCATGTTGCCCCCATCTGGTCCGGCCACAGGGTCGAATGTGGCGTATGGACCAGACTGACCCTGACGCGCCGGGGCAGGCTTCGGTGCCCTCGCCCGAGGAAGGCCGGCAAGACCTCGACAAGTTGCTGCGCCTCGTGGCGGTCGGCGACCAGAGCGCGTTTGAGCTTGTGTACCGGCAGCTCGCCCGGCCCGCTTATGGCGTCATCCGCCGGGTGCTGCGCGATCCCGCGCAATCGGAGGAGGTCACCCAGGAGGTGCTGCTCGAGGTGTGGCGGACCGCGTCGCGGTTCGATCCTGCCGCGGGCAGCGCTGCGACGTGGGTGCTGACCATCGCGCACCGGCGAGCCATCGACCGGGTGCGGGCGGCGGCCGCGGCGGCCGAGCGGGAACAGAAGATGGCCTCGACCGACGCGGGTTCACGGGACGAGGTCGCGGACGCGTTTGAGGCCAGCATGGACCGGGACCGGGTGCAGCGTTGCCTCGGCTCGCTGACCGACGTACAGCGCGAGTCGATCACGCTCGCCTATTACGGCGGCTACACCTATCGCCAGGTGTCCGCCCTGGTCGGCGCGACGCTCGCCGCCATCAAGGCCAGGATCCACGACGGCCTTATCCGCATGCGGGATTGCCTGGGGGTGAGCTGATGTTGCTGCTACCGCGTCGCGAACTCCACACTCTCGCCGGGGCCTATGCGCTCGACGCTCTCGACGAAGGGTCCGAGCAGGAGCGGTTCATCCGGCACCTGCGCCGCTGCCGCTCGTGCGCGGAAGAGGTGCGAGGCTTCCGTGAGGTCGCCACCGCCCTGGCCTTCGCCGCGGCGACCGAGCCGCCTCCGGAACTTCGCGAGCGGGTGATGGTGGCGGTGGGACACACCCGCCAGTTGCCGCCCGAGGCCGCACGGCAGCGGCGGTTCCGGGTCTGGCTGCCCCGGATTCCGCGGGGCGTCTGGCTGCCGAGGCTCGCGATGGTCACCGCCGTTGGCGCCATCGCCGCCGTGATCGCGCTCAGCATCGCGTGGTCCAACACCGAGCAGCAGCTCAACACGCAGCGAGCACAGGGCCAGGCGATCGCCGGCGTGCTCGCGGCGCCTGACGTCCGGACCGTGACCGGTCCTGTCGCTACCGGCGGCGTGACGACCGTCGTGTTTTCCGGGCGCAAGCGCGAACTGGTCGTCAGCACAACCGGTCTTGCCGCCTTGCCATCGGACAAGACCTACGAGCTTTGGCTGATCGGACCGACGCCGGCGAGCGGGACGGCTGCCAGGCGAGCGGGGCTGCTGCCTCCCGCCGTGTCCGGTACTACGACTCCGGTCCTGGCATCCGGGCTGCTGACCGGCGACAAACTCGGCCTGACGGTCGAGCCTGCTGGCGGCACGAACCAGCCGACGACCACGCCCATCCTGTTGCTGAACCTGCCCGCCGGGACGACGTGAAACAGCGGACCGTTCCGAATAAAGGGTCTTTGAAGGGGGCCGGGGTCGGTACCGACCGTCGGGCCCCCTCGACCCGGCGGGCGGCACCGACCCCGGTGCCCCTGCTCCTCGATCCCGGGCATATTCGTAGCGGATGGCCAATCGGATGGGTCGGATCTAGAAAATTTATGAAAATCGACAGATTTGCTGGCTCGTAGACCTGGCTGTTACCTGTTGGAGACCTGGCTGTTACCTTTGCTCGCGTGTGAGGATCATCCAAGACGGTCAACTGGAGGCAGCACATGCCTGCGATCACTACCACCGACGGCACCGAGATCTTCTACAAGGACTGGGGAACCGGTCAGCCCATCGTGTTCAGTCACGGCTGGCCCCTGTCGGCCGATGACTGGGATGCGCAGATGATGTTCTTCCTCCTGCACGGCTATCGGGTCATCGCCCATGACCGGCGCGGCCACGGTCGGTCCACCCAGACGAGCGACGGCCATGACATGGACCACTATGCCGACGACCTCGCGGCGCTGACGGCCCATCTCGATCTCAAGGACGCGGTTCACATCGGCCATTCGACCGGTGGCGGCGAGGTGACGCGCTATGTGGCCAGACACGGCGAAAGCCGGGTGGCGAAGGCCGTGCTCATAAGCTCGGTGCCGCCGCTGATGGTGCGGACCGCGGCCAATCCCGGCGGCCTTCCCAAGGAAGTATTCGACGGATTCCAGGTGCAGGTCGCGACCAGGCGCTCGGAATTTTATCGCGAGCTTGCGGCGGGGCCATTTTATGGTTTCAACCGCCCGGGAGTGGAAGCCGCTGAGGCGATCATCGAGAACTGGTGGCGCCAGGGCATGATGGGCGGCGCGAAGGCGCACTACGACGGCATCGTCGCGTTCTCGCAGACCGACTTCACCGAAGACCTGAAGAAGATCTCGGTGCCGGTGCTCGTGATGCACGGCGATGACGACCAGATCGTGCCCTACGCCGACTCCGGTCCCTTGTCCGCGGAGCTTCTCAAGAACGGGTCGCTGAAGACCTACCACGGCTTCCCGCACGGCATGCCCACCACGCAAGCGGAGACCATCAACGCCGACCTGCTGGGCCTTCGTCCAAGCCTGAATCGGACTTCCGCGGACCTGAAACCCTCCTTCCCGCAAGCCTGAATCGATAGCGCTGAAGATTTGACCGGCTATTGGCGGTCAAATCTTCAGCGCTATTTTGATCTTGGTGTTTTTAAGCGGATAAATCCGGCAAAGGGGAGCGGCGGCGCCCCAGGTGAATGTCCGTTATAGGAAATTTGCCGGTAATGGGAAATTGTTATTCGGGGCGCGGGGGCGACGGGTGCCTGGGCTGGTAGATGGGGAATTCCGAGCCGTCGGGCAGGCGGATCGCGGCGAGTAGCCCCCAGCCCTGGTCGGAGACATCCCGTGCCACCTCGGCTCCCTTGCCGCTCAGTTCGGCGAGGGTGGCGTGGATGTCGTCGCACATGAGGTAGAGCTCGTGACGGGTGTCGCCGTCGGCCGGATGGACGGCGAGTTCGGCCGGGGGAAGGGCGAAGATGAGCCAGCCGCCGCCCGCGTCCGCCGACGGCATGCCGAGGACGTCCGCGAAGAACGCGCGGACCTTCTCGGCTTCTGGGGAGAACACGATCGCATGCATCCCTGTTATCACACCGTGATCCTAGCCGGACAAAGCCAGCGCGGCGGAGCGGCGGTTCACGGACCGACGGTTGGTTCGTCATCAGATGTTCGCTTTTGTCTGCTTGGATGTGCGGCATGACTCGCGAGCTACCCATCGATCGCCGCCGTTTCCTGCAGATCACGGGGGGCGCCGTCGCGGCCACCGCGCTGACCTCTAGCGTCGCCCGCGCCGCCCAGATCGCGCCCGCCGTCCGTTCGGGGACCATCGACGACGTCGAGCACATCGTGGTGCTTATGCAGGAGAACCGGTCCTTCGACCACTACTTCGGTTCGCTGCGCGGGGTGCGGGGCTTCGGCGATCCGCATCCGGTGGTGCAGTCGACCGGGCAGAGCGTATGGAACCAGTCCGGCGTGCTGCCGTTCCATCCCACCGCGAGCGACCTTGGCCTCCAGTTCATCGAGGACCTCGCGCACGACTGGGACACGACGCACCAGGCGCTGAACGGCGGCGCGTACGACAGCTGGGTGCCCGCCAAGACCGACGTCACCATGGCCTACCTGCGCCGCGGCGACATCCCGTTTCACTACGCGCTCGCGGACGCCTTCACGATCTGCGACTCCTATCACTGCTCGCTGCTCACGAGCACCGACCCCAACCGGTACTACCTGTGGACCGGGTACACGGGCAACGACGGCGCGGGCGGCGGCCCGGTGCTCGACAACGCCGAGCTCGGCTACTCGTGGCAGACTTACCCCGAGCGGCTTGAGGCGGCCGGGATCTCGTGGAAGATCTACCAGGACATCGGGGTCGGGCTTGACGCGGCGGGCTATTGGGGCTGGACCGAGGACGCCTACATCGGGAATTACGGCGACAACTCGCTGCTCTACTTCGATCAGTACCGCACCGCCGCGCCCGGCTCTGCCCTCTACGAGAAGGCCCGCACCGGGACGAACGTCGCCACGACCGGCACCTTCTTCGACCTTCTCGCCGCGGACGTCAAGGGCGGCACCCTGCCGCAGGTCTCCTGGGTGGTCGCGCCCGAGTCGTTCTGCGAGCACCCGAACTGGCCGGCCAACTACGGCGCGTGGTACGTCTCGCAGGTGCTCGACACCCTGACCTCCAACCCCGAGGTGTGGAGCAAGACGGCGCTCATCATCACGTTCGACGAGAACGACGGCTTCTTCGACCACATCGTGCCGCCGTATCCGGCCTCTTCGGCGGCCACCGGCGGGTCCACCGTGTCCACCGCGGCGGATCTCTACCCCGGCAGCAGCGAATTCGCCGCCGGTCCTTACGGTCTTGGGCCGCGGGTGCCGATGCTCGCGGTGTCGCCGTGGAGCCGGGGCGGGTGGGTCTGCTCCGAGGTGTTCGACCACACCTCGATCATCCGGTTCATCGAGCGCCGGTTCGGTGTCGATGAGCCGAACATCTCCGCCTGGCGCCGGGCCATTTGCGGCGACCTGACCAGCGCGTTCGACTTCAGGCAGCGCGATGCCGCGGTGCCGTCGCTGCCGTCCACCGCTTCGTACGTGCCGCCGAATAGTGACCGGCACGCGTCGTACGTGCCGGTGCCGCCGTCGGCAGGCGTGCTGCCTGAACAGGAGCCGGGCGTGCGTCCGGCCCGGCCGCTTCCTTACGACCTGCGCGCCGACGGCACGGTCTCAAGCGGCACGGTGTCCGGCGGCACGGTGTCCGGCGGCACGCTCACGATCACGTTCGCCAGCCGCGGCGCGGTCGGCGCGGTGTTCCACGTGACGTCGGCCGCGGGCCCCAGGAGCTACACGGTCGGCGCAGGCGAGAGCATCACCGGGTCGTGGGATGTCTCGTCTGGTCAGGACGTCCGCGTGCACGGGCCTAACGGCTTCTACCGCCAGTTCGCGGGGGAGGGGCTCGACGTCACCGCGGTGCCCGCCGGCTCGAACCTGCGGGTTGAGGTCACCAACCACTCCTCCGCCGGCGTGGCAGTGACGCTGGCCGATGCGTACGCCGACCGTCCGTCTGCCCTGAAGGTCCATGGCGGCGATGTGGCGTCGTTCCTTGTCCGCACCGTCGCGGGCAGCGGCTGGTACGACGTGTCGGTTACCTCGCAGGCCGACCCGGGCTTCCTACGCCGCCTGGCCGGCCACGTCGAGACCGGTCACCCGAGCATCAGCGACCCCGCCCTCGGCGGTTCCTAGCCGCTTCTTAGGCGACGGATGGCTTGCGGGCTACGCCGGCCAAACCGCCCCAGAACTTGGCTGGGTCCTGCGGGGTGGTTGCGGGGGAGTCTGGCCGCCAGTACGGGATCGCGACAAGGCCCGGGTCGACGGGATCGAGGCCATCGAAGAACCGCTGGATGTCCGCGCGGGGGCGCATGTGCAGATCGGCGGAGACCGCGCGGTTGTAGACCTTCTCCGCGGCCTGCGCCACGCCCGGCGCGCCTTCCTCCGTGCCATGGCACGCGACGAGGTAGCTGCCGGGGGCGAGGCTGTCCATCAGGGTCGCGACGATGCCCCAGGGATCGCCCTCGTCAGGGATGAAGTGCAAGACGGCGACAAGCACCAGGCCGACGGGCTGGCTGAAATCGATGAGACCCGTGCTTGCCGCGCGATCGAGGGCCGTCGCGGGTTCGCGCAGGTCGGCCTCGATGATGGTGGCGTCCGGGTTGTCCGCAAGGATGGCGTTGCTGTGCGCGATCGCGACGGGGTCGATGTCGGCGTACACGACGCGGGCACCGGGGGCGGCGTCCTGGGCGACCTCGTGCACGTTGCTCTGGGTCGGTATGCCGGAACCGATGTCGAGGAACTGGCGGATGCCGTTGCCCGCGAGGTACCGCACCGCCCGGCCGAGGAACGCTCGATTGGCCTGGCCGATGGCCCACGAGTTCGGCTCGACCGCCACGATCGCGCGGCCCACGTCCTGGTCGGCCAGGAAGTTGTGGGTGCCGCCAAGCAGGTAGTCGTATACCCGGGCGACGTTCGCGCGGCGGGTATCGACACCAGGTGGCACCCAGTCAGCGTCGCCCGACCTCATGTCCGTCCGCCTCCACGTGTCGCCGCCCTGACCCTATTTCTAGACATAATTCTATACATTACGTGATTTCGCTCTACCCTTACGTGTTATCTGTTACCAGTGGAGCCGCATATGAATGGTGATGCGCGGCCGGGACTGCCGCGGCGTCGTGAGCCAGATCTAGGGGATCTGGCCGCGTTTACGGTGGACCCCGCCGGGCTGGTGACGAGCTGGCCGGACAGCGCGGCCAGGCTGACCGGGCAGCCTGCCGAGCAGGTCGTCGGCCATGAGGTAGGCGATGTCCTGCTGACCGGTCCTGGACAGCATGCGCTTGCCCGCCGCGCCCTGGTCGAGGTGGCGATGGGCAAGGCGTGGACCGAGACGGTGGCGGGTGGCCGTCTTGGCGACGGGCGCTTCACGATTCGCTGGGAACCGCTTTACTCGCCAGGGGCACATCGCGGCGGCCCGGGCGCCGCGATGGTGACGCTGCGGCGGGCCTGGCCGCAGCCGAGTCCTCGCTGGCTCGCCGACGCGGGGATCGCGGGCGGCGGCACGCTTGACCTAGGCCAGACAGCCGCCGAGATCGCCGAGATCGCCGTTCCCGCGTTCGCCGACGCGGCGGGCGTCTACGTCGCCGAGCACATGCTCACCGCCGACGAGGCCGCGTACTTGCGCGCGGGTCAGGGCGTGGCGGCGCGGCATCTCGCGGGTCGGCTGGCCGACGGAGTCCCGGCCAACACCGACATCCTGATCCCGGTCGGCGAGGTGATCATCTTCGACCCGGATACACCTGGGTTCCAGGCCATGAGAACGGGTCAGCCGGTCCTGTACGACCGGCTCGATCAGCAGAGCGCCGAGTGGGCAAGCCATCGCCGCGGCGACAGCCAGGCGGTCGCGCGGTACACGTCCTTCCTGGCCATGCCGCTGACCGCGCAGGGCACGGTGGTGGGATGCCTCATGTTCGGCCGCACCACGGCCAGCCCGCCATTCAGTCAGGGCGAGCTTCTGCACGCGGAGGAACTCGCCTCGCGAGCCGCCGTGCGGATCGACAACGCGCGGCTCTACCACCGGGAGCGACGGACCGCGCAGGCGCTGCAGCAGGGGCTGCTTCCCCGCATACCGGACGCGCCGCCTGGGCTTGAGATCGCCGGCCAGTACCTCGCGGTCGGCGCGAACGTCGTCGGCGGCGACTGGCAGGATGTCATCGCGCTGCCCCGCGGCCGCGCGGCCATCGTGGTAGGCGACGCGATGGGCCACGGCCCGGAGGCAGCCGCCGCCATGGCACAGCTCCGCTCCGCGGCCCATGTCCTTGCCGACCTGGAGCTGCCGCCCGCACAGCTACTGCGCAGCCTGGACCGGATGATCGCCGAGATCACCACGTCGCCGTTCGCCACCTGCATCTGCGCGGTGACCGCGCCAGCCGTCAGCGCGGACATCGTGAACGACCTAGGGGCTGGCAGCTGGTCGTGCACGATAAGCCGGGCCGGCCACCCGCCGCCCGTGGTGATCATGCCGGGCGGCGAGGCCAGGCTGCTCGACCTTCCTGCCGGGCTGCCCCTCGGGCTTGGGGAGGAGTGCTTCGAAGAGACCGTGATCAGGCTCCCCGCCGGGGCCACCCTCGCCCTGTACACCGACGGTCTTGTCGAGAATCGTTCCCGGTCGATCGATGACGGGCTTGCCGAGTTGCGCGCGGCCCTCTCGGCCGCCCTCGCCACTCCGGACACACCCCTCGACGCTGCCTGCAAAGCGGTCACCCGACAGCTGTTCAAGCACGGCGAGGACGACATCACGCTGGTACTTGCCCGCATTCGCCCGAATTCCCCGGAGGGGCCTACCGCACGTTAGGCGTCCTTACCCGGGTCGGGTGCGCCAAACCGGTAAAGAGGGCAGTTCGGCCGGTGTGCGGATCCGGTGGGCAAGCGGCCGCCAGGCGGCGAACTGGATCACGCCGAGCGTTACGGTGAAGGGGAGGAGCGTCCACATCCCGGTGCTCTGGGCGATGACGCCGGCAAGCCACGGCAACGCGGCCCCGCCCACCACGGATCCCGCGTTCATCACACCGATGGCGGTGGGTCCAAGCCGTCCCTCCGCGAGCTGTGGCACCATCGCCATGGTGGTCGGGAAGATCGGCCCGAGGGAGAAGCCGAGCAGCACCAGCGCCGCGATCGCCCCTACCCCGACCGGCGACAGCCAGGCCAGCGTGGCGGTGACGGTAATACCGATCATGCAGGCGTACATCATGCCGACCGTGGTCGCGCCGATCCTCGCGGCGATCGGGCTGATCAGGAAGCGGCCGGCGGTCAGCCCAAGCCAGTAACCGCTTACCGAGTAGCCGGCCAGCGACCTGGACAGCCCGCGCGCCTGTATCAGGTAGCTGAATCCCCAGTTACCCACGCCAAGCTCGATGCCCACATAGACGGCGAGCAGAACCGCGCCGAACAGGACGCCCCGCTCTCGCAGCGTGGCGCGAAGCAGGCTGCCCGAGGGCGGGGCGGACGGCTCGGATACCTGCGCTGCCGGCTCGGCCGGCCGCTGCCCCGGGTAGATCGCCAGGAAGCCGGCCAGCAGCGGGACGCAGGTCATGGCCAGGACCAGCCAGACCACTGTCCAGGAGGCGAAGCCAACGATCCAGGCGGCAAGCACAGGCCCGAGCAGCGCACCGACGCCGAAGAACGCGTGCAGCCGGTTGAGCAGCGTCCTCGCGTCGGGCAGCGACGCGATGTAGGCGTTGAGCACCGATTCAAGCAGGCCGGTGGCGTAACCCATGACCAGTTGCACAAGCACGAGCGCCAGGAACGGCGGGCGCGTGGCGAGATACAGGCCGACGACCACGTAGGCGCCACTGCCGATGACCGAAGTCATACGGAAGCCGAACCGGTGGATCAGCTCGCCATTATGGAGACCGGCAAGCGCGAACCCGGCCGAGCCCGTGAAGAACATGATCCCGATCGTCGCCTGGTCAACACGGTAG
>Ga0302325_10023362_pt1 | contig 12890 bp, 8 predicted proteins | sample Palsa_T0_2_FD_201948 | JGI IMG/M metagenome (GOLD analysis project Ga0302325, IMG submission 201948) | Peat permafrost microbial communities from Stordalen Mire near Abisko, Sweden - Palsa_T0_2 | ecosystem: Environmental > Terrestrial > Soil > Palsa > Peat permafrost | place: Sweden: Abisko... | reverse complement strand
GCCCCAAATGCCCACGCCCGCGTAGAACAGCCAAACAATCGCGACGACCAGTACACCGGTGAGGGCAATTGCGGGGACGATTGCTATCCACCACCAGAGATAAGGGCGATCGCGCAGCGCGATCGCGCAGATGTGGTCGGTCATCAACTCGTTGGTGGCGCCGGGCAAAACCACCGGATCGCTCAGAAGCGGCGGCCGCGAGTCTCCGCGAGGTTCGGAATGAAGCGACGGCGAGTTGGGAATGTCGGTCATCCGCCGTCACCACCCAGGTCCGGATTAGGATTGCGGATGCGCGCCTCATAGGTCACTCGCGGATGTGTGTTCTGGTCGGCGAGCAGCGCGTAATCGAGCGGGCTCTGCTTGCGCTTGGCGACTTCGCTGTCCGGGTCGGCCATATTGCCGAAAGTGAAGGCTTGGGTCGGACATGCGGCCTGGCAGGCCGTTTTGACTTCGCCAACCGGGCGGTTCTCGCGATCCGCGACGATGCGTGCCTCCGCAATGCGCTGTAGGCAGAAGGTACACTTCTCCATCACGCCGCGTCCGCGCACGGTGACGTCGGGATTGCGCGACTGTGGCGGGCGCTGTTCCTCCTGCGCAAAGGCGAAATAGTTAAACCGGCGCACCTTGTAGGGACAGTTATTGGAGCAGAACCGCGTCCCGACGCAGCGGTTATACACCATCACGTTCAGCCCCTCGGCATCGTGCACCGTTGCACCCACGGGACAGACGACCTCGCAAGGCGCCTGCTCGCACTGCATGCACAGCATCGGCTGGAAGTAGCTCGTGGGCGCGTCTGGATTGCCTTCGTAATAGCGATCGATGCGCAACCAATGCATCTCACGCTCGTGGATCACCTGCTGCTTGCCGACGACGGGAATGTTGTTCTCGGATTGGCAGGCGATGACACACGCGTTGCAACCAATGCACGCGTTAAGATCCACACTCATTGCCCACGCCGCCGGTCCCTCGGGTTTCCAGCGATAAAGATGCGGCTCCTCCTCTCCGCCCGCGAGAAAGCGTGGCTCTTTGGCGTATTGCGACAGCGAACCGTGTCTCACAATGTCGCCGGCCATGTCGAAAATCAGGTTGTGATGGTCGGTCGAGGCCAACTCCACAGTGCTGGCTGCCTTTTCAAGCGACGGCGGATCGTTACGGCCGGTGAGCGGATAGAAGTCGAATCCGGCATTGTCGCCGACCATGCCGACATGCCGCCGGCCAGATCCCAGCAGCGCAACAACGCAATCCGGGGCCTGACCCGGTACGATCCAGATCGGCACGGTCATAACCGCCTGTCCCACCGATAGTCTGACGGTGTCGCCGTTTCGCAGCTTTAGCTGCCGGGCTTTCGCCGGAGCAACCAGGAGCGGATTGTCCCAAGTTAGTTTCGTCAGCGGCCGCGGCAATTCTTGCAGCCACGCGTTGTTGGCATAGCGTCCGTCCCAGAGGGATGGGTCCGGCCGGAACAGAATCGTCAGCGGGTGATCGGGCGGCGCCGGCGGCTGTTGGCTTGCCGCATCCGCGCGCAACGACACGTTCGCTTTCGCGCTGGCGGTATTTGAAACAAGGCCGTTCGCCAGGGCATCGTGCCACGCCTGCGCGAAGTCGCCGTTCATTTGGTTCTTCCACGTCGACTGTACCGCCTCTTGCGCTGCGGGCGGTGCCGGCCCCGTGAACAACGCCAGCATCGTGTGGACATCAATGCCATCGTAGAGCGGCAACGCCTGCGGCTGCAGGATACTGGCCGTGCCGTCATAGGCGCGGGCATCGCTCCAGGATTCCCACGCATGTGCCATGGGCACCGCCCAGACGGCCGCCTCGCTGGTCTCGTTCGGCGTCGGCGTCAACGCCAAGCTGAAATCCACCTTTTTTAGCGCGGCGGCGAAGCCGAGAGCCGCGGGCGCGGCGTACACCGGGTTGCTGTCGATGATCAGCAGACTGGTCACCTTTCCGGCCTGCATGTCGGAAACGAGATCGCTCAGCGCTGTGCCCTCGCCGACCGGCCTGTAAGCCACCGGCTCGATGAGATCGAGCGTCGCGCCGCGCGCACCGAGCCTTTCGTTGATCGCGTGCACAAGGGCGTGCATCTCTGCCGGCTGATCCGGGCCGATATGCACCAGCGCGCGTCCGTGATTTGCGATGAGATCTTTCGCCACCTTGCCAACCCAGTCCGGCGCCGTAGCATCCGCGGCGCTCTGCAGGATTGCCGCTGCCAGCGCCACGACCACTTGATGCAGTTCCTTCGGCCCGGCGACAAATCGATGGTCTGCCGCGGACCCAATCAATGTTGGCGTCGGCTCAACCGCATAAAGTCGGCTCATCTTCTGCGTGCGGCTCGGATTGCGTCGTGATGCAAAGTCGCGCGCAAAACGCAAATGTCCCGGTGCCGAACTCAATAGGTCGCTATCGATGGCGAGAATCACATCGGCCGCCGCCAGGTTCGGCACACTCTCGACCGGCGTGCCGTACGCGAGCGCGCCACCGCGCCAAACGTTGTCGCGCGAAACCGGCTCCCATTGGTGCCAGCGCGCCGCCGGATAGAGCGCAAGCAGCGCATCGAGCTGTCCGGCGAGAGTCGGCGAGGTGACAGTGCCAGTCAGGATGCGGAAGCCGACACCATGGTCCGCGGCTATCTTCGCCCGCTGCGTGAGCAACGCGCTCTCCAGGAGCTGGCGATCAGCCGGAAGACCATGGGCGGTTATCGCGGTGGCGCGATCCAGATCGTAGAAATCCAGCACCTGGGCCTGGGCGAACACGTCGGTGGCGCCGAGGCTTGCCGGATGTTGTGGATTGCCCTCCACCTTGATCGGCCGGCCCATCTGATGCTTGACGACAATGCCGGCGGCGTAGCCGTTTATTACGTTGGCGGTGCTGTAAAAATTCGGCAGCCCTGGAATAATATTTGGGGGCACCCTTACCGCCGGAGTCAGATGCCCTTCCGGTTCCCCAATGTCGCAGCCGCCGAGCCCGCCCATCGCGACGGCGGCGGCCATCAGCTTGAGCACACGGCGGCGGTCCGACGGTGCTGCCAACGCCTCGGCCAGCGACGGAAATTCCTGCACGACGCGCGCAACGAACGACGGATCTTCCGCCAACTGGTCCAGGCTACGCCATTGGCGGTTCACCGATGACATATCGAACAGTCCGTCAGTGTGCGGCCGCCGATACGGTATTGCGCCAACAGTGTAGCCGGCGGCGGCGTATCGGGTCTCCGCTGCCATTCCGTGTTGTAGATTTGATCTTTCGGCCGCAATTGCGGCCCGGGATCGCGATGGCAATCCAGACAGAAACCCATCGTGAGCGTTTTAGCCTTGTAGGTAAGCGGCATGCGGTCCATTTCTCCGTGACAACTTGAGCAACCGACGCCTTTGGCGATGTGAATGCTGTGATTGAAATAGACGTAATCAGGCAGATCGGTGATCCGGTTCCACACGATCGGCTTGTCATCTGCCAGGCTCTGCCGCACCGGTGCCAGCAATTCCGCGTTCGTCCAAATCTGGGAATGGCAAGTCATGCAGGTATAGGTTGGCGGCAAGCCTGCGTTCCACGACACTTCCACCGAGGTGTGACAAAATCGGCAATCTATCCCGAGACCCGCCACGTGATGTTGGTGGCTGAACGGCACAGGTTGTTCGACGTGCCAGCGGACGTGGCGCGACCAGTCGACGCGCGGCCACTCCCACCACAAGCCGACACCCGCCACGAGCAGCGCCGCGACGACCGCAAGCGCCAACGGCGCCGCCAAATTTGCGCTCGGCCGGAAGATAGCGGTCATTGGGCCGGTTCTCCCGGGCTGAGGAACTACCTTCGATCCCGTCAATCCAAATATATAAAATGGGTCATTTTAGTTCCAGCCCTGGCCACTCGGCCGTCATCAGGTGCGAAGTCGAATAAGTTCGGGAACACCGGGCCGCTTCGGCGCGCTCCTTGGATGAGAACTGAGACGTTGCTCTTCTCGATCGACTCGGCAGGAACCTGCTCTAACCGCCCCCTCAGCGCTCGGAATGTCATACGCCATCGGAAAGCGCGCCGCCTCCGGCGCAAGATGGATCGAGAATCTGACGTGGATCGGAACACAACGTTCCAAGCCCCAGTCCGAGATCGTTAAAATGGACGTATCGGATTTAGCGCCCTGATTCTGAAGTTTGCATCATTTCGAATTGGCATCGAGGGCTCGCTGACAGAAACGTTTGATACTGGCGAGAATTTTTCCATTTGATGCTCCTTCAGGACGCGACGCGCCTGGCAACGGACTTTTGTATCGCGCTTCGGGTTAGCCACGAGGCCACGGAATCCGGCCGCATTATCCAGCGAAAGCTACATTATCGGGGAGAGTTCCTGCGGAGGTAGGCTCGGAAACTACTCAGCCCTAAACTTTCCGGCTCGTAAGCCTTCGACAGTCACGCTTGCAATGCCGGGTACGGCAGAAACAGATCGCAGTAAAGATCATCGAACTTGCATCGGCGTACGTGCAAGCAATGCCTCAGTTTGAATTTCAATCGGAGATGATGAGCAAAATTGCACAGACCCGCCCCTGCCAACGCAGAACAGCCCAAGGGGCGTGAGACAATTTAGACTAAGTTTCGTCGACCTTCGATTTTTGAGGAACAAATAGGAACTAAGTTGTCATCGAATCGGTTTGCATACCATGACGTAACCCAATTGGAGGATATCAAACGATGAAAAAGACAACTCTCGTGGCAATAGCCATGCTGACGGCCGTTTCTTCAGCGGCTTTTGCCCAAGCCGATCCCACGAAGACGAATTCCGGTGACATGTTCATTAACGTTCCCGCCCAAGACGAACTCAGCTCGAACGTGGTCGGCTTGGACGTCTACAACAAAGACAAGCAGGACATCGGTACGATCAAGGATGTTGCCTTCAACACAAGCGGCCTAAACGGCTATGTGGTCGGTGTTGGAGGGTTTCTCGGGATGGGCGATCATTATGTTGTCGTGCGCCCGTCGGCAATCAGCATCAGCTTCAATGCCAACGACAACAAATGGCATGCCACAATGAACACAACCGCTGATCAACTTAAGGCCGCACCAGAATACAAATATCCCAGCAAATCCTGATCAATCGCACCAAGATCATGCTGGAGCGTGTTCGTCGCGGCGACGCGCTCCAGTCGTACTCAAAGAATTGCAGCCCGACGATTTAACCCCGTTCGAGACTGCGTGGACGGTAGCGTGGCCAGCGCACTCGCCTCCTACTGTATAGCCTTCCGTATTTGATCGTGGGGTCGCCAATCCTAGTGACGATCTTCGTCGCTTTCGGGAGACGAGCGCTGGCGCGTCACACAATAGCGCTTTGGCAAAATTTCGGTCAGGCAGCTGGGGTGAGCTTTCCGCGCCCAGGCAAGCGGCGCGTCTTTTTAATCGCCCGATAGACGGCCTTGTTGAAACCGCTTTGATCCATCAAGTGGAACTTTGCTGCAATGCACGCGTTTGGATTCGTCGGGAGATCAAAGGCCATTATGAAAATCGCACAGATCGCTCCCCTCATTGAGAGCGTCCCTCCTCGTCTGTATGGCGGTACTGAGCGGGTCGTATCTTACTTGACCGAAGGGCTTGTCAGTCTTGGCCACGATGTCACGCTCTTTGCAAGTGGGGACTCAATCACCAGCGCCGAGTTGGCTCCCTGTTGTCCTCGCGCACTCCGCCTAGATCCTACAGTGCGCGACACTCTTCCGCACTTCATGCTGATGATCGATAAGGTGCGCGAGCGCGCGGAGCAATTCGACGTTCTTCATTTTCACGTCGACTTGTTCCATTTCCCGCTGTTCCGCTCGCTGGCAGCGCGGACCTTGACCACGCTGCACGGCCGACAGGATCTGGGGGATCTCAAGCCCTTCTATTCGCGCTTCGTCGAAATGCCTTTGATCTCTATTTCCGACGACCAGCGCAAACCATTGCCGCACGCCAATTTTGTCAAAACGATTCACCACGGCATTCCGGCCGACCTGCATCGGCCGTCATTCGAGCAGGGAAGCTATCTCGCCTTCCTGGGACGGATTTCACCGGAAAAGCGCCCGGACCGCGCGATTAGAATAGCGCGCGCCGCTGGCATTCCGCTGAAGATCGCCGCCAAGGTCGACAAGGTCGACGAAGACTACTTCCGCAGCGATATCCTGCCGCTCATCGATGGCTCGGGCGTAGAGTTCATCGGGGAGATCAACGAGCGCGAGAAAACAAAATTCCTGGGCGAGGCGGCAGCTCTGTTGTTCCCAGTGGACTGGCCGGAACCATTTGGACTCGTGATGATCGAAGCCATGGCGTGCGGCACACCGGTGCTCGCGTTCCGCTGCGGGTCAGTCTCCGAGGTCATTGAGGACGGCGTCACCGGCAAGGTCGTCGATAGTGAGGAAGAAGCCGTTGCGGCGCTGCCGGCAATCTTGTCTTACGATCGCCGCGCGGTGCGGCAAAGGTTTGAACAGAGATTTACGGCCACAACAATGGCCCAGAATTATGTCAGTACCTATCGCCGATTGTTGAGGATACGCAGCTCAAACGGTAAGACGCCGGCCATCCGGCTGCATCAACTTGATCTCAATAGCGGCAACGGCTCAACTGCCGTGTCGATGGAGAACCCACTTCCGGCCTTGTGAGCATTGCGATGCGAACGACGGATCGAGTCCCGGCGCTTGCCACACGCGGAGAGCTACAAGTTATGGCGGCGGGGCCTGACCATTACGAATCCGTTTGGGTTTGATCCAGAAGTGTTCCAAGCGTGATGTGGCTTGCTGATCAGCGCAGCATGCAAGGCCGGGCAATGCCGGTCTCGCCGGGCCGTAGGCGCAGCAGCGCTCCAGCGAGAGGCTCGCGCCGTCGCTGCTCCGGGCTGAACCTATCGGAGGCTGTTGTCACGTATAGCACGTCTTGTGCCTCGCCCGCGAAGGCGCACATGGTCGGCTGGCTTACCGGTAGCGCAATGTCCCGGTCCACCGCGCCCATCGCGGTATACCGCCGCAACCGGCTACCGCCATGCAGCGCACACCAATATCCGCCTCGGGAGTCGACGGCCGCGCCATCGGGCAGACCAAGAGCCTCCGGAATCTGCGCGAATAGATCGCGTTTGCCCAACTGGCCGCTTGCCGGATCGAACGCATAAGCGAACACCTCTCGTCGATAGCTATGTGACAGATAGAATCGGCGACCGTCGGGACTCCACGCCATTCCGTTATGCAGTTCAGCGGAGTCCGGCTCAGTGCGCAGCCCTCCGCGCAACGTGAAGCTGTGAAGCGACGATTGTTGGGGCGGCACGGCATCATCAAGCGGGTCGAACATGACGCCGACCCAGAAGCGGCCGGCGGCATCGCATGCGCCCTCGTTGAAACGGAACAGTGCCGGATCAAAGGGCGGCGGCGCCAGTAGCGTCAACGCACCGGATGCAAAATCGAGCCGAAAGATCCCTTGCCGCAGCGCAACCACGGCGCCCGGCGGGTCGGAGACTAGGCCGAAGGCGCCGATATCGCTCGACATCGGCCATGACAACTGGCCTCCCGTTACCGGATCATAGCGATAGAGCGCGGGCTTTTTCACGTCTATCCAATAAAGCGCGCTTTCCGCGGACGCCCAGGTCGGCGATTCCCCAATTGTCGCACCTGCGTCGAGGACGACTTCGATTTCCATCCGCTCCTCCTGGCAAGGTTTTGGATCGGCCCGCGCGCACGCAAACGGTTTGGTTGCTTCGATGTTACCTTCTAACGCGGGAACGTCCCGATGTGTGCCGCGTTATAGCTCCTGCTGCGTCATAGATATTGAATCCTGAACGAGCGCTCCCGCAGCTGCCATCCCCCCGTTCGGTCGCGCCGGAGCTACGTTCCATGAGCATCAACGTCAGCGACTTCGTATGGCAGCGCCTGCAGGAGTGGGGAATCAAGCGCGTCTACGGCTACCCCGGCGATGGTGTTGGTGGTCTCGACGTGGCACTGGAGAAGGTTAAGGACAGCCTTCAGTACATCCAGGTTCGCCATGAGGAGATGGCGGCCTTCATGGCCTCGGCCCACGCCAAGTTCACTGGTCAGGTCGGCCTCTGTTATGCCACCTCGGGACCTGGTGCGATCCACCTGCTGACCGGTCTGTATGACGCGAAGATGGATCACGTGCCCGTCGTCGCTGTCGTAGGCCAGCAAGCGCGCACCGCCATCGGCGCTCATTATCAGCAGGAAGTGGATTTGCAGTCGCTGTTCAAGGACGTCGCAGGTGATTTTGTAGCAACCGCCAGCGTGCCGAGTCAGCTCCGTCACCTGATCGACCGAGCCGTGCGCATCGCATCCACCAAGCGGACCGTTACCTGCGTCATCATCCCCAATGACCTTCAGGAATTGACCTACGAGGACCCGCCGCTGGTCCACGGCACCACCCATACCGGCGTCGGTTATGCCGGCCCGGCACAACTGCCGAACGACGATCTCCTGCGTCAGGCCGCCGCCGTGCTTAATGCGGGCGAAAAGGTCGCCATCCTGGTCGGAGCGGGCGCGCTCGGGGCCACCGACGAGGTGATCGCGGTGGCCGAAAAACTTCAGGCCGGCGCGGCCAAGGCGTTGTTGGGCAAGGCTGCTTTGCCGGACGACCTGTCGTGGGTCACCGGATCGCTGGGCCTGCTAGGGACCGAGCCGTCCTGGAACCTTATGAAGGGTTGCGACACTTTCCTCATGATCGGGTCCGCCTTCCCGTACAGCGAATTCCTGCCCAAACCTGGCGACGCGCGCGGCGTACAGATCGATATCGACGGCACCATGCTCAGTCTGCGCTACCCTATGGAGGTCAGCATGGTGGGCGACAGCGCCGTCACCTTACGTGCGTTGCTACCACTGCTGAAGCAGAAGACCGAGAGCAAATGGCGGCGCAGCATCGAGAGCGGCATGGCCGCTTGGTGGAAGACGCTCGAGGAGCGGGCGATGATGTCTGCCGACCCCATCAATCCGCAGCGCGTGTTCTGGGAGTTGTCGAAACGGCTGCCGGAGAATTGCATCATGACCGGCGATTCCGGATCAGTGGCAAATTGGTATGCTCGCGATATCCGAATGCGTCGCGGCATGATGGGATCGCTCTCCGGGAGTTTGGCGTCGCTCGGCGCGGCCACGCCCTACGCCATGGCGGCAAAGATGGCGTTCCCAGATCGTGTCGTCATCGCGTTCATCGGCGACGGAGCTATGCAGATGAACGGTTTGAACGTGATGATCACGATCTCCAAATACTGGAAGCAATGGTCCGACCCACGGCTGATCGTCATGGTGCTCAACAACCGCGATCTCAACCAGGTGACGTGGGAAGAGCGCATACAGCTCGGCGTTGGCAAAACGGAGTCGACACAGAGTATTCCCGACTTCCCCTACCACAAATACGCTGAACTGTTGGGCTTGAAAGGTATCTTCGTCGATGACCCGGAGAAACTGGGTTCGGCATGGGATGAGGCGCTGGCAGCCGATCGCCCGGTGATCCTGGAATGTTACACGGACCCAAATGTGCCTCCGTTGCCGCCGCACATTACGCTTGAGGAGGCGAAGAATTTCATGACCATGATGACCAGCGAGCCGGAATTAGGCAGCGTGTTGAAGAACAGCGCCAAACAAGTTCTGGCCAGCGTGTGGCCGGGCGGGAAAAGCTGATGCATTGGCCGGACCCGTGCAGCAACGGTTATCGGCTAATCATGTCCCGAATTCCGTGAAGCCGATGGCACGACGACTACCAATCGTGGGCTTAGCTGACGTCGACGCGAAAATACGCCGGCCAGTTCACGTTCCGCACAGCGACGAACGATGAATCGCAATACCACCGCCGCCATCGTCACACCCGGCGTCGCGCTCTTGGGCTTGGCGGTTCTAGCCCTCACCTTGCGGCCGCCTGTCAGGCCTTCCCCGGCGCGTCTGCCGACGCGTGCGCGAACAATTGATCCCAGCGCGGCCGTTCGGGCAGCCAAGCGGATGAACCGAGCGGCCGGCATGATCGCAACCTCGGTCCTGGCAGACAGCGCTATCGAGCATTATCGTGGTTCGTTCCACAACAAGGCGATGGTGATACCACTTGTGACAGCGGCGCTATCGCTGGCTGCCAGTGCGCACGGCAGCGCCGACAGGCGGCCCGCAGCCCATCCTGCGCGCGACGGCATCTATGCAGCCGCGGCGCTGACGGGGTTGGCGGGCACGTGCTTTCACATCTTCAACATCAGCAAGAAGCCCGCCGGGTTCTCGTGGCAGAATCTGTTCTACTCGGCGCCCATCGGGGCGCCGGCGGCACTGACCTTGTCTGGCATTCTGGGCTTTTTGGCGGAGCGCGTTCGGGACACGCTTCCTGGCCGGGCGCCCACCATCTGCGGCGTCTCGGCGGGGCGCGCGGTCGCCGCCGCGACCAGCGTGGGCTTGCTCGGAACGGTAGCCGAGGCTGGGCTGCTGCATTTCCGTGGCGCCTACCATGACCCGTTCATGTATTTGCCGGTGACGATTCCGCCGCTCACCGCTGTGCTGATCGGCAACGCCGCGTTGGGCCGAACGTGTGAGCGTCGACCGCTCGCGCGGTTCTGGCTGCGCTTTACCGCGTTGCTGGGTTTTGTTGGTGCCGGTTTCCACGTCATCGGCGTCGCCCGCAACATGGGTGGCTGGCGCAACTGGACACAGAACGTGCTCAACGGCCCACCGATTCCGGCGCCGCCGAGCTTCACCGGATTGGCGTTGGCCGGCCTCGCCGCGCTTGGCCTGATGGAGGATCACCCCGATGACTGATCGCTATCCAGGCTACGACGTGCTGGCCAAGCGCTGGACGCAATCCTGGAATGAAGTGACGCGACAGGTAATTGACCGGCGGTTGGCCATGCCGCGCGGACCGCGCTTCTTCTCGGCAACGGAGTGGCGAACGCTCAACGCGGTGTGTGATCGGATCGTACCGCAACCGAAGGATCGTCCGCCCGTTCCGCTGCCCGCCTATGTCGACCAGAAGATGGCCGACGGCATGCTCGACGGTTATCGCTATGCTCAGTTGCCGCCGCAGGGCGAGGCTTGGCGGCGCGGGCTGGCCGCGTTGGACGAGGCGGCCGGGGAGGCGCATGGCGGCCCGTTCCATAGCCTAACCATCGAGCAACAGGACGGGCTGCTGCGCCGCATGCAGCACGGCGACCTGAGCGGAAATGCGTGGGGCGGCATGCCGTGCAAATTGTTTTTCGACCACCGAGTCATTCCCGACATCACCCACGCCTACTACGCCCATCCCGTCGCTTGGAACGAGATCGGCTTTGGAGGCCCGGCCAGTCCCCGCGGTTATGTGCGCATGGGGTTGGACCGGCGCGATCCATGGGAAGCCGTCGAAGTCGCCCCCGGCAAGACAGCAATTGCGGGACGGAAGAATTACCGTGTCGGCTGATCCGTTCGCTGCCCCGCGCGCCACAAGCGGCCGCGCGCCTAACGTGTTCAAGCACGGCGGCTGGGTACCGATGCGCCAATATAGTGAGAACGAGGCTGTCGATTTCGTCATCGTTGGGACGGGCGCCGGCGGCGGACCGCTGCTCGCTGGGCTAGCGAAAGGTGGCTTCTCGGTTATCGGTTTCGACGCCGGTCCGTATTTCCGACCGCTCGAAGATTTTGCCTCCGACGAGCGGGAGCAGGAAAAACTCTATTGGACCGATGAGCGCGTGGTGGACGGGGCCAACCCGATCACCATGGGAGGAAAGAACAGTGGCAAGGCGGTAGGCGGCAGCACCGTGCACTTCGCCATGGTGTCGCTGCGCTTCCGGCCGGAATGGTTCAAGTCGCGCAGCGCACTCGGCTACGGTGTCGACTGGCCGCTCGATTGGCGGGAGATGTGGGATTACTACACCAAGGCTGAGAAGGCGCTCAGCATTTCCGGGCCGTTGAATTATCCTTGGGGGCCGAAACGCCCGCGCTACCCCTATCGCGCGCACGAGTTGAACGGCGCGGCGGAGTTGCTGGCCCGCGGCGCGGAAGCGATGGGCCTGAAATGGACCCCTACTCCGTTAGCCACAGTGTCGGCACCGCATGGAAAATCCCCGCCCTGCGTCTATCGCGGATTCTGTCGCTTCGGCTGTTCCACCAACGCCAAGCAAAGCCAGTTGGTGACCTTTATCCCACAGGCGTTGAGAGCCGGAGCAGAGATCCGCGACCTGGCGATGGTCGGCCGCATCGAGACGGGGACGGATGGCCGCGCGACGGGAGTGCACTATCACCGCGAGGGATGTTGGCACTTTCAGAAGGCGCGCAATGTCGTCGTCGCCGGTTATGCAATCGAAACGCCGCGGTTGCTGTTGGCGTCCGCGACGGACAAATATCCGGATGGTCTGGCGAACGGCTCCGGCCTCGTCGGCAAGAACCTGATGACCCAATCCAACCAGGCCGTGTTCGGTGTGATGGAGCAGGAGGTGCGCTGGAACAAAGGACCGCCTTCGCTCGCCATCACCGAGCACTGGAATTATGACGACCGCAAGGATTTCGCGGGCGGGTATTGCTGGATGGCGCAGGGACCATTGCCAGTGGAATGGGTGTCGGTGCAGACCGGTTCGCGCGGCCTGTGGGGCCACGCTCTGCGCGACGAGATGGAGAAATACAATCACCAGGTCGGGCTGAAGATGGTGGGCGAGATGCTGCCGGACGAGCGCAACCAGGTGACGCTGGCCGACGAGAAGGACCGCTACGGACTGCGCGTCGCCCGCGTCACCTATAGTTGGGGCGACAACGACAAAGCGATGATCCAGCATGCTCTCGGACAGATGCAGACGAGCCTGGAGGCGGTGGGCGCAACAGATATCTTCCGGCAGGCGGACGACACCAATCACCTAGCCGGTACGGCGCGCATGGGCGACGACCCGGCGACGAGCGTCGTGAATGCGGATTGCCGCAGCTGGGACATTCCCAATCTGTGGGTCTGCGACGGCTCGATCTT
>Ga0302325_10023360_pt1 | contig 12890 bp, 12 predicted proteins | sample Palsa_T0_2_FD_201948 | JGI IMG/M metagenome (GOLD analysis project Ga0302325, IMG submission 201948) | Peat permafrost microbial communities from Stordalen Mire near Abisko, Sweden - Palsa_T0_2 | ecosystem: Environmental > Terrestrial > Soil > Palsa > Peat permafrost | place: Sweden: Abisko... | reverse complement strand
TCCCCTGGGCAGAGCGCCTCGCCGCCTCGGTCGCGGGCGCGTGGATCCCCGCGCCCGGGGGGGGCGCCACGTCGTGGCCCGAGCTGCTCGGGCGCCTCAATCTCCGTGCGCACGGCGCGGGCGATCTCGGCGCCGCGGCGCGGATCGAGGACCTCGGCGCCGAGCGATCACGCCCCGTTCGTCTCGCCGTCGTCGGCGAGTTCAACGCCGGCAAGAGCACCTTCATCAACGCGCTCATCGGCGCCGACGTCGCGCCTACAGGCGTCCTGCCCACCACCGCGACGCTGCACCACGTGCGCTGGGCGCCCGATCCTTTCGCGAAGATTCTCTTCGTCCCGGGTGTGGAGCCGGCGGAGCGGATCGTGCCCCTCGGCGACGTACGCGCCGCCCTCTCGATGGTCGCGCCGGCCACGATCCGGCGCGTCGAGCTCCGGATGCCCCTGGCCACGCTCGTCGACGTCGAGATCCTCGATACGCCGGGGCATAACGCGCCCGATCCCCGGCACACGGAGATCGCGCGCGCCGCGTTCGACGAGTGCGACGTGGCGTTCTGGCTGGTCGACGCGACGCAGCCGATGAAGCAGACCGAGCGCGCGGTGCTCGAAGAGGCGGGGCGTGCCGGGGTCCCGGTGCAAGTGCTCGTCAACAAGGCGGACCGGGTCCCGCCTGCCGACATGGGGCGGGTCATGGGGGTGGTCGCGGAGGCCATCGCGGGGACGCACGTCGACGCGTGGGGGCCTCCCCTCGCGTTCTCGGCCAAGAAGGCGCTCGCGGCGCGCGTCGGCGCGGACGCCGCGACGCTCGACGCGGACAAGCTCGCGGACGCCAACTGGCCGGCGGTCGAGCGGCTCTTGCGCGATGGAATCGTGGCGCGACGTGCGGAGCTGAAGGAGCGCGCGCTGCGGCGTCGCGCGGCGACCCTGGTCGAGGAGCTCGCGCGCGGCTGGACCGAGATCGCGGCGCGCGAGGACGGCGAGGCGCGGGCGCATGCCGACCGCGCGCACCAGGCCGCCGTCGCAGCCGCTCGCCTGGATCGCGAGGCGGGGCCGATGGTGGCGCGCCTCGCCGCGTCGCTCGAAGGACCGGGGCGGGCGTGGGAGAGCGACGTGGCGCGGATCTTCGCCGGACGGGACCGCGCCGCCGCGACCGATCCGGCGCTGGCGCGCTATCGCGTCGATCGGGCCGTCTCGACGATCGCGCCCGCCCTCTCGCACCAGATGGCGGCGCTGGCACCCGAAGCGGGCGTCACGCCGGCCGACGTCGCGCCGGTCGCGCGCGCGATCGTACGCGCCGCGGCCGCGGGCGCCGGGAGCGCGGTCCCGGCGCTCGCGGAGATGCTCGACGCGGTGGCGCGGGCCGCGGTGAGCACGCTGGCGGAGCAGCTCGACGCGGCCGCCGTCGCGCGGCCGCCGCCCGGTCGAGCCGCGGGCGTGCTGCGCGAGCTCGCGGCCTTCTCGGCCGCGCTCACGCGGCCAGCGACGCGGTCCTGAGTTAGACTACGCGCGATGACCTTGCGACGGCCCGCCGTGCTCCTGATCGCGCTCATCGCCCTGGCGGGCTTGATCGCGCCGGCGCCGCTCGCGCGCGCCGAGATCCTGAAGGGCGTCGGCGGCGACTCCGTCAACGTGCAGGCCGATCACCTGGAGATCGACATCCTCGCGGGCGAGGCCACGCTGACGGGCAACGTCTCGCTGACCAAGGGCGATCTCGTCGTCAGCTGCCCGCGCATCGACCTGCGCTTCGAGCACGCGCCGCACGTCACGTGGGCGCGCGGGTCGGGCGGCGTGACGGCCGACGTGCGCGGGGTGCACGCCGAGGCGCCGTCGGTCGAGGTCGATCTCGCGAAGCAAGTGCTCGATCTGCGTGGCGGGGTCAAGCTGACGCGGGGCCAGGGCTGGCTCACGGCGGACAGCGCGCGCATCGAGATGGCGACGGCCAAGGTGTCGCTCACGCAGGTCAAGGGCGCCATCCCGGTGATCAAGGGCGGCCCGTAGTTGAGCGGCGTGAGCGAGCCGGCAGGCGACGGCGCTCCGCAGCCCGCGCCGCCTGCGCTGCGCGCCGAGGGGCTGCACGTCACGCGCGGCGGCAAAGCCATCCTGCGCGGCGTCGACGTGGAGGCTCGCGCGGGCGAAGTCCTGGGCGTGCTCGGGCCGTCGGGCGCGGGCAAGTCCACGCTATTTCGCGCCCTCGTCGGCGAGGCCCCGCCCGACCGCGGGACGATCCTCATCGACGGACGCGACGTGACACGATGGCCGCTGTGGCGGCGCGCGCGGGCCGGCGTGGGCTACGTGCCGCAGGGGCCGAGCGTCCTGTGGGATCTCACCGTGCGTCACAACCTCGACGCGTTCCGGCGCATCGCGGGCCTGGACCGCGCAGACGCCCTCGTCGCCGCGACGAGCATCGGGCTCGAGCACCGGCTCGACGTGCGCGCCGGCGCGCTGTCGTCGGGCGAGCGCAGACGCCTCGAGCTCGCGCGCGCCGTTACCCGCGTGCCACGTGTGCTCGTGTGCGACGAGCCGTTCGCGGGCGTGGACCCTGCGGGTGCGCAGCGGCTCGGCGACCTATTGACCAACGTCGCGGCCCAGGGCGCGGCGGTCGTTCTCGCCGACCACCACGTCGCAGAGGCGCTGCGGGTCTGCACGCGCGCGGCGCTGCTGCTCGATGGCGTGGTCGCAGCAACGGCTTCCGCGACCGACTTCGCCTCACATCCGCTCGTGCGCGGGCGCTACCTCGGCACCTGGGAGGCATAATGGCCGGGCGGCGGCGCATCGCGCGCGACGAGGCCAGCGAGGAAAGACAGACGCGCTCGTTGCGCGCCAGCAAATTCAGCGTAAATCGTGCCGAATTCAGCAATGGCATGGAAATAGCTGATGCCCGACTGCCGCGAGGTCGCCGTCAGTGTTAGAGCTTAGGTAAGCACCCGGATGGAGATCAAACAGCAGCTCAAGCTCAGTCAGCAGCTGGTGATGACGCCGCAGCTGCAACAGGCGATCCGCCTCCTGCAGCTCTCGCGCCTCGAGCTGATCGACGAGATTCGCAAGGAGCTCGACGCCAACCCGGTCCTGGCCGACGAGGAGATCGACCCGCGGGCCCGTGCCAACGGCGACGCCAAGAACGGCGAGCTGCCCCCCATCGAGCCTCCCTCCCCCGACGCGCCCGCGATGGCGGCCGAAAAGCTCGACGTCTCCGACCTGAACAGGCGAAACGAAGAGAAGAGGGCCCAGGAGATCGACTGGGAGCAATTCCTCGAGAACCGGACGCTACAGCAACCCCTGCCGAGCAACCGGGGCGGCTACGACGAGCTGCCGCCGATCGAAGCCAACCTGACGAAGACGGCATCGCTCGTCGATCACCTGCGCTGGCAGCTGCACCTCAGCGACTTTACCGAGGACGAGAAGATGTTCGCCGAGCTCGTGCTCGGCAATCTCGACGACAACGGCTTTCTCGACTTGAAGGGCACCGAGCGCGAAAACGGCGAGAAGACGCCGGACCTCACGCTGGGCGACCTGGCCCGCGAGGTGCCCATCGACGAGGAAGACGCCGAGTGCGTGCTGCTCGAGATGCAGGAGTGGGATCCGGTCGGCGTCTGCTCGCGGTCGTTGCAGGAGTGCCTGCACGTCCAGGCGACGGCGTTCAACTACGACGACCTCGAGCTCTCGATCATCGACAAGCACCTCGGCAACCTGGAAAAGCACAACTACCAGGCCATCGCGCGCGACCTGAAGGTGACGGTCGAAGAGGTGTACGAGGCGGTCAAGCAGATCCAGAAGCTCGAGAGCCGCCCGGCCCGCAACTTCACCGACACCGACGACAAGACCATCGCCATCACGCCGGATGTCTACGTCATCAAAGACAGCGACCGGTTCGTCGTGACCGACAACGACCGCGGCGTGCAGCGCCTCTACATCAACGAGTCGCTCACGAAGCAGTTACTGAAGGACCCGCAGGCCAAGGAGTTCATCGGCGAGAAGCTCCGCAACGCCCAGTGGCTGATCCGCGCCATCGAGCAGCGCCGCAAGACGATCATCCGCGTGACCGAGTGCATCGTCGACAAGCAGCGCGAGTTCTTCGAGCGCGGCGTCGCGCACCTCAAGCCGATGATCCTGCGCGACGTGGCCGAGTCCGTCGGGATGCACGAGTCGACGATCAGCCGCGTGACGACGAACAAGTACGTGCACACGCCGCAAGGGCTGTTCGAGCTCAAGTACTTCTTCAACTCGTCGATCCGGCGCATGGCCGACGACGACATCGCCAGCGAGAGCGTCAAGCAGGCGATCAAGAAGATCATCGATGAAGAGGAGAAGGCGAATCCGCTGTCCGATCAGCAGATCGTCGAGCTCCTCGCCAAGCGCGACGGTATCCAAATCGCCCGAAGGACCGTCGCAAAATACAGAGAAATGCTCGGCATTCTATCGTCGAGCAAGCGCAAGAAGCTCTTCTAGACCGCAGCTGAAAACGCAGCGGGAGAGCCGCCAAGCCGCGAAGCCGCGACTTGGCTTTTCCACAGGCGGGCAACCGACCGGGGCGCTGCAATGCGCTGGCCCGCGAGATGCAGCGTCTCTTTTGTCGTGGTGCGCCAACGATCACGCGAGACGCGGTTGAAACGCATGCGAAATACAACGAACAGCCTGGCGCGGCGCCGATTCATCGTGTCCCGCCGGGGGTCGGGTGTTACGTTTGTCTGACGGCGCGGGGAACATTGCGCCGCTCTTGTCGGTAGTGAGCTTCTGAGCCCGACAACATGCCAGTCGAGGAGGCACGCCCTCATGAATATCTCGATCACGTTTCGTCATATGGACGCGACCGACGCGGTGAAGATCTACGCGACGGAGAAGGTCGCCAAGGTGCAGCGCTTCCTGCGAGGCCCGCTCAAGGGGCAGGTCACGCTGAGCTGCCAGCAGGACCGGCTGCACCGGGTGGAGGTCGATGTCCACGCGGGGCACGAGCGCTTCCACGCGCACGAGACGAGCGCGGACATGTACACGTCGATTGACAAGGTGCTCGACAAGCTCGAACGCCAGATCCTGTCAGCGAAGGAAGCCATCACGGGCCGGCGCAAGGGCGCCGAGCGCGCCGCGGCGCACCTCCCTCGCGACGAGCGCGGATAGCGCGCGCGAAGCTCGCGAGAAATCAGCCACGAAAAGCGGGCAGGATCCGCGCGGCGGAAGTACGCTCGGGGTCTAGAGTCTAGCCCCGAGCCCCTGCATGCGATTGTCGGAACTGCTTCCCCCCGAACGCGTCGCCATTTATCAGCCCAGCAACGGCGCGCGCCCCCTCGACAAGGCCGGCGTGCTCAAGGCGCTGGCGCAGATGCTGATCAAGGGTACCCCGGTCGACAGCGCGGTCGTCGAGCGGGCCTTGACCGAGCGCGAGCAGCTGCAGTCCACGGGCATCGGCGAGGGGGTCGCCATCCCGCACGGAGCGCTCTCGCAGCTCGACTCGCAGCACGCGAGCTTGCTCATCGTGCCGCAGGGCGTCGACTTCGCGGCGATCGACGGCCAGGCCGTCAACATCGTGTTCGGGGTCATCACGCCCAAGCGGGCCACGGGAGAGCACCTGCGCACGCTCGCGCGGGTGTCCCGCATCCTGCGGAGCAAGGCGTTCCGCGAGCGGCTCGTCGCGGCGCCGGATTCCGAAGCGGCCTACCACCTCGTCGTGGCCGAAGAGGGGGACCGGGCATGAAGAACGAGGGCTCTTGGGGGGGGTAAGGCATGCCGGAGGACAGCCGCGAGAACGGCGCCCAGAACGAGACCATCGCGACGCTCACGGTGCGGCAGCTCGCCGAAGACCCGCAGCTCTCGATCCAGCTGCGCCGGCTCGCCGGTGAGGACGGCCTCGACCGTCCCCTGCGCCACCCGCGCGTGCAAAAGAACGGCCTTGCGCTGGCGGGCCACTACCATGGCGTCGTCCCCACGCGCCTCCAGCTCCTCGGCGAGACAGAGCTCTCCTACCTCGACTCGCTGACGCCCGACGCGCGCAGCGTGGCCGCGCGCGGCTTTCTGGCGCTCGGACTGTCGTGCGTCGTGGTCACGGGCGGCAACGAGCCGCCGCGCGCCCTGGTGGCCGCGGCCGAGGCGACGAGCACGCCCCTCTTCGTGGCCGACGCGCGTTCGAGCCGGGCCATCAACGCCCTGCACGCGGTGCTCGACGACCGGCTGGCGCCGCAGACGCAGGTGCACGGCGTCCTGGTCGACGTGTTCGGCGTCGGGATCCTACTCCTCGGCAAGAGCGGCATCGGCAAGAGCGAGTGTGCGCTGGAGCTCGTGATGCGCGGCCACCGGATCGTGGCCGACGACGTGGTGCGCTGCGAGTGGCGGCCGCCGGGGGTTCTCCTCGGGCAACCCGCCGAGCTTTTGCGACATCACATCGAGATACGAGGGCTCGGCGTGCTCGACATTCGCGAGCTCTTCGGCGTAACGGCGGTTCGCGAAAAGACACGCATCGAGCTCGCGATCCGCCTGTGCGAGTGGACGGAGCGCGAAGAGTTCGACCGGCTCGGCATCGAGGAGCGTCACTACACCATCCTCGACACCCCGATCCGTGAGCTGCGCGTCCCGGTCCGGCCCGGACGCAACATGGCGAGCCTCATCGAGATGGCCGCGCGCAACGAGATGCTGCGGCGCGCCGGCCGCCACACGGCGCTCGAGTTCTTGCAAAGGATCGAAGGACACATGCAGCCCGAGGGCGGCGACTCCGAACCGCTCGCCCCAGCCAAGGACACCGAGGAGAGCAAGCCGGCCACCTGGTCCACGCTCGCGCCGAACGCGAGCGGCACCGAGAGCTCGGCCTGGATCCCCGCCGTGCGCCCCCCGCGCGAGGGGCGCGAGTGAGCGAGCGCGCCGCTGCCCGCCTCGCCGAGGCGCCCAAGCCGGCGGCGCGGCCGCTCGTCGTCGTGGTCACGGGTCTGTCCGGTGCGGGCAAATCGCAGGCGCTCCACGCGCTGGAAGACCTGGGGTTCTTCTGCATGGACAACCTGCCCACGCTGCTGGCGCCGCAGGCCGTGGCGCTCTGCGAGCGCGGCGAGATGACGCGCGTCGCGCTGGGCATCGACGTGCGGGTCCGAGCCTTCCTGGGCGAGGTGGAAAACGTGCTTCAGCTGCTGGAGGCCGGGGGCCAGCGCGACCTGCAGGTGCTCTATCTCGACGCGAGCGACGAGACGCTCTTGCGGCGCTTCAGCGAGACGCGCCGCCCACACCCGCTTTCTTCCGAGGCCGAGAGCAGCTCGGCCGCGAGCGCCCTGGCGGTGCTCGACGGCGTGCGCGTCGAGCGCGAGCGCCTTGCCCCGCTGCGCGCGCGGGCCACCCGTGTCATCGACACCACGAACACCAGCGTCCACGAGCTTCGTCGCAACCTCGTCGCCCACTTTGGCCCCGCGTCCAGCGGCGCGGCGCGGATGGTGACGCGCATCGTGTCGTTCGGCTTCAAGTACGGCACGCCCGTCGACGCCGACGTGGTGCTCGACGTAAGGTTCCTCGACAATCCCTACTTCGTGCCGGAGCTGCGCCCGCTCAGCGGTCAAGACGATGCGGTCGCGCGGTTCGTGCTCGGCTCACCCGAGACGCAGGAGTTCCTGCGGCACGCGCGCGCGCTCCTCGAATACATGCTCCCCAAGTGCGAGCGCGAGGGCAAAAGCTACCTGACCATCGCGATCGGCTGCACGGGGGGGAGGCACAGGTCCGTCACGGTGGCGGACTCGCTTGCGCACGATGTCTCGGCGTCGATGGGCGCGCCGATCGCGGTCACGCACCGGGACGTGCACCGCGGCGAGGAACGCAAATGAGCGAGGCATCGGGCAGTTTCAAGATCATAAACCAGCTGGGCCTCCACGCCCGGGCCGCGACCAAGCTCGTGCAGCTGGCGTCCAAGTACCCGTGCGACGTCGAGGTCTCGCGCGACGAGCAAAAGGCCAACGGCAAGAGCGTGATGGGCGTGCTCTTGCTCTGCGGGTCCAAGGGAACGGTCGTCGACGTGCACGCGCGCGGCGACCAGGCCGACGAGTGCGTGCAGGCGATCGGACAGCTCATCGCCGACCGCTTCGGGGAGGCCCGATGAGCGATCGCCCGTCGTCACGACCGCCGGGTTCGCCCGAGACGCTCGTGCCGGCGAGCGACACGAGCCATCCCGGCGTCATGCTGCGCGGGATCGCGGGAAGCCCGGGCGTCGCCATCGGGCCGGCCCTCGTCGTGGGCGACACGCGCTCGGCGTACGGGCGGCGGCACGTGACGAGCAGCCAGGTCGACGCAGAGATCGAGCGCCTGGCGCGCGCCGTCGAGGACGCGAAGCGGCACCTGCGCGAGGTGAGCGCCCGGCTGGTGTCGGCGCCGATGGAGACGGGCGCCATCCTCGACGCGTACCTCACGATGGTGGGCGATCCGATGTTGATGGAGCGGGTCATCAAGAAGATTCGCGACGAGCGCAAGTGCGCCGAGTGGGCCGTGGTGCAGGCGTGCGAAGAGGTCGGCAAGCTCTTCTCGCCCGACGGCGCCACCGAGCGCGACGCGTACATCGTCGAGCGCAGCCACGACATCGAGTTCGTGTGCGACCGGCTACTGCGCGAGCTGACGGGCGACACGCACCAGATCGTGCCCAACCTGGGGCAGCCGGTCATCGTCATCGCGCGCGACCTCTCTCCGGCCGACACGGCGGGCATGGTGCGCGAGCCCGTCATGGGCTTCGTGACGGAGATCGGCACCCGCACGAGCCACACGGCCATCATGGCGCGCGCGCTCGAGATCCCCGCGGTCGTGGGCGTGGCCGACGCCCTCTCCGCCGTGCGCACCGGCGACGTGGTCATCGTCGACGGCCTGCGCGGCGAGGTCGTCGTCAATCCGGGCGAGCTCATGATCGAAGAGGCGCGCGAGCGCAGCGCGCGGCACCTCGCGTTCGCCCGCGGCCTGCTGAGCGCTCGCCATCAGCCGTGCGTCACGCGCGACGGCGAGGCGGTGAGCCTCAAGGCCAACGTCGAGCTGCCGGCCGAGGCGATCCTCGCGCTCGACCACGGCGCCGAGGGCATCGGCCTCTATCGCACGGAGTTCATCTACATCGACCGGCGCACCATGCCCACGGAGGACGAGCAGTACGAGCTCTATCGCGCGGTCGTGGAGGCCGTCGCCCCGCGCCCCGTGACGCTGCGTACGTTCGACATCGGCGGCGACAAGTTCGCCTCGAGCTTCCAGCTCCCCGCCGAGATGAACCCGGCGCTGGGCCTCCGCGCCGTGCGCCTGGCGCTCTCGCGGCCCGACGTGTTTCTCGTGCAGCTGCGGGCCATGGTGCGCGCCAGCTTCCACGGCGATCTGCGCATCATGGTGCCGATGGTCGCGAGCGTGCAGGAGCTGCGCGAGGTGCGCACGCTGCTCGGGCGCGCGATGCAGGAGGTCGACGCCGCCGGGCAAGGCCGGGCCCCGCGCATCCCGCTCGGGATGATGATCGAGGTGCCGAGCGCGGTCATCATGGCCGACGTGCTGGCGCGCGAGGCCGAGTTCTTCAGCATCGGCACGAATGACCTCATCCAGTACACGCTCGCGATCGACCGGGGCAACCGGTCGCTCGCCCACCTGGCATCGCCGTTTCACCCCGCCATCCTCCGGATGATCCGGCAGGTGTCGCGCGCGGCCGCGGTGCACGACGTTCCCGTCGCGCTCTGCGGCGCGATGGCCAGCGATCCGCTCGCGGCGGTGCTGCTCATCGGGCTGGGCCTGCGCGAGCTCTCGATGGAGGCGGCGGCCATCCCCGAGATCAAGGAGGCGCTCCGTCGGGTCACGATGGCAGATTGCGAACGCGCCGCGGAGGGGGCTCTGGCCCTCGATACCGCCGAGGCGGTCGAGGAGCTCATCGCGGGGACCTTCGCCCCGGGCCTGTTCGACCTCCTGACCGGAACGGAAGACGGCTCCTACGGCAGCGACCTGGGGCTCGTCCCGGAGGCCGTCCCGGTACCCGATCCCTCGTACGATTGAGGGGGCAATTGACGAGCCAGTGTTGATGCCTATACTGCGCGCCGCTCGATGACTCTCAGCACTGACCAAAAAGCCGACCTCGTCACCAAGTTCCAGACGCACGATCACGACACCGGCTCGCCCGAGGTCCAGATCGCGCTGCTGACAGAGCGCATTACGTACCTGACCGAGCACTTCAAGACGCACATCAAGGACCACCACTCGCGCCGGGGCCTGCTGCGGCTCGTGTCCAAGCGCCGTCGGCTCCTCGACTACCTCAAGCGCGTCAGCCTCGAGCGCTATCGCAAGGTTGTCAGCGCCCTGAACCTGCGTAAGTAGGTCAAGTACGTCGGGCTCCGGCCTCCCCGGGGTGGCGGTGTCAGCAGGTCGCCAGTACACTGGGCGCGCTTTACAGGAACAACCCCCGAGCTCATCGAACGACCTTTTGCTCTTCGATTCGCGCCCATCAGCCGCGTCCTGCCCCGTCAGGCCGGGTTGGCGCGCGCGAACCGAGGATCAAGGGCGGTAGGTGTGCTCGCGTTTCGTCGCACGAAGCGGCGATGACGCCCGCTTGGGCGCGAGAAGGCCACCATGTCCCATTTCGTCCGTGAATCCGTCGTGGTCAACGGCAAGCCCCTCGTCTTCGAGACGGGCCGGCTCGCCAAGCAGGCCGACGGGGCGGTCCTCGTCACGTACGGCGAGAGCGTCGTCCTCGTCACCGCCGTCAGCGGCGACGAGCGCCCCGGCATCGACTTTTTCCCCCTCACCTGCGACTACGTCGAGAAGACGTTCGCCGCCGGCAAGATCCCCGGCGGGTTCTTCAAGCGCGAAGGGCGCCAGCGCGACGAGGAGATCCTCACCTCGCGCCTGATGGACCGCCCGTTTCGGCCCCTCTTCCCCGAGGGCTACCGCAACGACACGCAGGTCATCGCGACTGTCCTCTCGAGCGACAAAGAGAACCCGACGGACATCCTCGCGATGACCGCCGGCGCGGCCGCGCTGCACATCTCGGACATCCCGTGGAACGGGCCCGTCGTCGCGGTCCGCGTCTCGCGCCACAACGGCGAGCTCATTGCGTTCCCCACGTTCGACCAGCAGGCCGCGGGCGACATCGACCTCGTCGTGTCGTGCTCCAAAGACGCGATCGTGATGGTCGAGGGCGGCGCCGCCGAGGCGAGCGAGGTCGACATCATCGACGCCCTCATGTTCGCTCACCGCACGGCCCAGCCGATCCTCGAGCTCATCGAGCGGATCCGCACCGCGGTCGGCAAGCCGAAGCGAGCGTTCGAGCGCAAGGTCCTGGCCGCGGACGTCGCCAACCAGGTCAAGAACCTCTGCGACAGGGACATCCTGACGGCGTCGCTCATCAAGGAAAAGAAGGCGCGCTACGACGCGTACAAGGCGTCGAAGGCCAAGGCGGTCGAGGCGATCACCGCGCAGCTCGGCGCCGACGGTTTTGCCAAGGTCGAGAAGCTCGTCAAAAACGAGTTCGAAGAACGCAAGTACCACGTCGTACGCGAGTACGTGCTCGGCGAGCGCAAGCGCATCGACGGCCGCGACATGAAGACGATCCGCCCCATCGTGTGCGAGGTCGGCATCTTCCCGCGCACGCACGGCTCGGCGCTCTTCCAGCGCGGCGAGACGCAGGCCGCGGTCGCAGCGACGCTGGGCACCTCGAGCGACGAGCAGAAGATCGACGCCCTGACGGGCGAGCGGTGGAAGCGCTTCATGCTCCACTACAACTTTCCCCCGTACTCCACCGGCGAGACGAAGCCCTTGCGCGGCCCCGGGCGGCGCGAGATCGGCCACGGCGCTCTCGCCGAGCGCGCGCTCGTGCGCATGCTGCCGGAGCCCGAGAAGTTCCCCTATGTCATCCGCGTCGTCAGCGAGATCCTGGAGTCGAACGGCAGCTCGTCGATGGCGAGCGTGTGCGGCGGCACCCTGAGCCTGATGGACGCGGGCGTCCCCATCAAGGCGCCGGTCGCCGGCATCGCGATGGGCCTCATCAGCGACGGGCCGCTCACCGACCCGAAGACGCGCGTCGCCATCCTCAGCGACATCCTCGGGGACGAGGATCACCTGGGCGACATGGACTTCAAGGTCTGCGGGACCAAGAAGGGCGTCACCGCCATCCAGATGGACATCAAGATCGAGGGCCTCTCGCGCGACGTGCTGCAGCAGGCGCTCGACCAGGCCCGCGAGGCGCGCCTCTTCATCCTCGACCGCATGCTCGCCACGCTCGGCGAGACGCGGCCGGATCTCTCCAAGTGGGCGCCGCGCATCACGCAGATCAAGGTCAAGCCCGACCAGATCCGCCTCATCATCGGCCCGGGCGGCAAGACGATCAAAGGCATCATCGACCAGACGGGCGTCGCCATCGACGTCGAGGACGACGGCACCGTCAACATCGCGTCGAGCGACAACGAGGCCGTCAAGAAGGCGCTCGACATCATCAAGGGCCTGACGACGGAGCCCGAGGTGGGCGCCGTGTACAAAGGCACCGTGTCGCGCATCGTCGACTTCGGCGCGTTCATCGAGATCCTGCCGGGCACCGACGGCCTGCTTCACGTGTCCGAGATGGCGCACGAGCGCGTGGAGCGCGTGACGGACGTCATGAAGGAAGGCGACGCCGTCGACGTGAAGGTCATCTCCGTCGACCGCGAGGGCAAGATCCGTCTCACGCGGCGCGAGCTGCTCCCCTTCCCCGAAGGCCCCGAGGGTGACCGCGCCCGCGAGCGCATCCAGCAGGCCCGCGAAGCCGGCCCGCCCTCACGCAGCGGAGGCGGAGGCGGCCGCGATCGCCGCGACGGCCCCCCCCGCGGCCCGCGCCGCTAGGAAGAAACTCGTGACCTGGCGAGCGGGTCACGCAGCGGGTCTGAGGTCGACGACGTAGCCGAGTTGTTCGAGTCTGCGGGTCAGTCGCTGCGCGGCCTTCGTACGGTCTTGGCGGTCGAAGTG
>Ga0302325_10023359_pt1 | contig 12890 bp, 13 predicted proteins | sample Palsa_T0_2_FD_201948 | JGI IMG/M metagenome (GOLD analysis project Ga0302325, IMG submission 201948) | Peat permafrost microbial communities from Stordalen Mire near Abisko, Sweden - Palsa_T0_2 | ecosystem: Environmental > Terrestrial > Soil > Palsa > Peat permafrost | place: Sweden: Abisko... | reverse complement strand
CTGGTGGGCGGGAGGTGTCTGTGTATTTGCGCCATGCGGTGGATGCGGTGCTGCTGGACAATACCGGTAAGGTGGTGCTGATCACCCGCCGCAACCAGCCGGGCATGGGTCTTGCCGCGCTGCCGGGTGGCTTTATCGATTTGAGACACGGGAGCGTAACCATAGTTGAACAACCGGCTGAAGCGGCGTTGCGCGAAGCCAGGGAAGAGACCGGAATCAGTGAAGACATATTGGCCGCAGCGAACGTAAAAGCTGTTGGGACGCGTGCCTGTGACCGTCCTTTCGATATTCGTGAAGCATGGGGCGACGTTGCGGAAACACCCATCAAACAAGGGGATTTGTTTGCGGTTTCGACACAAGCCTTTTGCGTTCGGATCAAGGGGAATTTTTCGAGCATCCCGCTGCGGGCGGGTGACGACGCAAGCCAGGTGCAGGTCGAAGAAGTGGCTGCGTTGCGAGCGGAACACTTCGGCGTACCGGATCACCTGGCGATGATCCGGCAGGCGGTCGCATTGCGCTTCTGAACTTGAGCAAGCCGGAGCCGGAGACCGCCGCTGTACCCGACACTCTTAGACGCCGAATAATTCCATATCATCTGCGAGCACGTTCAAGATGTCCCTGCGGCTGATAATTCCCTGCACGCCAGCGCAAGATAATTCCTTCTGCGTCGACGTGACCAGCGCGAATGCAGATCCGGTTGAGCGCATAGCAGCAACTACCTCCCATACCGAGTTTACGGGCGATACAAATACATAGTTTGGTTCTGCCAGATCGCTGCCGAGCGCGTCAGAATTGGCGTGTGCAGCCGCGTCCAGGCGCTCTCGTGTGACCGCTCCTTCGATTGCGCCAGAGGGGTCGGTGATGAGGAAAGCCTGCCTACTGCCAGAGGGAAGATCTTTTAGACGAGTGATGGACGGAAGGATCCCCAGGTTTGCGTTCATGATAGTGACGGCGCGGCGGGTGAATTGCAGATCGGCTCGAAGGGACTCCGGCACCAGTTCGCCGCGCAGTGTCAGCTTGCGGGTGTAGATGCTGTCACGGATCATTGTTTTCCGGACGGCGAAGCTGATGGCAACGGTCAGGGTGAGCGGAATGATCACGGTATAGTCGAGGGTCATCTCGAAGATCATCACAATTGCAGCCAGAACTGCGCCGGTCGCCCCACCGACGACGCCGGCCATCCCAACCACCGCGAACGCGGGTGCGGCAATACCGAGTGCCGGGAAGAGCCGATGCAGCAGGACACCGTAGGCGCCCCCAGCGGTCGCGCCCAGGAACAATGCTGGAGAAAACACGCCGCCCGAGGCTCCCGAGCCGAGCGTGAGCGACGTGGCGAAGAGCTTTGCTCCAAACAGGAGAAGGACGAAGTAGAGTGGAAACTGCACACCGATGAGCACGTCCTGAATCGTGGCATAACCGACACCCTCCACATAGTAGTGGCCAGAGTAGGCTAAAAAGAGATACATCATAAGCCCCACGATCAGCATACCGACGACGTGTTGCCCATAATATCCGCCCGGAACCCTCTTCTCGAAGAAATGTTCGAAGCCGTACAGGGAACGGATAAACAGAACGGAAACCAAGCCGGTGATCACTCCTAATCCCGCGTAGGCGAGGAGAAGCATGGGATCAGTCAAACGAAAGAATGAGGTTTCGAGAGCAGGGATGTAGAACGATGGATGTGGGCCGAAAAAGACGCGGCCGATATACGTCGCAGTCGCCGTAGCAGTCATCACCGGAACCAACGTCCGGGCGCTGAACTCAGGCATGACGATCTCCAGCGCAAACAGTACACCACCCATGGGGGTATTGAAGGTGGCTGCGATTCCGCCGCCCGCACCGGCTGCAATGAGTGTGACCTTTTGCCAGGCAGGCAGCCGCAAGAGCTGCCCTAACGTCGAACCAAACGAAGAACCGATTTGAATGATTGGCCCCTCGCGGCCAACCGACCCGCCGCTGCCGATCGACAACGCAGAGGCTAGTGCTTTGACGACGGAGACTACAGGGCGAATCACTCCCTTGCGGTAATAAACCGCCTCGATGACTTCCGGTACGCCGTGGCCTTTGGCTTCCGGAGCGAAATTCTTGACCAGGAAAACCACGAGGAGAGCTGCCACGACTGGGACAAGAATCACGAATCTTCCCCAGGGTCCCTGTGGGGTGTGTAAATTTGCGTTGTAGGCGAAGGAAAACCTGCCGAGAAAAAAGACATTGTGGAATAGTCCGATGAGCGCGCGGAAGACAACAGCTCCCAGGCCAGCCACAATCCCTACGAGCAGCGAGAGCGCCCACAGGATTGCCGGTGCGACGGTACGCGTCGTCGCCGCACGGTCAGCAGTCAATACTATCCTCGAGTTCCGCAAACACGGTGGGGGCATCGGCGTGGTACCCGTAAAGTTGTCCCTGCTTAATTCCAGGTACTAAGATGTGCCAGCAGTGAGACGTACGATGGAAGACTAGATCCAGAGCGATCACGCGGGATGGCGCGGGGTTATCGACGTGGTCGAAGACGACGAGCTCCATTCGAGTGGCACTTCCGGAAAACACGCTAAACTTTGTTCCGTCGCAGGTGGTTGTCGGGCCAAGGGGATACGGAAGGGTGGCATGTGTTTGTTCAACGGCAGGATCGTGAACATCGACGGACTTCTGATTTAACTCCATGGTCTCTTCTCCAGACAGAAGCTACATCATCGGAACAATCACCTGATCCGGTTGCTGGAATAGTTGCCGGCCATCTAGAGGTGGCGGTCTAGTTTCGTTAGCGCTTCGAAGCCGGAAATGACATCGAACAGCTCTTCGTCGATGGACTCCTGCCGGATCCGGTGAAAGGAGCGATTTAAGTCTTCGAGAATGTCTCCGATGTTCTTATCTGCGCGCTGCATTGCCGCGAGGCGGCTGGCATTTTCGCTCGCCAGCGACTCAGCGCACGCCTGAAAGAGCAATACAAAAAGGTATCCGCGTAGAAAAGCTGCAAATGCCATGGTCACGCCTCCGATGACCTCCGGCTGACTCTTCGTCGGCCAGGGGAGTGCGGCGATCTTGTTTTGCCATGTGTGGTCCAACGGCACCAGCCGGTGGCCGACGGGCTGGTAAAATGTGCCGGACCTGGGGGTATTGTGGAAGAGATAGATTTCTGTTGCCTCGCCTCGCTCGCGCGCAGCCTCGACTTCGATCAGGATCTGGCCAACGAATGAGCTGATGGCATTGACCGAATTAGGGACGGACAGCACGCTGGGCTGGGTAAGGCCGGTGTCTGCAATGAGCGCACGCATACGGTCGCCCACCGCCCAGATTTTCGTCAACTTGCCGGGAAGAGCGTTAAGCTGGTTGGTGGCGAACTCGAGCAGCACTTCGTTGAAGCGTCCCACAAGTCCCTGGTCGGAGCCGAAGATGACCGCGCCCACCGCTACGCTACGGCGCACACTCTCAGGCTGCGCGAACGGATCCGTTCCTCCCTGCCGAAGACATGCGGTTAGCGCGAGGTCTACCGTCCTGTGATAGCTTTCGAGCGATTTCACTGCCCTTTCGTACTGACCGATGCTGGAAGCAGCCAGCGCCTTCATCGAGCGAACGACCCCCTGCAAGTCATTCGCACCAGCGATTTTTCGGCTTAGGCTCTCGGTTGTGCCGCTCATGACACGCTCATTTCGCGGGCTTGGCTGCCGGCTTAGGTTCAGCCTTAGGTGAGAAGGAGGCGAGCGCCTTGGTGGCAACATCGAGTATCGCTTTGCGGTCGTCGTCGCTCAATTTGCCGGCCGAGGTAAGTCGCTCCACCACGTCGGCCGGGAGCGCCGTGGTTGCCTTGCGCAGCCACCGTTCGGCGTCGGTCATCTTTTCGAGCGGCACCGGGTCAAAGAGGTCCGCCGCCAAAGCCAGCAGCACGGCGATCTGTTCGACCATCGATACTGGCTGCGACTCCGGCTGTTTGAGGCACGCGCGGATGCGCTGCCCATGATCGATCGTCTTGCGTGTGGAGTCGTCAAGTCGAGTGCCAAACTTGGCGAATGTCTCTAATTCCTCGAACTGCGAGTACGCGAGCTTAAGATTGCCGGCTACCGCGCGATAGGCAGCCCTTTGCGCCGCTCCACCGACGCGTGAGACGGACTTGCCAACGTCGATGGCGGGAAGTATTCCCAGCTCGAACAGGGTGGGCGAGAGGTAGATCTGCCCGTCCGTGATGGAGATGAGGTTGGTTGGGATATACGCCGAGATATCCTGGGCTTCGGTTTCGATGATGGGCAGGGCGGTGAGCGAACCCCCTCCGCGCTCCTTGCTAAGGTGGGTCGACCGCTCCAGCATGCGCGAATGGATGTAGAAGATGTCGCCCGGGAAAGCTTCACGTCCGGGTGGGCGACGCAGCAGCAGAGAGATCTCCCGGTAGGCGCGGGCATGCTGGACAAGATCGTCGTAAACGATGAGCACATCGCGTCCCTTCTCCATGAAATATTCCGCAATGCTGGTCGCAGCGTAGGGCGTGATGTACACCAGGCCGGGCGCATCGTTACCCTCGACGACGACCACGACGGTGTACTCCATCGCGCCCTCTTTTTCAAGGTTGGCGACGGCTTTGGCGACGGCGGAGGCGCGCTGGCCGATCGCACAATAGACGCAGACCACGTTCTGCCCGCGCTGATTGAGGATGGTGTCGATGGCAATGGCCGTCTTGCCGGTCTGGCGATCGCCCAGTATCAATTCCCGTTGGCCGCGGCCAATCGGGATGAGCGCGTCGACCGCCATCAGACCGGTCTGCAAGGGGATCGTAACCGCCGCTCGATCCATGATGGGCGGCGCTGGGCGCTCGACGGGCAGTCGCTTTTCTGCGCTAATGGCGCCCTTGCCGTCGAGTGGATTGCCGAGCGGGTCAACCACCCGGCCCAGCAGAGCGTCTCCCACGGCAACGTCGGTCACGCGGCCGGTGCGTTCTACTTCGTCGCCGGCTTGCAAATGCTGGTAATCGCCAAGCAGAACGACACCAATCTCGTCTTCATCCAGATTGAAGGCGATGCCCAGCAAGCCGCTAGGAAACCTTATCAATTCCTCGAAGCCGACGTTGGGTAGGCCGGAGACCGTCGCGATGCCGGTGGAGACGTTGGTGACCACGCCCACCTCACGCGGCGAAAGCTGCGGCGCAAAGGCATCGCGAGCCTGCGTCAGTCCCGCGATGGCGCGATCGATGGCGGGCTGCAGGATGGAGGGAGGCGTGCTCATCGAGTGGCCGCTTGAGCGACGGATTTCAGCGCGGCACCCCCGCCTGTGTCCTTCTTCGGCTCGGGCTTGGCGGCCGCCTCAGGGTGGGCGCCGGGTTGCGCATCAAGCAATGCAACCACCTTTTCATCGAGCGATTTGAGATATTCGTCAATGCTCCATGCAAGCTTCTGACCATTGGCCGTGAGCTCAATTCCGCAGATGGTGTCTGGCTTGGTTTGGAACTGGATGCGGATGACCGCCGAGAAGGTTTCATTGAGTGCATTCTGGATTGCGGCCTTTTGTTCGGCGGGCAAATCGAAGGTGCTGCGCACCCATGCCGCTTCGGGTGAAGTCTTGAGCGCCACGCCAAGCGACTCTTTGTCCTTTTCGTTCAATGCGCGCAGGTGGCGGGTAAATACCTCGCCAACGCGCTCTTCGAGACTCACCGTGGCGAGATCCGACAGCGCCTTTCGCGCGATGTCGAAGACCTGTTCCGCGGCTAATCGAGTGATCTCGCTGCCCAGCCTGTTTTGGTCGTCGCGCAACGCCGTCGCTTGCCCTGCGCGCAGGCTGTCGGCGTCTTTCCGCGCTTGGTCGAAGAGGCGCGCGTGCTCCGCCTTCGCCTCCTCCGTCGCTTTGCTCATGAGGGCATCACGCTGTTGGTCGAAGTCTTTATTCTTCTTTTCGAATTCGACGCGCTCCTTCTCTGCATCTGCTTTTTTCGCGTCCGCGGCTGCAAGTTCCGTGGCAATGCGCTTTTCGCGAGCATCAATGGCATTGGTAATCGGCTTGAAAAGAAAGCGCTTCAGCAGCCACACCAGGATGAGGAAGTTGACGAGCTGCGCGGCGACGGTAAACCAGTCGATGAGCATGGTTTACTTCCCGCCGGTCTGCGAGATGACATGGCTCCAGAACGGATTGGCGAAGATGAGAATCATGGACACGACGAAGCAGTAAATGGCCAGGGATTCAATCATTGCCAGACCAACGAAGAGAGTACGAGTGATGGTGGATGAGGCGTCCGGTTGCTGCGCCAATGAAGTGAGCGCGGTGGCGACGGCCCGCCCCTCGCCGAGCGCCGGGCACATACAACCGATGCCAATGGTGAGACCCGCGGAGGCAATCGAGACTACAGCGACAACGGTGGTGCTATCCATAGAGATCCTTCTTATTGCGAGCGTGCCGGTTCAACTTTGGTTTTGCCGATTGGGTTGCTGCTGCAATGTAAACTCCGGCCAGAATGCTGAAAATATAGGCTTGCACCATGCCGGTGAGCAGGCCAAGCGCGGTCATAACGATGGGAAAGAGGAAGGGGGTAATGGTGAGCAGAATACCCACAATCATGACTCCGCTCATCATATTGCCGAAAAGACGAACGGCCAGTGCCAGCGTGCGTGAGAGCTCGCTGATTATATTGAACGGCAGCATGATGATAGTTGGTTGAGTATAGGTTTTCAGGTAACTGACAAAGCCCTGTTCGCTTATGCCGAAAAGTGGCACTGCGACAAAGACACACAGCGCCAGCGCCGCAGTGGTCGAAAGAGAACCCGTCGGAGGCTTGAACCCAGGAATCACAATACAAAGGCTGCACGTCGCAACGAAAAGGAAAAGCGTCCCCAGAAAAGGAAGATACTTTACCGCCTGACTCAGACCTACATCCCTGATCTGCTTTTCAATGCCAGTCACGATGATTTCGAGTGCCCCTTGCCAACGCGAAATCACGCCCTCGCTGAGCAGCTTGCGGGTGATCAGCCTGGCGCCCAGCGTCATCAAGATCATCATGACCCAGGTTGTGAGAATGGTTTCATTGAGTTTCATGAAGCCGTAGTGCCACAGGACCACCTGGTCGGAAGTCAGGTTCATCGTGAACCTTCTTCGAGCATCAGAGTCCGCGTTTCACCCCGTGTGCGTACGTACCTGGTTAGCAGGAGACGCGCAAGAAAGAACCCGAACAGGCACGCCAGTAGCTTTCGCCAGTTGCCCTGTGATATGAGATAGAAGCCGACAACAGTAATGGCCGTTCGCAGCAGCAGGCTGCCTGAGAACAGAATTGCTGGATTTTTTGACGAGACTCCTCTTTGAATCGTCCACCAGAGACCACCGAAGAAGATGCTCCCCAGCAAGACTCCCGCAAGCAGTACCAGGATCATCGCGGATACTTCCTTCATAGTTGATCCTCGGGTTCCTCATGCATGGCTTTTCCCTCCTGTGCGACCCAGCGCCATGCGTTCAGGCATCCGATGACCAATCCGGCAACCAAGAGGGTGAGCGTCCAGGAATGCGCTCCAGGATGGCGCCGGTCCAACCAGATCCCTGCCATGGCGCCCAGCAGTGTCGGCACCGCCACCGACCAGCCGATCAAACCGGACATGCCGAGGCCAAACCAGATCCCCTGCGTTCCCTCTCGCTGCGATTTGAGCTTGCGAGCGGATTTCGCGCCCACTTGCTGCAGAAAGGCAGCTTCACTATGGGAGAGCTGAGGTGCATTTGAAGGATCGTTGAGTGAATGATCGTTTGGCAGGCTAGCGGGCATGTTCAAACTCCGCAAAGCGGCCGATGAGGCCACCTTCCATTTTGGCAAGCGCGTTGCGGACGTTGCGCTCGGACTCGTCGAGAGTCAAAAACTGCCGTTTCACCGCGTCGTGAAGCTGGCCGAGGTCCTTGCCGCCGATGGCGTGACGAACCGAGACCAGCACATCGGCACCGGCTTTGACCAGCACGCCCTCATCTACCGCCACATAGACCGTGCCGTCCGCTTGCGTTTCGTACAAGAAAATGCCGGGCGCGAGAGCCGCGACGCAGTCGAGGCGATGCGGCAAAAGCCCGAATGACCCTTCCAGGCCTTCCGCGACGATGCGTGAAACATCGGTCTTGTCGGCGAAGACTTCGAACGGCAGCAGTATTTTGAGATTCATATCAGGCGGCCGCTTTCGGTTGCGTCTCCGCTTTCCCCTGAGTCTTTTCTTTTGATGGCATTTCTGGTTTGGCTGGTTCGCCGGCGTTTGGTGAGGGCTTCTTTGCCTCGCCGATTGCACCGATCATATAAAGCGCGCTCTCGGGATAATCCTTGAATTCGTCGTGGAGAATACGTTCACAGCCATCGAGCGAGTCTTTGAGTGGAACCAGCTTGCCCTTCATCCCGCTGAACTGTTCCGTGGTAAAGAATGGCTGTGTCAGAAAACGTTCCAGCCGCCGCGCACGCGCGACCGCATTGCGATCGTCCGGAGAAAGCTGTTCCGAACCGAGCATCGCGATAATGTCTTTAAGCGCCTCGTATTGCGCCAAAGTCTTTCGGATCTCCTGGGCCAGGTTGTAGTGCCGCTCGCCGACGATGCCAGGCGTCGCCATCTTTGAGCTGGATTGCAGCAGATCGATGGCGGGATAGAGTCCCTCGCTGGCCCGCTTGCGCGATAGCACAATTGACGCCGAGAGGTGTGAAAACACGTGCACTGCGGCGGGGTCGGTCAAGTCATCAGCCGGGACATAGACCGCCTGGATCGAGGTGATAGCGCCTGCGTGGGTATTGGCGATACGCTCCTCCAGGCCCGACAACTCGGTGCCCATGGTGGGTTGATAGCCGAGCCTCGATGGCATACGTCCCAGCAATCCCGAAACTTCCATTCCTGCCTGAATGAAGCGGAAGATGTTATCGATAAGCAGAAGCACGTCTCGATGCTCATCGTCGCGGAAATACTCGGCCATGGTGAGCGCAGCGTGGCCCACCCGGAAGCGGCTGCCCGGGGGCTCATTCATCTGGCCATACACCATCACCATGTTCTCGAGCACGCCGGCATCTTTCATGCCGCTGTAGAGCTCTTCTCCTTCACGGCAACGCTCGCCGATACCGCAAAAGATGCTCATCCCCTGTTGATGCCCGATCATGTTGTGAATCATCTCGGTGAGCAGGACGGTCTTGCCGACGCCGGCGCCTCCGAATAAACCAGCCTTGCCGCCACGCTCCAAGGGAACGAGAACATCGATGGCCTTGATACCCGTCTCAAAGACTTCCGACTTTGTAGAGCGTTCCGATAGCGGCGGCGGAGCATGATGGATGGGGCGCCACGCAACATCCAGAGGCTCTGGCTTGCGGTCAATGGCGCGGCCAAAGACGTCGAACATCCTTGAAATGATTGTCTTGCCGACTGGAGCCCGCAGCGGGCCACCAGTATCTTCGACCAACATGCCGCGCGCCAGACCTTGGGTTGGGTTCAGGGCAATACCTCGCACCTGATGCGCATCCAGCTGTGACATGACTTCGACAACGATTTCTCCGTCGGTTCCGGCGCGCAAGACCGAATAGATGGCCGGCAAAGAGCGCTCAAAGCGAACGTCCACGACGCTACCACGCACAGAAACCACCGTGCCGCGATCGGACCTCGTGTCTTGGCTCATTTGATGTGGCACTCACTCTCCCGATTGTGCCGCTTCTCTGCACGGATTGGTTGTATCCGATTGCTCACATCGTCGCTATAAGACACGAGCGCGAGGGTGATGTTTGAGCACATTTTGGCAGATCACACCCGATGAAGATGTAATTATGCCGGGGCATCAATGGGGACGACACATATCAATTTCTTATTGATGAATTCTTGTATGCCCTGGCCGGAGAGTTCGCGCCCATACCCGGAGTTCTTGATACCACCGAAGGGCAGGTCCGGTGCTGTCCAGGTCGGGTGGTTCACGAAAACCATTCCCGTGTCGATGCGGGCCGCAACCCGTTTGCCTCGCTCGATATCGGAAGTAAACACAGACCCGCCCAAGCCGTACTTCGAATCGTTGGCGAGCGCAATGGCCTCTTCCTCATCGGCGACCCGGAAAAACAGCGCAACCGGACCAAAGAATTCCTCGGTGTAGGCGGGGCTGCCTTTCTTGATGTCGGTGAGGATCGTCGGAGCCATAAAGGCGCCCTTGCGGTTTAGCCTTCCGCCTCCGAGGACCACACTTGCCCCGGCAGCGACGGAACGTTTGACCTGGTCGAGAAGATGGAGCAGTGCTGACTCCGAGGAGAGGGGCCCGAGGGTGGTGGAAGGATCTGAGGGATCGCCAGGCCTTAGGGTTTGCAGTTCGGCCTGAAATTTATGGATAAACCGATCCGCAATGGAATCCACAACAATAAATCTCTTCGCGGCTACGCAGCATTGCCCGGTGTTATTCATCCGTCCCCATACGGCCCAGTGCACAGTTTTGTAGAGCTCGGCGTCCTCCAGGACGATGAAGGCATCGCTGCCTCCTAACTCCATGGTGGATTTCTTGAGGTTTTTCCCAGCCTGGGCCGCGACGATAGAGCCCGCGCGTTCGCTGCCGGTCAACGCAACTCCCTTGATTCTCGGGTCGTCGATGAGATGTTCTGCCTGGTCGTTGGAGAGAAAGAGATTGGTATAAGCGCCCTCAGGGAGGCCTGCCTCGTGAAAGAGGGCTACAAACGCCAGCGCGCACTGCGGCACAGAAGGCGCATGCTTGACCATCACGACGTTTCCCGCCATCAGGTTCGGAGCCACGAATCGCGCCAGCTGATAGTACGGAAAATTCCACGGCTCGATGCCCAATAGCACGCCGATGGGGCAGCTCTCGATGGTTGCGTGGCCCGAATGCGGAGACAGTGTTTCGGTTGCCAGGAAGGCTTCGGCACGTTGCGCATAGTAGTCGATAATGTCCGCGCTGAGAGCAACTTCACCCCGGCTGTCAGCGATCAGCTTGCCCATTTCAAGGGTAATGAGACGGGCAAGCTTTTCCGTGTGATGACGGAGCAGATTGGCCGCTTTTGAAAGTATGGCGGAGCGCTCGGCAAACGTTGTCTTTTTCCAAGCTGTGAAGCACGCCTGTGCTTTCGTGATCGCTATTTCTACTTGCGCATCCGTGTGTTCGGCGAACTTTTTAACTCGCTCAGCGGTATAAGGGTTGATGCTCTCGTAAGCCATGGATGCTCTTTTCTCATTGATCGGAAACAAGTGCTTTAAAAGGGGCCCTCGGGGCGCGACCCCTCCGGGGACCGCGAACCTTATCCCTATTCAATATGGACCTGCTTGTCCAACTGATCTGAGCAATTGAGACCATGTCTAGATTTGGGATCAAGAGTGGGCGTTCAAGGAAATGGTTTGAGGCTGCTCCCGGTACATTGGAGCTTTCTTCCACCGGCGAAATCGAAATGAGCGGAATAGACCAGACAATGCCGCCTCGCGTGTGAAGCTGGGAGGTTCTAGGGAACAATGACGTCGCCAATTGGTCGGCGCAACGACATTGGCATGGCCGGCGCGTAACCGAACCGCACCACAAGATCGGGGCGAATATCGCCTATGCCGAGGAAGCGAGCAAATTCCGTTCGTACTGAGGGAACCTCGATGGGCTGGTTGATGAGCGAGTGACGAATGCCGAGCGCGGTCGCTTGCAACGTGAATCGTTGGAAGCTGCGGCCCACCTTAACCCAGTGATTCTTATCCGCCTTATCTCCTATAAAGATCGCAACCCCTGCCGATGTTCTTATCTGCTGAGCGTACCGGGGGTCCTCAGTATTCTTCTTATAGAAGTGACTGAATGCAGCTCTGCCGATCCAGGTTGGAATGACCGGCTGCCCCGAGCATCGCGTGAAGAGGCCATCGCCCGTCCGTAACGCTTGGGAGGGATTAAAGCGAATCCAATCCCGCAGCTCCTCGACGAAAGCTGGGTTGTCCATTTGAGCATCATTGCCTCGAAGGACATATTCCAGAATCTCGCCGCGCTTTTTATTTTCCGTCAGGATGATGACGGAAACCCCTGGAATGCGGGACGTGAACTCAAGCAGCTTCAGATTTTCGGTGGAGACGGATCTAGCGTCGTAGTTTGATCGGGTGGACTGATTTTCCAGAATCGCGGGATAGAGCGCGTCTGTAGTCGGACGACCGGAAGTAAGGTCGATGCGTATTTGACCTCCCAGGCCCTCGCTGAACTCGATGCTCCCCGGTCTGCCGGTTGCGGCGGCGGCGACCAGCAGGTTCTCCGTAGCGCAGCCCAGACTGACAAACAAGTGATGATCATCGGGGTCAACGACGCTCGTCCGGCGTGACAGGTCGGGACGAATGCGAATGCCCATGTCGCTTACGGTGAAGCGCCATGGCTGAGTGTTGTGTCCGCTGGGCGCAAGTGTGGCGAGGCGAATGAGGTCGAGCAAGCCTGGATTCGCCGAGAGAAGGGAGCGAAGCTGCGCTTGCTCCCTCTCATAGTCGCCAGTTGCATCGCTCGCGCATCCCGATAGGGGTATGAACATTGCTGCGGCGGAGGTACCAACCAGGAACGAGCGGCGGCTTTGCATAAAATTGATGTTTCCCTGTTTGGCGCAAAAGCGCTGTGCAATCCAGCACAGGCCGAGGGCTCAAACTGCGCAGCTTGGTCTGGTGACTTATGACCCTGGCATTCACGCGGCTTTCTCAAAGTGTCCCGATGAAGTGCTGGATCGTTCGGTTTGCCCCATTGGGCGCGGGAGACGATTGCTTCCGATAAGCCACTTTAAAGGGGCTGATCGTCAGCATAATTGGGAACTTCCGACATAATCCGAACGAGATGCTGCGGCTACTACGGAATGCATCCAAGCTAGCAGATCACGGCACTCACTCTGACAAGCTCAGGGCGCAGACGCGCCCACAAACAGGTTTGCCAGTCGTAACTGCCGATCCTTCACACAGTCTAGCTCTGAGGTGACGAATGAAATATCAGGGCATGACTGCTCTGAT